>Ga0209343_10010924_pt1 | contig 10281 bp, 9 predicted proteins | sample RifCSPlowO2_02_FD_184026 | JGI IMG/M metagenome (GOLD analysis project Ga0209343, IMG submission 184026) | Groundwater microbial communities from Rifle, Colorado - Rifle CSP2_plank lowO2_0.2 (SPAdes) (version 2) | ecosystem: Environmental > Aquatic > Deep subsurface > Groundwater | place: Rifle...
CCCGCCGATACACGGTCGAAGAATTGACCTTGCGCACATCTGCGCGCTCAACAGGGATTCTCGATAATGTCGTTGCAGGGTAAGACGCTTTTCATTTCCGGCGGTTCGCGCGGCATCGGCCTGGCCATCGCGCTGCGCGCGGCGCGCGACGGCGCCAACATCGCGATCGCGGCCAAGACCGCCGACCCCAACCCGAAACTCCCGGGCACCATCCATTCGGCGGCGGCGGAAATTGAAAAAGCCGGTGGTCACGCCCTGCCCCTGCAATGCGATATCCGCGACGAGACGGCCATCCAGGAAGCGGTGCGAAAAACCGCCGCGCGCTTTGGCGGCATCGACGTACTCATCAACAACGCCAGCGCCATCTCGCTCACCGGCACGCTGGACACACCGATGAAGCGCGTCGATCTGATGTTCGGCATCAACGTGCGCGGCACTTATGCCTGCTCGCAGGCCTGCCTGCCGTTATTGAAGAAATCGGCCGCCGCGGGCCGTAATCCGCACATTCTCACGCTCTCCCCGCCGCTCAGCATGAACCCGAAGTGGTTCAAAAACCACCTCGCCTACACCATCGCCAAGTACGGCATGAGCATGTGCGTGCTGGGCATGGCGGAGGAATTTCGCGCCGAGGGCATCGCGGTCAATGCGCTGTGGCCGCGCACCATCATCCGCACCGCGGCCCTGGCGATGATTCCGGGCATCGACACGGATCGGGCCAGAACGCCCGAAATCGTCGCCGACGCGGCGCACCTCATGCTCAACCGCGAAGCGCGGCAGTTCACCGGCAATTTCTGCATTGACGAGGAGGTGCTGGCCTCGGCCGGCGTGACAGATTTGGCAAAATATGCCGTTGCACCGGGCAAGGACCAGCCGATCCCGGACCTTTTTGTCGATTGACGCGGCAGTACCGGAAATTACGTGAACAATTGCCTGTCCCCGGCATTCAGACCCTGCTTAAATAGCTTGGCGTGCGTTGCTTGAAAAAACGCATGAATCAATACTTATTTAATGGAGACTGACACCATGAAAAAGCAGGCTAATGTGTTGACCACGATTCTTGCCGCCCTGGTCGCGTCGACATTTCTCATTGGCGCCCAGAATGCGCAGGCCGACAACGACAAGGGCAAGGGCAAGGGTTGGGGCAAAGGAAATTCGAAGCGCGACGAAGGCCGCAGGGACAGCCGCTTCGAAGACCGGCACCGTTCGGCGGTGCGCGATTACTACGTGGAATACGAACGCGGCGGCCGTTGCCCGCCCGGACTGGCGAAAAAGCGCAATGGCTGCATGCCGCCGGGACAGGCCAAGAAGTGGAACATGGGCCGGCCGTTGCCGCGCGATGTCATCTATTACGACCTGCCGCCGCAGCTGGTGGTACAAATCGGCGTGCCGCCCTCGGGCTACAAGTATGTGCGCGTCGCGGGCGACATCCTGATGATCGCCGTGGGAACCGCCATGGTGGTGGACGCCATACAGGATCTGGGCCGCCTTTAGAGAAGCTGTGATAGTGCTGCTAGCGCGCCGCGGGCTGCGACTTGCGGCCACCCCTGAGCTTTTCGCGCAAGGTCTTCGTGGCGCCCTCGTCCAGGGTCAGGTCTTGCTTTAACACCACGCCATAGCTGTCTTTGGCGGCTTCGACCGACACCAGTTCCTCGACCACATCCCATTGCACCCTGGCCGCTTCGCGATCAAGCGGATCGCCCCAGCCGCCGCCGCCGCCGGTGCGCACGATCACGTCCACTCCGGCCGGCACGGGATAGCGATTCGCATCCGGTTCGGTCCAGTCTTGGGCGCCCTTGTCGCGCAGAAAATAAGCGGCAGTACCACCGCTCCCGCCGCCCCACAAGCCCCAGGGCGGGCATTGAGTGCGTCCGGAATTGGCCAGGTTCCAGCGCCCCTCGACAAAGTTGCGCACGCGCATGTCAATGCCCAAGCCGCCGCGGAATTTGCCCGCGCCGCAGGAATCGCGGCGCAGTTCGCGCCCGGCCACCATTACCGGGCATTTCAGTTCGATACCCTCGATGGAGCCGTTGCGCACGTCGCCCTGGCAGACCGAAACCGTTCCCGATTCGCCGTCTTCCGTGGGTCGCCCGCCCCAGCCGCCGCCCTCGATGCTTTGCACCACGAAGCGCCGCTTGGTCCTGGGATCCAGGCCGAAGAACACCACCGCGCCACCCAGCAAGCCATGGTGCGCGGCGGGAATCCTGTCGGGCATGGCCGGCGCCAGCGCCTTGATAATCGTGTCGACCACCGTCGGAATGATGGTGCTCCAGTTGGCCATCGGCGCCGGATAGCGCGCCATCATGATATTGCCCTCAGGGATGATCACATCCAATGCGCGAAACGAACCTTCATTGACGGGATCCAGCGGCCCGGTGATCGCCTTGTAAGCCACGCGCGCGCCGGCGAGCGATCGGGAATTGACACCAGCCTTGCGCTCGGAAGAGCATTTCGAAAGGTCAATGGTCATCTGGCCCTTCTTGATGGTTACCTTGGCATGCAGGGGCAGCTTCTCGCCCGCGAGCACGCCGTCGTCATCGAAGAATGAGGAAGCTTCGTATTCGCCATCCTTCAACCGCGAGATGACATTGCGGCATTTGATATCGGTCTCATCGAATATCTTCGCGATGCAGGCCATGACCGTGTCTTTGCCGTACTTGGTGAACAGGTCGTCCAGACGCTTGTTGCCCAGGCGGCAGGCGGCCATCTGCGATTTCATATCCCCCAGCGACGATTCAGGAAAGCGGATGTTGTCCTTGATGATGCGATACACCGGGTCGACCAGTTTGCCTTCCTCGTAGACCTTGATCTGGTCGAGTTGTAGGCCTTCGATCCAGGGGTCCACCACCTCCGCGCCGGCGCCGAAGCCGGTACTGGTGCCGCCCACATCGATCCAGTGCGCACGCACTATGGTGAACATCAAGAGCTCGCCCTTGAAGTAATACGGCATGTAAATGGCGATGTTGTTCAAGTGTTGACCTGCCACCGCCTGGTGGTTGGTGATGACCACATCGCCCGGCTTGAAGCCCTTGGTGCCATAGCGCTTCATGCCATCGACGATCAGCACGCCAAGATCGGCGACAAAATGCGACACGCCGCCGACGTTCTGCGATACCAGATCTCCATTGGGCATCACCAGCGCGGTGCAGTAGTCGCGCACCTCGTAGATCATCATGTTGTAGGAAGTGCGCTGCAGGTCGGCCGCCATCTCGTTCGAGACCGCGGGCAGCGCGTTGCGGATCACCTCCAGCGTGACCGGGTCGAGCTTCGCGTCCTTGACCTTTGCGTCCACTATGCACCTCCCACTTTGATGATCAATTCGCCGGTGGGCGCCACGGTGCACTCGTCACCTTCGAACATCACCGTGGTGGTGCCGTGCTCCTGCACCAGCGCCGGACCGCTGAATTTCGCGCCGGCACCCAGGTCCGCGCGCTCGTACACCGGGCAGTCGACCATCTTGCCGGCGGCCGAGAAACATACTTTGCGGGTGCGCACGGGCTTCGCTTTGCCGGCGGTGCCCAGTTTGGGAAAGTTGAGTTTCGCCTTCTTGCCCAGCACCGACAAACGCACGTTGATGATTTCCACCGGCTCTTCGGGCGAATGATGCGCGTAGCGGTGTTCGTAAAGCTCGTCGAAGGCGGTGCGAATCTGCTGCCGGTCGCCCTTCTTCAACTGCGCGAGCGTCACCGGCACCGAGAGCGTGAATTCCTGGCCGACATAGCGCAGATCGAGCTGGATCTGGAAATCGGGCGCCTTATTGTGGCGCAGGCCGACCATGCCCTCCTTCACCATCTCTTCGTACACCTTGATCAAGTGGGAGAAATCGATGTTGGTGAGATCGGCGTAGTAGGTGCGGGTGAAATCGTGCCTTTCATCGGCCACCAGCATACCCAGGGCCGAGAAATTCGAAGGGAACAGCGGAATGATCACGGTAGGCACGTGCAGCTCGCGCGCGATGGCGATCACGTGCACCGGCCCCGCGCCGCCCGAGGCCACCAGCGCGAAATCGCGCGGGTCGTAGCCCTTGGCGACCGAGACCTCGCGCACCGCCAGGGACATCTTGGCGTTCGCTATGTCGACAATGGCTTCGGCGGCGGAGAGCACTTCGAGATTGAGCGGCTCGGCGATCTTCTTCTTGATGCCATCACGCGCGCCGTCGACATCCAGCTTCATTTCTCCGCCGAGGAACTGATCCGGATCCAGGCGCCCGAGCACCACGTTGGCATCGGTGATGGTGGGTTCGGTGCCGCCGCCCTTGTAGCAGATCGGACCGGGGTCGGCGCCCGCGCTCTGCGGACCGATTTTCAGCGCGCCCACTTCGTCGATCCAGGCGATCGAACCGCCGCCCGCGCCCACTTCCACCACGTCCACCAGCGGCAGCATCACCGGCTGGCCGCTGGCATAGCCGCCCACGTAGCAGCCAGGCGCCATGGTGGTCTCGCCATCCTTGATGAGGCTCGACTTGGCGGTGGTGCCGCCCATGTCGAAGGAAATCACGTTCTGGTAGCCAAGCGCCACGCCGAACCGCGCCGAGGCGATGATGCCGCCCACGGGTCCTGATTCCATCATCGCCACCGGACGCTGCGTGGCCACTTCCGGGGTCATCACGCCGCCGTTGGATTGCATGATGGTGAGATCGCCCTTGAAGCCGATGCCACGCAGGCTCTTGTTCAGGCTCTGCACATAGCCGCCGACAACGGGGCCGATGTAAGCGTTGACCACGGTGGTCGACATGCGCTCGAACTCGCGGTACTCACGCAGGATTTCGTGCGAGAGCGACACATACGCATTGGGCATCAACCTCCTGACAATCTCGCCCGCGGTGCGCTCGTGCTCGGGGCTGCTGTAGGAATGCAGGAAGCACACGGCCACGGCCTTCACGTCTTTTTCAATGAACAACTTGCATGCGGCTTCGACGCTTTCGGTGGCAAGCGGTTCGAGCACCTCACCCGATGCCAGCACGCGCTCCTTGGCCTCCACCGTTAGATGGCGCGGCACCAGCGGCCGGTGCTTGTGGAAGAACAAGTTATACGACTCGGGGCGGTTGCCGCGTCCGATGATGTAGACGTCACGCATGCCCTGGGTCACCAGCAGGCCGGTCTTCGCGCCTTTGCGCTCGATCAGCGTATTGATGGCCGTGGTTGAGCCGTGAATCAACTCGTCGATGGCCGACGCCTCCAGGCCGCTCTTCTTGATGCAGTCGATGATGCCCAACACCAGTTGCGCAGGCGTGCTCAGACTTTTGGCATCCGAGAAGCGACCGGTCTGGTCGTCGAACGCCATCAGGTCGGTGAAGGTACCGCCAATATCGATTGCGACTACGAGCATGGAAGTTTCCGATTGAACGATTGAGGGAGCCGCATTATTGAGCGCGGCTGGCGGGCTGGCAACGGGCCAAGTGGCTATATTAATTAAAGCCAATTGGCTATAATTAAAAGATGATTTCGGCCAGCACCCGGCGCCTCTCCATCTTCAAGACCGTGGCGGACCTTGGGGGATTCAATATTGCCGCCGAACACCTGGGCATCGCCCAGCCATCGGTAGGGGCGCACATCAAGGCACTGGAAAAGCAGGCCGGGCAAGCGCTGTTCCTGCGCGGACGCGGCACGCGCGCGAGCCTCACCAAGGCGGGCGAGGCGCTCTACGCCTACGCCGTGGAAATTCTCAACAGGTCCGAGGAAGCCAGCGCCACGCTGACCGGATTGGGCACGGCGGGATCGCGCCAGATCGCCATCGCTGCGCAGCGCGCCTTGTCGAATTATTTTCTCCCCACTCCGCTGGCGGCGTTTGCCACGCGCAATCCCGGCATTCGCATCGTCACCCGCACCGGCACCTCGGAGAATGTGCTCGACATGGTGCGCGCTCGCGCGGTCGACCTCGGCCTGTTCCAGTCGCTCGGGCCGGTCCCCGGGGTGCGCTCGCAATTGCTGGTGAATGAACCGCTGGTACTGGTGGTCGCGCCGCGGCATCCGCTGGCGCGCAAAGCCAACATCACCGCCGCCGATCTGGCCGGACAGGCTTTTGTCGGCCCGCTGCGGCAGTCGCACTACTTTCACATGATCGACCAGGTGCTGCGGCGCATCGGCCTGCACAATTACGAAGTCTCGATGGAACTGCAGGATTTCGCCGCGGTGATCGAGATGGCGCGGCACGGCGCGGGCATCGCCTGCGAGATGCTGTGCTGCGTGAAAAACGAAATTCAATCCGGCCGGCTGGTGCCGCTCAAACTGGCCGGGCCGCCGGTGACCATGCAGATCCGTTGCGCCAACCTGTCGCCGAAATCCGAGCTGGTACGGCAACTCATAGACACCATGCGCTGCGGCGCGCCGCAATAGTCGAGACTTGATCTGCCGCAATACCGGTCGTTGCCCGTTCTCGATAGAATCGCGGCACCGCCCGCTGCTCTGGAAAGACAAAGATGAAATCAAGCCTCACATCCGTTTGCGCGATCCTCGCATGTGCCGCCGCTGGCGCGCTGGCGCAGCCCTATCCCTCCAAACCCATACGCATGATCGTGCCCAACGCCCCGGGCGGCCTCGCCGACACCGCCGCGCGCCTGGTCGCGGGCAAGCTCTCGGAATCCTTCGGACAGCAGGTGGTCGTCGACAATCGTGTCGGCGCGGGCAGCACCATCGGCACGCTGGCGGCGGTACGGGCCGCGCCCGACGGTTATACGCTGCTGACGGTTTTCGACAGCCATGCCACCAATCCGCACCTGTTCAAAAAACTGGAGTACGACACGCTTGCCGATCTGGCGCCCATCTCCCTTCTGGTGCGCGGTCCGATGCTGCTGGTGGCCACGCCCAAACTTCCGGTTTCCAACGTGCAGGAATTCGTGAAAATGGCGAAGGCCAAACCGGGCGCGATCAATTTCCTCACCGTTGGCCCGGGATCGCCGGCGCGCTTGTTCATGGAACTGCTCAAATCCAGCGCAGGCATCGACGTCACCATGGTCCCCTACAAGGGCGCCGGCCCCGCCATGGCCGATCTCATGAGCGGCCAGGTGGACATCATGTTCGGAACCATTCCCACCGTGGGCAGCTTCGTGAAATCGGGCAAGCTCAAACCGCTCGCCATCACATCCGAGCGCCGCAGCGACTTCGCCCCCGGGGTGCCCGCCATCAACGAAGTCATACCGGGATTCCGCGCCGAAGTATGGGTCGGCATGTTCGCGCCGGTGAAAACGCCCGCGGACATCGTCAGCCGGCTCAATGCGGAGTCCGTCAAGGTGCTCGCCACCGCCGACCTGAAGGCGCGCTTTTCCGAGCATGGCCTGGAGACCGTGGGCAGCACGCCCGCGCAGCTCGATCAGTGGCTGCGGTTTGAGATGGACCGCTGGGGGAAGGTGATACGGGATAACAGGATCACGCTGGAATAGTTCGACCCTTGGCGCAAAATACGTTCTACAAGAACACCCTGGAGTTGAAAAGTCCCAATTCCATCGAATTCGATGGAATTAAATTGGGCGAATTCGCCAAAAATAGAACGATGTCCCGTTGGATTCATGGGTCAAGCGACCTACGGATTCAAGGGAATATCGTTCGAATGTGAATTTCTGCGGTCGAATGGCGATACTTTGCGAACTCTCGTCAAACACTTGACTGAATTGATCATGTGAGAAAACTATTAAATACAGTATGTTATGATATTTATATGAATATTATGCAACTTATAAAATTATTGTAAATTCCATAAACTCAATATAAAATCTGCAGATGGATCCAGTCAGAAACCCATTTGCACCAGGTGCCGGCACGCCGCCGCCTGAGTTGGCCGGTCGCGATGAATTGCGCGAGACCGTTCGAATTGCCCTAGACCGAGTACGGCTTGGTCGACCGACAAAGAGCATTTTGATGGTAGGGCTGCGAGGCGTTGGCAAAACGGTTTTGCTAGACCGTATGAGGGAAGATGCGGAAAAAGTGGGAATCCAGACAATGCGCGTGGAGGCGCCTGAGAGTCGATCGCTTCCGGCCATTCTCGCCCCTCAAATACGTCAAGCACTGTTGCGACTATCGAGAAACGAGCAGGCCAAGGACTTCGCCAAGCGCGCCTTGCGGGGACTCGCCGGTTTTGCGAAAGCATTGAAACTCAAATATCAGGACATCGAGGTTGGCTTCGATTTCGATCCGGAGCCCGGCTTGGCCGACAACGGCGATCTGGAGCACGATTTGCAGGCTTTGCTGGAAGCATCTGGCGAAGCCGCACAAAAAGCCGGGACCGCGCTGGTTATATTCGTCGATGAGTTGCAATACGTTGAAGAAAACGAACTGGCAGCCCTGATCACGGCGTTGCATCGCGCGGCGCAGCGCCGTTTACCTGTAGTGCTGGTCGGCGCCGGACTGCCGCAGTTGAGGGGACGGATGGGCAGGGCAAAATCCTATGCTGAACGCCTTTTCGATTTTCCCGAGATCGGTCCACTCTCCCCGGCGGCTGCGCAGACGGCGATCGCCAAGCCTGCAGAAGCGGAAGGGGTGAAGGTGAATGGAGACGCCTTGGAACGCATCGTCCATGAAACCCATGGTTATCCTTATTTCCTGCAGGAATGGGGGAAGCACGCCTGGGACATCGCAAGGCTTTCTCCCATCACCCTGGGAGACGTTGCGGCGGCATCGACTTCGGCGGTCGCGGCACTCGATGAGAGTTTTTTCCGGGTTCGATTCGATCGTTTGACTCCATTGGAGAAAAGGTATCTTCGGGCGATGGCCGAACTTGGCTCGGGTCCACACCGTTCCGGCGACATTGCAGAACAATTGAAGCGTGACGTGACGGCCCTGGGACCGACTAGAAACCAATTGATCGCCAAAGGCATGATTTGGAGCCCGAGCCACGGGGATACAGCGTTCACCGTGCCCTTGTTCGACGAGTTTATGCGTCGAATCATGCCTGGGGACGACTGGAGAACGTAGTCGGCCGAAACACTTGAGTGACAACTGCCCTGTCTGTTGGTGAAATTACGGAGATGCGCGAAACCACCCGTGGATTGGACGCCGGTTTGATCAGCAAACGCCGGATGGGCGAGTTCGAGGCGCTGTGCAACCTGGAGGTCGGTGAGATGGCGCCGAAACAAATCAAACTGCTGCGCGAAAAAGCGAACATCAGCCAGTCCGTGTTTGCGGCCATCCTCAATACCAGTCTGTCCACCGTTCAGAAGTGGGAGATTGGCGACAAAAGGCCCAGCGGCACTTCATTGAAGTTGCTCTCGCTGATCCAGCGAAAGGGACTGGAAGCTGTTTTGTAGGTATCAATCGCGACGACCGCATCGGGCATCCCCAATTACATTAAGGACTACGTCTCCTTGAATCAGTTCGCGCCATAGGAATATCGATGCCCAAGACCAGCAAAACGACCATAGATGTACAGGGAACCGCTGTCACGGTTCTCAGCCAAGCCAGCGATGACTATATTTCTCTGACGGACATCGCCAAACACAAAGAACCGGATCGATCCGACCACGTCATCCAGAATTGGATGAGAAACCGTAATACCATCGAGTTTTTAGGCGTATGGGAGCGGCTGAATAACGCCAGTTTTAAACCCCTCGAATTCGAGGGGTTTAAAACCAAGGCTGGACTCAACAGCTTTGTCTTGACGCCACGCCAATGGATAGACGCGACCCATGCCAGCGGCCTGGTCTCCAAGTCCGGCCGTTACGGCGGTACCTACGCCCACAGAGACATCGCCTTTGAATTCGCCTCCTGGATATCGGTCGAATTCAAGCTCTACCTCATCAAGGAATTCCAGCGCCTCAAGGAAGACGAGAGCCGCCGCTTGTCCCTAGCCTGGAACCTGAACCGTACCCTTTCCAAGCTCAACTACCGCATCCACACCGACGCCATTCAGGCGCATCTGATTCCAGCCGCAGTCACCCCGGCACAGGCTGCCATCACCTACGCCAGTGAAGCCGACCTCCTTAATGTCGCCCTGTTTGGCCAAACTGCTAAACAGTGGCGCGACGTCAACCCCAAGCTGGAAGGCAACATGCGGGAGTACGCCACAATCGAGCAATTGCTGGTGCTCGCCAATATTGAGGGCATGAACGCCGAACTCATTCATATGGGGCTGTCACAGGGGGAACGCCTCAGACGCCTCAACGAAATAGCCATCCGCCAGATGCAGTTGCTCACCTCTGCGCCGGCCATCAAGCAACTCAAGGGATAGCCCGTGCTCGACACCGACACCAAACGCCGCATCGACAGCGCCCGCGACATTCTCGTCGGCAAGGTGCCCGACCCCAAGTCCCAGGTCGAACAGATCACCATCGCCCTGATCTACAAGTTCATGGAC
>Ga0209343_10010925_pt1 | contig 10281 bp, 5 predicted proteins | sample RifCSPlowO2_02_FD_184026 | JGI IMG/M metagenome (GOLD analysis project Ga0209343, IMG submission 184026) | Groundwater microbial communities from Rifle, Colorado - Rifle CSP2_plank lowO2_0.2 (SPAdes) (version 2) | ecosystem: Environmental > Aquatic > Deep subsurface > Groundwater | place: Rifle...
TTGGACGTCACGGGACGGGACAAAGGATACATCAGGCTTAAGGATCCGATCAGCGGGAAGCTTAGGCTCGTCGCCCACCGGGGGATTTCGAAGGAGTACGTCGAGGTCCTCGTGCACCGGCGGACTCCCGGAGGGAAGAGTGATCAAGTCCTTGAATCGGGAGAGGTACTCGTCATCAATGATCCAGAGGGGGCATGCCTCAAGGAGGAGACTCGTCGGGAAGGACGTCACTGCCTGATCTGGGTTCCGTTGAAGGCGCGCGGGACGGTAGTCGGCCTTCTGAATCTCTCCACGGAGCAGCCAATCCCCTTCGCCCCTCGGGAGGTTGAGCTCTTGCAGGCGATCGGCAATGTGATCGGAGTCGCACTCGAGAATGCCCGGCTCTTTCAGAGTACCCAACGAGGTCTGGAGCGCGTCCGGGCCCTGCATGAGATCGACAAGGCCATTACCTCGACCTTGGATCTCCGCACTGTCCTGGACGTGCTCATGGAAAAAATTGATCTCGTTCTCCCATATTCCGCTACCACCGTAAGGCTGTTTAACGAAGCCAGCGGGTTTCTGGAGCCCATCGCCTGTCGCAATCTTAATGAAAAAGAATGGAAGGCAGATAAATGGAAAGGTGGCCGTGGCATTCCCAACGTGGTGTTCGAAAGTAAAGCGCCTTGGACCGTCAGCAATGTTCAGACCGACCCGAGTGTAAAGGACACTGAGTTTTTCCGCAAACATAGCTTGGTCTCCTATCTGGGAGTTCCGCTCGTTGTCAAAGCTGAGATCCTCGGGGTGCTTGGTTTCTACACCCGAGAGGAGCACGATTTCAGCGCCGAGGAGGTGGAATTTCTTACGACGCTGGCGAGCGAGGCGGCCATCGCGATTCATAATTCGCAGCTCTACGAGCAGAGCCGGCGGCAGGCGATGGAGCTGGAGCGTTCCAACGCTGAGTTGGAACAATTTGCCTACGTGGCGTCGCACGACTTGCAGGAGCCTTTGCGGATGATCACAGGATACACGCAACTGCTAGCGAAACGTTACGGAGACAAGCTGGATCAAAACGCGAACGAATATATCGACTACGCGGTGGAGGGGGCCAAACGGATGCAGGGTTTGATCCACGATCTGCTGGCTTATTCGCGCATCGGCACCAGAGGTAAAGAGTTCGCTCCTGTGGACTGCCAGGCGATCGTCACCGAGACGCTGCGCACTCTTCAGCCGGCGATTCAAGAATCGGCCGCGACCATCACTTATGATTCGTTGCCGACGGTGATGGGTGATGAAACGCAATCGCTCCAACTGTTTCAGAACTTGATCGGCAACGCGATCAAGTACCGGGGCAGTAAGCCGCCGGTGGTTCAAGTGTCGTGCAAACAAGAGGGCGAGCACTGGCTTTTTTCCGTGCGCGACAACGGCATCGGCATCGACCCCAAATATGCCGAGAGGATTTTCGTGATTTTCCAGCGCCTGCACGGGCGCGACCAGTACGCAGGGACGGGCATCGGCCTGGCGGTGTGCAAGAAAATCGTCGAGCGCCACGGCGGGAAAATCTGGGTGGAGTCGGAGTTGGGCAAGGGGGCGACGTTTTATTTCACGATACCGGCTAGAGTCGATGACGATGAAGGGAGTCATCTTGGCCATTAAGACTACAGAATATTGGGGAGCAATTTTTGGATTGTTTATCGGCGAGCGTGAATTTAAGTGGCGAAATTCACGATGGTTGATTGGCGGCGAAAAAATGGATCGGAAGGTAAAACAAAGAAATTTCGGCAGGCGAGTTTGGACAGTCGTATTCCTTGGGGTCGTGGTCATTCTTTGGGCTTGTTCCCCGGCCGGCGCCGCAGCGTCGATTCCCACGGTCGGCGTGCTGACACCGGGGCTTACCTACGATCCCGTGTTCAACGGGCTGTGCGAAGGGCTGGAAAAGGTCGGCTATAAAGAGGGACGAACGCTGAAGTTCATCGTCGAAGATTCTAAAGGATACCCGCTCGACTTTGCGCCGCGCGCGACGAAGTTGGCTGAGACCAAGCCGGAGGTTCTGTTTACGGTGGGAACGGCCACTACTCTAGCTGCGAAACGGGCGACCGGTACGATTCCGATCGTCTTCACCCTGGTCGGCGACCCGGTTCAATCCGGTGTGATCGCCGGATTCGCTTCTTCGAGAAATAATGTAACGGGCGTCTCTTCGTATGCCGCCCCCCTTTCGGGCAAGCGGCTCGAACTCCTAACAGAGATCGCCCCCAAAGCCAGAAACGTGCTGCTCATCGTCGCGGCCAAGGAAAGCAGCGCCCGGATTTCCGCCCGCTTTGTAGAAGAAGCCGCGAAGAAAATGGGTGTGCAATTGCACCGGCGCGAGGTGGCGGGCGCGGGAGACATTGAAAAGTTGCTCAACGAGAAGCTGTCGGGAACGGCGGACGCCATCTTCCTATTGCCGTCCCTTTTCGTGATGGACCATATCGATGCGATCGTCAAAAAAGCCAAGCACGAGCGCCTGCCGTTGATCGTCAACGAACAGGCGGTCGTTGAGAAGGGGGCCCTCGCTTCCTACGGCGGGGACTTTCGTTTGTTTGGGCTTCAGGCCGCGAAACTCGTAGCCAAGGTTCTCAGGGGATCCAAGCCCTCCGATATCCCGATTGAAACGCCCGATCGATTCGTTCTGACGATTAATCTCAACACCGCTAAGGCCATCGGCCTCAAGATTCCCCGAAATGTTCTAGAAAGAGCGGACAAGCTGGTGGAGTGGGTTACGCCATGAGCCGAAAGTCGCTTGCCAGATAGTCCTAACGGAGGAGAGCGATGAAACAAATGTGTATTCTTCGGAAGCGAAATATTCAGACGACGTGCCGCAAAGACAGGGTCGCACTCGTTTTGCTGGCCAGCTGCATTGTTCTTGCAAACGTCGTTGCCTCCTGGGCGCAATCCTCTAGATTTCGCATCGGCGTGTTGACGCCCGGCGGGCGTCCCAATGCCGTTGTTCTTGGCGTGAGGGATACGTTGGAACGGCTTGGGTACAAGGAACCCGTAAACGTTTCATATGTCGTAGAGGATACCGACGGGGAGGTGTCGGGACTTCTTCCTCGGGCCAAGAACCTTCTGGAGTCCAAGCCGGATGTCCTTGTTGCGGTCACGACGGCCCACGCGGTTGCGTTGAAGGAGGCAACTAACAGTGTGCCTATCGTCTTTGCCTGGGTCGGCGATCCGATCGGTTCCGGCTTGGCCGCGAGCCACAGATCTTCGAAGAACAATTTGACCGGAGTATCCAGCTACGCCGGGCCGATCTCCGGCAAGCGGCTGGAAGTGCTCAAGGAGATTGCGCCGAGATCGAAACGGATTTTAATACTTGTCGATCCGAACGATGCCGGTTCCTGGATTGCGGTTAAGTATCTGGAAGAGGCGGCGGCGAAACTTCGCGTCAATCTGGTGCGACGGGAGGCGACGAACCGGCAGGAAGTCGAGAAGGTCATGGCGGCCGCCGGCAAGGATAGCGTGGACGCGATCTATTTCATCCCTTCGATAGTGATCGGCGCCCAGTTCGATCTCTTTCTCAAGAAATCAAGGGAAGACAAGCTTCCCTTCGTCGCGGCGGAAGCTACCTGGGTGGAAAAAGGCGCGCTGTTTTCTTACGCCGCCGACTTCCGCCTGGTCGGAGCGCAGGCTGGGCGGCTGGTCGCAAAGGTCTTAAAGGGGGAAAAGCCTTCCGACATTCCGACCGAGACCCCGGAGAAGCTGTTGTTCGTGCTGAACACGACCACGGCGAGAAGCCTCGGTCTAAAAATACCACGGAACGTCTTGGATCGGATTGACCGCATCGTTGAGTAGTATCATGGAATCAAGCGGGAGACTTGGTATGAAGCCGACTCAATTCGTTGTGAAGATTATTGTTGCAGCTCTCATCCCGATGGCCTGGGTGTGGTCTTGCCCCTATTTCGTCGCGGCTCAGACATCAGTGCCCGCGGTGGGCGTACTGACGCCGGGGGTGAACTATGAGCCGGTGTTCAATGGGTTGCGGGAGGGGCTTGAGAAGCTTGGCTACCATGAAAATCGGGAAGTCAGATTTATCGTGGAGGACACCAAAGGCAGCCTCGATAACCTTGCCGAACGGGCGGCGAAGTTGGTGGCGGCAAAGCCGGATGTGCTGTTCACCGTCGCCACGGCGCCCACGGTGGCCGCCAAGCAGGCGACGCAAACGATTCCCATCGTATTTACGATTGTCGGAGATCCGGTGAATACCGGCCTGGTGGCAGCGTTCGGATCGTCTAGAAATAACCTCACGGGGGTTTCCTTCTTCGCGGCGCAGCTTTCCGGCAAGCGGCTCGAGCTCCTCAAAGAAATCGCGCCGCGGGCGAAGAAGGTGTTGGCGGTCGTTCCCATCAAAGAAGCCAGCGGTCAGATCTCGTTTAAGTACCTGGAGGAGGGCGCGAAAAAGTTATCGCTGCAAATCGTTCGCAGAGATGTAACCACCAGGGAGGAGATGAGAAATCTGTTGAAGGAAAAATGGGCCGGTACGGTGGACGCCGTATTCAATGTTCCATCGGTCCTCGTCGTTAGCCTAATGGAGTCGATCGTGGAAATGGCAAATAGGGAGCGATTGCCGCTGATTTCTTTCGAGCAGACACATGTGCAGATGGGGGCGCTGGCAACCTACTCGGGTGGTTTTCGGGAATCCGGAATCCAGGCAGCGAAACTCGTTTTTAAATTACTCAGAGGAACCAAGCCAGCGGACCTGCCGATCGAGACTCCCGATCGCCTGATGCTCGCCGTCAATTTAGCCGCGGCGAAGGCCATCGGTCTAAGAATTCCTAGAACGGTTCTGGAGCGGGCCGACCGGCTGGTGGAGTGAGCGAGGGGAAACGGAGCGAAATCGAACTAGCGGACCGGGCGCACGCTCGTGGGGAGTTGTTCATCAAGACGAAACTTAACGCGGGATGAGGATATGCGGAACCGAAAAGGCATTAAACAACTGATAAAGGCCGGCTGTATGTCGGCCTTGTGTGTGCTCGCGAGCGTGGGCGCTTGCTGGGGGCAAAGCAGCGGATTTCGCGTCGGCGTACTGACAGCGGGTCTAACCTATGACCCCGTTTTCCAAGGAATGACTGATGGATTGGAGCGGCTCGGCTATCGGCCGGAAAAGAACCTCTCGTTTACCGTGGAGGACAGCAAAGGAAACTTGTCGGACCTTGCCGGTCGAGCGAAAAGGCTTGTTGATGCCAAGCCCGACGCTCTTTTTACTGTCGGGACTGCTCACTCGCTGGCGGCCAAGCAAGCGACGAGCAGCGTGCCCCTCGTTTTCGCCCTGGTTGCGGATCCCGTGCGCTCCGGTTTGATCGCCGGCTATCAGTCGTCAAAGAACAACCTGACAGGCGTTGCGACCTACGCTGGGTCGTTGTCCGGCAAACGGTTGGAGATGCTAAAGGAAATGGCGCCCGCAACGAAGCGAGTCTTGGTGCTGGTTGCGCCTGCCGAGGGCCCGGCGCGAGATTCGCTGCTGGAGGTGGAGGATGCGGCAAAGAAGCTGCGGATGCAAATAGTGCTTCGAGAAGTGACGAGCAGGGCTGATATCGAAAAGGTTCTAGCAGATCAGCCCAAGGGCTCGGTCGATGCGATTTTTTTCTTTCCTTCAACTCTCGTCGGCGCGAATATAGGCACGCTTATCACGAAAGCCAAGGAGAACAAGATTCCCTTAGTTGTTCTAAACGAAAGAATGGTAACTCAGGGGGCGTTGTTTGGCTACGGGAGCGATTTTCGAGTCGTGGGAACGCAGGCGGCTAGACTAATGGCGAAGGTGCTCAAGGGGGAAAAGCCGTCGGATATTCCCACCGAGACGCCCGAGAAATTTTTACTCGCCGTTAACTTGACCGTGGCGAAAGCCATCGGCCTCAAGATTCCCCGAGCAGTGTTGGAAAGGGTGGATCGCGTGGTGGAGTAATCGTTGCGGAGGCAAAGTGTAACGCGTGGAGGCGTAAGCATGATCCGACGACAATCCATACAGGTGGTCGTGACCGCCGCAGTCATAACGATTGCTGCGGTTCTTTTCCGTGTGCCCTTACTTGCCGCGCAGTCGTCTCCTTCCGTGGTCGCTGTTTTGATCCCAGGAGCGGCTTACAAGCCGGTGCTCGAAGGGCTACGTGAGGGGCTCAGCGCGGTGGGGTTTAGAGAAGAGGTAAATATCAGATTTTTAGTTAAACTGGCCGGGAGGGAAACGGAGAGCTATCCCTTTGCGGCGGCGAAATTAGTCGCAGCCAAACCGGACGTTGTGTTTGCTGTGACCACGCCGCTCGCCCATGCAGTGAAAGAAGCGACCCGGACCATTCCCGTCGTTTTCGTCTCCGTGGGCGTGCCGGTTGAGTCCGGCCTGATTTATAGTTTTGCTTCATCCCAAAACAATCTTACCGGTATCACGTCCTACGCCGCTTCCCTTTCCGGCAAGCGGCTCGAGCTGCTACGAGAGATTACGCCCAGGAGTAAAAAAATCCTCGTTATCGTGTCGGCCAACGAAAGCATTGGGCAAGCGAGCGCCCGAGACTCGGAAAACGCCGCCGGTAAAATGGCGCTGCAAATCGTTCGCCGCAATCTCGCGCGGGTAGACGATGTTGAAAAGCTCCTCCTGGAAAAGTGGTCGGCGCTGGCGGATGCCGTGCTTCTCTTACCCGGCGCCTTAACGGGAAGATACGTTGAGAGGATGATCAAAAAAGCCGGCAAGGAGAGGCTTCCTCTCGTCGCCTACGAAGACACTCTGGTCAAGATGGGAGCCCTTGCCTCGTACGGGAGCGAGCGCCGCTTGACCGGGTTACAGGCCGCGAAGCTCGTCGCAAAGCTCCTGAAGGGCGCCAGGTCAGCGGACCTTCCGATCGAGACTCCGGACCGTTTCATATCGTCCGTCAACCTGGCCACCGCAAAGGCCATCGGCATCAAGATTCCCCGAAGCGTTCTGGAACGCGCGGATCGACTGGTGGAGTAAATCATGGCAAAAAACGTTTTTCGCGCGGTAAAGCGGTTGATCCACCCTCAACGCTCCATTCGCTGGCGACTATTTTGGTACCTCTTCAGCGTCAGCCTGGGCGTGATCATCGTTATCAATTTAGTCTGGCTTCCGACCGCGATTCGGGAGATCCGCGAGGCGCAAGAAGAACTTCAAACGGTGTCGGTTGAGTCGGTCCATGACCGGATGCGTCAATTCCTTGGAAGCCTTGAGGAAGACTTAAATAGCGCTGCGTTGCAGTTCCGCGTCGCGCTGCTGGAAGGCGATCCGGAGGGGTTTCGCTCAATCGCGCAAAAGCTGATCCAACAACAGCCGGCGTTCGAAGAGGTCGGCCTGCTCGGCAGTCAGGGACGCGAGATTTTCAAGTTATCCCGCAGGCAGCCGGTCACCCATGAGGAGCTGAGGGATCGGTCGGCCACTTCGCTTTTTCGCGAAGGAAGGAAGGCCAAGATCCGTTGGAGTTCCGTCGAGATCACGGAAACATCGGAGCCCTGGGTGACCCTGAGCATCTCCGTCGATTCCCCGGAGCCTCAGGGCATCGGGGTGGTTTATGGCGTCGTCAATCTCAAATGGCTTTGGCGTCTGACGAGAGATTTCAAACTGAGCAACCAGGGCCGCGTTTACGTGGTGGACGGCAGCGGCCGATTGATCGCCGCCGCCGACGCGAGCTGGGTGTTAAGACAAGTCTCGTTCGGCGACCGGCCCGTGGTCAAACAGTTGATGTCCGAGCGGGAGTCTCGAGCGGCCCCGGCCATCCATGGGAACTACACCAACGAGCTCGGCCGCGCGGTGGCGGCCAGCGGCGCCCGTCTCGACCCGCCCGGCTGGGGCGTCATCGTGGAACATCCGCAATCGGTTCTTTACGCCGCAGTGCGGGAGAAAATTTGGTTTTGCGCGGCGCTTTCTACCGCGGCTCTTTTGATCAGCCTGCTCTTCGCTCATTTCGCGAGCGGGCGCTTTACCAGACCGATAGCTCGCCTACAGGAGGGAGCCGATCAGATCGCGGCCGGCCGGCTGGAGCACCGCGTGCCCATCGAAACGGGCGATGAGATCGGTCGATTGGCGGAACATTTCAACGAAATGACGAACGCGCTGCGGGCGTCGCGGCAGGGGCTGGAAGAGAAAATCACCGAGCGGACGCGACAACTGTCAGGGCTTTACGCCGCCATGACTCCGTTAGCGGGAAGCGACTCCATAGCTGAGACCTTTGAGCCGATCATTGAGAAATTGGTTGCGGCGACGGGTGCCGACGCCGCCGCGATTCGGATCGTCGGCGTAGATAAGAACTCATTTGTCAATATCGTTCAACATGGATTCCCCTCGGAGTACCTGACGGGCATCAGGAAACCTACGGAAGGATTTACCAACTCAAAAGTTATCACCGAAGGCGTGCCCTTTATTTCCGCCGATATTAACGCAGATTCGCGTCGATCTCGGAAAAGACAGGCTCAGTTCGGGTTCAACTCATGTGCCATGCTCCCGCTGGCGGTCAAGGGCGAAGCGCGCGGAGTGATTCACCTTGCCAGCAAAAAGATCGGCTATTTTACCGAGGAGAAGAAAGAGTACCTGATGGCTATCGCCCAGCTGATGGGCGTCGTGGTGGAAAACCGCGAGCTGCTGCATTCCTCGGTGCAGCATGCCGAGGAGCTGAGACGCTCCAATCAGGAACTTTCGGCTCTCTATGCGGCCCTGGCCCCGATCAGCACGGGCATCGAAGTCCGAGAGGTGTTGACGGGGATTATCGAAAGGCTGCAATCGGCCACCGGGGCCGACGCCGCCTCGATCCGCATGCTCGACAAGAACGACGGTACCTTTTACTACCCGGCGCAAAAGGGATTTCCTCAAGAGTTTTTGCTTTCGAATCCAACTCTGGAGAGCGGTAGCGCCGATGAGCGGGTTTTTACGTCGGGCGAACCGATCGTCGCTGAAAATATCGCTGCGGATGCGCGGATCAAACGCAAAAGGCAGCTCCAATACGGATTTAACTCCTGCGCTCTGCTTCCGCTCGCGGTCAGGAACGAGGTGCGCGGCATCATCCACCTGGCGAGCCGACAAACCGGTTATTTCAGCGAAGAGAAAAAAGATTACCTGATGGCGATCGCTCGTCTTATGGGCATCGTCATTGAAAACAATGAGCTGCTGCAATCATCGGTGCAGTCCGCCGCGGAGTTGAAACGCGCCAACCGGGATCTTTTCGCCCTGTACACGGCCCTGGCGCCGATCGGCGCGGAAATCCAAATCCAAGAGTTGCTGGCGGGGATGATCGAGAGGCTTCAATCGGCCACCGGTGCCGACGCCGCCCTGATTCGAGTTCTCGACGAAGAAAAAACCTCTTTTGGTTGCCTGGCGCAATACGGATTCTCCTCAGAGTACGTTGACGGTCTGCGCCGCGTCTCGGAAGAAACTTCCACCCAAGAGGTTATGACGGGCGGGGAGCCGATTCTGTCCGCCGATCTCAGCTCGGATCCGCGCCGAAACCGGAAAAGACAGCTTCAGTTTGGATTTAACTCGTATGCTTTACTTCCGCTCAGCGTCAAGGGCGAGGTGAAGGGGGTTATCCAATTGGCCAGCAGAACGTTGGGTTACTTTCATGAAGGGAGGAAAGAATACCTGATGGCCATCGCCCGGCTGGCGGGCATCGTCATAGAGAACAACGAACTGCTGCAATCGTCGTTGCAGGCTGCCGAGGAATTGAGGCGGTCAAACAAGGAGTTGGAACAATTCGCTTACGTCGCGTCCCATGATCTCCAAGAGCCGCTGCGGATGGTCGCGGGATACACCCAGCTCCTGGCGAAAAGGTACGGTGACCGCCTGGATCAAAAAGCCAAGGAATATATCGGCTTTGCGGTGGACGGAGCGAGGCGGATGCAAGGTTTGATTGAGGACCTGTTAACTTATTCGCGCGTCGGCTCCAAAGAAAAGGCGTTCGCGTGGACGGATTGCGAGGCGGCGCTGGACAGAGCGCTCGCCGGGCTCCAGGTAGCGATAGAGGAATGCGGCGCCACAGTGACCCACGACCCGCTCCCCACCGTGATGGGCGATGAGTTTCAGTTGGGCCAGCTATTTCAGAATCTGATCGGCAACGCGATCAAGTACCGGAACAGCAAGGCGCCGCAGGTTCAAGTCTCGTGCAAGCAAGAGACGGAACAGTGGACCTTTGCGGTGAAAGACAACGGGATCGGCATCGATCCGCAGTATCGGGAAAGGATATTTCAGATTTTTCAGCGCCTGCACACGCGGGAGGAGTATGAGGGGTCGGGGATCGGGCTGGCGATTTGCAAGAAGATTGTGGAACGCCACGGCGGACGGATCTG
>Ga0209343_10010926_pt1 | contig 10281 bp, 10 predicted proteins | sample RifCSPlowO2_02_FD_184026 | JGI IMG/M metagenome (GOLD analysis project Ga0209343, IMG submission 184026) | Groundwater microbial communities from Rifle, Colorado - Rifle CSP2_plank lowO2_0.2 (SPAdes) (version 2) | ecosystem: Environmental > Aquatic > Deep subsurface > Groundwater | place...
CACTCGTCACTTGTCACTTGTCACTCGTCACTGAATTTGTGATGTTCTTCCCAGCGCGACGAGTACATTTCGTAGGGATCGGAGGCAGCGGCATGAGCGGCATCGCCGAAGTGTTGCTCAACCTGCAATACGAAGTCTCCGGCTCCGACCTGCGACTCTCGCCCGTGACCGGGCGGCTCGAGCGGCTCGGCGCGCGGATTTTGGAAGGCCACGAACCTTCGCACGTTCACGGCGCGGAGGCCGTGGTCACCAGTTCCGCGGTGCGCCCGGACAACCCGGAAGTGATCGAAGCCCACCGGCTGCAAATTCCCGTCATCCCGCGCGGCGAGATGCTCGCCGAGTTGATGCGCTTGAAATACGGCATCGCCATTGCCGGCAGCCACGGCAAGACGACCACCACTTCGATGGTGGCTTCGGTGCTCGCTGCCGCGGGCCTTGACCCCACCATGGTGGTCGGCGGGCGGCTGAACAGCCTGGGCACCAACGCGCGGCTCGGGAAGGGTGATTTCATGGTGGTCGAGTCCGATGAAAGCGACCGATCGTTCCTGCATCTGGCTCCGATCCTCGCCGTCATCACTTCGATTGACCGCGAGCACCTGGATTGCTATGGATCGCTCGAAGAGCTGCGCCATGCCTACGCCGAGTTCGCCAACAAGGTCCCGTTTTACGGCGCCGCCATTGTGTGTCTCGATGACGAAAACGTCCGCGCGATTGTGCCGCAGCTCCGGCGGCGCATCGTCTCCTACGGAATGGAGCCGGGCGCGGACGTGATCGCGGAGAGTGTCGAATGCGGGCATTTCCAGTCTCGCTTCCATTTGCGATACCGCGAGGAGGACTTGGGCGGCTTCGAGCTGCGCGTGCCCGGAAAGCACAATGTGTTGAACGCCACTGCGGCTGCGGCGGTCTGCCTGGAACTCAAGATCGAGGTCGAAACCATCCGCGCGGCCCTGGCGGAGTTCGCCGGCGTGGAGCGCCGCTTCCAGGTGCGCGGCATGGTCGGGGGCGTAACGGTCGTGGATGATTACGGGCATCACCCGACGGAGATTCGCGCCACACTGGCGGCGGCGCGCGATTGCGGCTATGCCCGCGTGCTGGCCGTCTTCCAGCCGCATCGCTACACGCGAACAGCGCTGCTGCTCGATGACTTTGGGCCGTGTTTTGACGCCGCCGATGCAGTGTTCGTCCTGGACATCTATCCCGCCGGGGAGCCGCCAATCGAAGGGATTTCCTCCGCGACATTGGTCGAGCGGATGCGCGCGGGCGCGCGCGGAACTGTGGAGTATCAATCTCGCGTCGAAGACGTTTTGCAGAAGCTCCTGGGGCAGGTGCAGCCCGGCGATCTGGTCTTGACGCTCGGCGCGGGCAACGTCTGGCAGGTGGGGGAACGGTTTCTGGAATTGCTCCGAGAACGGAGCACAAGAGTCCAGGCGGTGTCATCCCGAGCGTAGCGGGGGACGTGCAAGGCCAGGATGCCCCTAGCTCCGGAGGAGCGGCAGATTCTAGCCCAGGACGTGAGTCCTGGGAACGAGAGTCGGAAAGTAGCCAAGCCCCGGTAGGGGCGACAGACAGCTACCGCAGCGAGCAAGGGAGAATGATCCTCAGCGATCCACAATTCGTCGCGCAGATCGAAACATGGGGCGCGCGCTTTGCGCCGGAGCAGCCGTTGCGCGAACACACGTCGCTCGGCGTCGGCGGCCCGGCGGACTTGATTGTCATCCAACGCCTGGAGGCGCTCGAACCGGTCACCGAAGGGCTGCGCCAGCGCGGCATCGCGTGGGGGCTGCTCGGCGGCGGAACCAACGTGCTGGCCGCCGATGAGCCGCATCAGAAAGTCTATCTGCGCCTGGCCCCGAATTCGCACGACATCGAGTTTCGCGGCAACACGGTCCGCGTGCCCGCCGCCGCTGAACTCGGCCGCTCGGTGATGGAATGCGCCAAGCGGAACCTCGGCGGCATGGAAGGACTGGTGGGCGTGCCGGGCTCCGTCGGCGGCGCGTTGCGGATGAACGCCGGCGCGTACGGGACTGAGATCGGTCCCCTGGTCCGCTCGATCACCGTCTTTCGCGGCTCGACGGGCCGGCGCGAGGAATTGGTCCCGCAGGGCGGGGTCAGCTTCCAGTACCGGAAATCGAGCTTTGCGTCCGACGACATCATGCTGGGTGTCACGCTCGAACTGAAAGAAAGGCCGTTCCGTGAAATTCTCGATCACGTGAAGCTGCTCAATCAACGGCGGCGCGGCTCGCAGCCGCTCAAGGAAAAGAGCGCCGGGTGCATCTTCAAGAACCCCCCCGGCCTCTCGACCGGCAAGTTGATTGATGAACTGGGGATGAAGGGAACAGGCGTCGGCGGCGCGGTCGTCAGCGAGCGACACGCCAACTTCCTGGTGAACCGCCATAGCGCCACGGCGTCCGACTTCTTTCGTCTGATGGACCTCATCCGCGAGCGCGTCCTGCGCGCCTACGGAGTGGAACTCGAGGAAGAAGTCATCGTCTGGAAGAATTGATTGCCGCCCCGGCGCCAGGCTCGGGCGGATAGGACCTATCGTCGGGAACAGGAGCAGATCCGCTGATGAGGGCCGGGTGGGAAGAGTTGCGAGGAGACCAGGGAGCCGGGACGTCTTCCTCCCGTCGGGCAGCAGGGAGAAGCGGTTCGCGGCGCCGTTTGGCGCTGCGGTGGCGGACAATTGTATTTGCGATTCTGGCGCTCGGCGGGCTGGGCGGCGTGGGCTGGGGGACGGCCCGGTTTCTTCTGGACGACCCGCGCTTCTATCTTGCCACGGTGGAGTTGCACGGCAGAAGCTTTGCGCCGGCCAGCCAGGTCGAAGACAGGTTTGTTTCCGACCGCGGCCGCAGCCTCCTGCGGGTTCCGCTCGAGGAGCGTCGCCGGGCGGTCGAGCAGATTCCCTGGGTGCGCTCGGCAACGGTCACGCGCGTGTTTCCCGCCCGGATCGCGGTCACCATTCAGGAGCGAGTCCCGGTCGCGTTTCTGTGGACGGACGACGGCATCGCGTTGATAGACGCAGCGGGCATGGTCCTGGATTTTCCCTCCGATGCGTCCTTTACGTTTCCGGTGGTCCGGGGGATTTCTGCGGGCGAGTCCCCGGCGGACCGGCGCGCGAAGATGGAGTTGTTCACAGCCCTGCTGAACGATTTGGATCGCGGAGACCGCCGCCTGCGGGACGAGATTTCCGAAGTGGATGTGAGCGATCCGCAAGACGCTCGCGCGGTGGTAACGGATTCCTCCGGCGCAATATTGTTGCATCTGGGCCACCAGGAGTTCCTCACGCGGTACTTGCTATACGCCAGCCGCATTGGCGAGTGGAAAAAGAAATTTGCGAATCTCCAATCCATAGACCTGCGATTTGAGGGGCAAGTCGTCATCAACCCGGACCCGCCGCGCACACCGACGGCATCCCGGCCCGTGGCGGGTTCCAGCTCTCGGCCACCATCTCCATGAACCAGGAACGCGATTATCTTGCCGCGCTTGATTTGGGGAGCACGATGACCCGTGCGCTGTTCGCCGAGGTGCTGGATTCGGGCGAGGAGGACCCCCAGGTGCGTTTCCTGGGCTTCGGAGAGAGCGAATCGCTGGGTTGGCGCAAGGGTGTTGTCGCCGACCTCGATGCGGTCGCCGGCTCGGTCAAGAAAGCGCTCGAGCAGGCCGAAGCGGCGGCCGGCGTCTCGATCGAGTCCGCCGTGGTGGGCATTGGGGGACCGCACATCCAGGGGATTTCCAGTCGCGCGGGCCTGCCGCTGGCAGCCCGGCCTCGTGAGGTCACCCGCGACGATGTGCGCCGCGTCATGGAGTCCGCCCGCAGCGTCCCGCTCCCAAAAGGCCGGGAGATTTTGCACATGCTTCCCCAGGAATTTGCTCTGGACTCGCAGTCCGGCGTCCGCGATCCCATCGGGATGCAGGCGGGTTCCCTGGCGGTCAAAGTACACCTCATCACCGGTTCCCAGGCGGCGTCGCAAAGCGTCGTCGCGGCGGTGAATCGGGCCGGCGTCGTCGTCGAGACGGTGGTCGCCGAAGCCTTTGCGGTCGGCGAGGCCGTGCTGACTCCCGAGGAGCGCGAACTGGGCGTGTTGGTGGTCGTCTTGGGCGGCGGCAGCGCGGAGCTGGCGGCCTATTATCAAGGTGGCCTGCGGATGTCTTCCGGGATCGCGATTGGCGGCGACCATTTCACCAGCGACGTGGCGATTGGTCTCCACACGCCCTCTCCGGAAGCCGAAATCATCAAGAAGATGTTCGGCTCGGTGTATTCCGGCTGGAGCCATGATGGCGCCTCCTTTGAGGTCCCCGGCCTGGCGAACCGGCCGTCTCGGATGGTTCCCCGGCGCGATCTGCTCGAAATCCTGGAACCGCGCGCCCAGGAGCTGCTGGCGATGGCCATCGAGGAACTACGCCAAGCTGATCTGGAGCCGCGTCTGGGAGCCGGAGTGATCTTCGCGGGCGGGGGAGCCCGTTTGCATGGACTGTGTGATTTGGCCGAAAACGTCTTTTCGGGCCCCGCGCGCCTTGGCTTGCCCTCCGACGTTTGGGACGAGGAGGGGGTCCCGGCCATGATTCTCGATTCGCCGCGAAGCTGGGATGGTCCCGAATACACTACCGTAGGCGCGCTGTTGCTCTACGGGCTCCGGCTGCGGCGACTCCGCATGGCCCGGCGGCGAACCCCGGCCAAGCGCTGGAAAAGTCTCCTCGCGGGCAAGGCCCGGGAGGGTGTCCGATAAGAAACAACGTCGTCCTTTCTTCAAAAAGGGGCTGACGCCCGCCTGCCCCATGCCGTATCGTAGCTTCCAGCAGCAGATTTCGCCGGCATAAGGAAGGAAGCATGGCACTCGGAAACATCGTCACAGAGGATGCGGTTCGCTTCACGTTTCTGGAAGAGAATCACAACGGGGCTAGGATCAAAGTCATCGGCGTCGGGGGCGGCGGCTTGAATGCCGTTAACCGCATGATTGAGGAGGGTCTGGAAGGCGTCGAGTTCATCGTGACCAACACGGACCTGCAAGCCTTGCAGCTCTCCCGCGCTCCGGTGAAGATTCAGATCGGGGCCAAGCTCACCCAAGGCCTCGGCGCGGGCTCCAATCCGGAAGTGGGCCGCAAGGCTGCGCTCGAAGACACCGACAAACTGATCGAAGTGCTCGAAGGCGCCGACATGGTCTTCGTGACGGCGGGCCTGGGCGGCGGCACGGGCACGGGCGCGGCGCCGATCGTGGCGAGTCTCGCCAACGAACTCGGCGCGCTGACCGTCGCGGTCGTGACCAAGCCGTTTTCCTTTGAGGGCAAGCGCCGGATGCAGCAGGCCGAGCAGGGCCTGGCGGAGTTGGCCGAGAGCGTGGACACGGTCATCACCATCCCCAACGAGCGCCTCCTCCAACTGGACAAGAACACCGGCTTCTTTCAAGCCTTTGGCTTGGCCGACGATGTTCTGCGGCAGGCCGTGCAGGGCATCAGCGACATTATCGTGATCCCCGGCATCATCAACCGGGACTTCGCCGACGTGAAGACGATCATGCACGGGATGGGCTACGCCGTGATGGGGACCGCGGTGGCGCACGGCCCCAACCGCGCCGTGGAGGCCGCCACGCGCGCCATGGCCAGCCCCCTGCTCGAAGATGCTTTGATCACCGGCGCGCGCGGCATCCTGATCAACATCACCGGCTCGACCGATCTGCTGTTGCAGGAAGTCCACGCGGCCTCGAGCATCATCCAGCAGGCCGCGCATGAGGACGCCAACATCATCTTCGGGGCCGTGCTCGATGAGGCGATGAAGGACCAGGTGAAGATCACCGTCATTGCGACCGGCTACAAGCCGGAGACCATGAATCACCGGCGCAAGCAAGAACTGGCTGGGGTGGCCGCTCCGCCTTCCTTGAAACCAGTGCCGGCCTGGAATGCCGGACCTGCGCCCGCGGAACGGGCCGATGCCCTGCCCGTGGCGCAACGCGAGGACCTCGACGTCCCCGCTTTCATCCGCCGCCGCAATGAAGGCCAGCGGCTCGAGACGCGCTGAGCGGTTCTCACCCGTCACCGTGTTTCCCCGTCCCTTCGTTCCGCAGAGCGGGACCAGGGCAGGCGCGGCTCAGATTGCTTTTCCCCATTCCCTATTCCCTACTTCCTATTCCCCGCCTTCAGCGCGGCTCAGAATTATCGTGTTGAAAGTCTTGACAGAAGCCGGGAATGCTTCCACAATGATTAGTTTTCTGCGGGGAGTTGGTTCACGGAGCGGGCGGCCTCCGAATTTTTCTTGTAATTAGAAGGCAGGTTCTGGATGGAGATTCACGAGCACGACGTCGTGATTGTCGGCGGCGGCGGGGCGGGCTTGCGGGCAGCGATTGAATTGGGCGAAGCGCACCCCCATCTCCGCGTTGCGGTTGTTTCCAAGGTCTATCCGATGCGCAGCCACACGGTTGCCGCTGAGGGTGGATCGGCCGCCGTGATTAAACCCAACGACAGTCTCGACCACCACGCCTACGACACGGTCTCCGGCTCGGACTGGTTGGGTGACCAGGACGCGATTGAGGCTTTCGTTAAGGAAGCGCCCGGCGAGATGATCCGGATGGACCATTGGGGCTGTCCCTGGAGCCGCGAGCCTGACGGCCACGTCGCGGTGCGTCCATTTGGCGGGATGACCATCGAGCGGACTTGGTACGCGGCGGACAAGAGCGGCTTCCACATGCTCCACACCCTCTTCCAAACCGCGCTCAAGTTCCAGGCCACCAAGTGGTACCACGAATGGTTTGCGACGAAGCTCCTGGTGGACGAGGGGCGGTGTCAGGGAATCACAGCCATAGAGTTGCTGACCGGGCAGGTGCACGCCATTCTCGCCAAAGCCGTCATCCTCTGCACCGGGGGAATGGGCCGGCTCTATCCCTACACCACCAACGGAGCGATCAAGACCGCCGACGGCATGGCCCTGTCCTATCGAGCCGGGGTCGCGCTCAAAGATATGGAGTTCGTGCAGTATCATCCCACCGGGCTGCCCGGTTCCGGCATTCTGATCACCGAAGGGGCGCGCGGCGACGGCGGGATTCTGGTCAATAAGGATGGTTACCGCTACCTCCAGGATTACGGCTTGGGGCCGCCGGACCCGTGGCCGCGTCTGCGCGCCATGGAGCTCGGTCCCCGCGACCGGCTTTCGCAGGCCTTCGTGCATGAAGACGCCAAAGGCCGCACCATTCAAACTCCGTTTGGGACGGCGGTCCACCTGGACCTCCGTCACCTGGGAGAGGCCAAGATCAACAAGAAACTCCCCTTTGTGCGGGAACTGGCGAAGAATTATGCCGGAATTGATCCGGTCCACGATCCGATCCCGGTGCGGCCCGTGGTTCACTACGCCATGGGCGGCATTGATACGGACATCCACGGAGCGACGACCGTGCCCGGCTTGTTTGCGGCGGGCGAGTGCGCCTGCATCAGCCTGAACGGCGCGAACCGGCTCGGCTCGAATTCGCTGACGGAGCTTCTCGTGTTTGGCCGGCGGGCCGCCGCCGCTGCCGCGCGCTTTGCGACGGAGCATCCCAAATTGGCCAAAGAGTTGCTGAAGAAACAGGCAGCGGATGAGGAAGGGCGGATCGCCGCACAATTCATCCGCAAGCAGGGAGGAAAGGAACGGATTGCCACCTTGCGCCGCGAGATGAATCTGGTTATGGAGGAGAGCACGGGCATCTATCGCGACGGAAAGACCTTAGAACCCGCCCTCCCGAAGATCGCCGCACTCAAAGAGCGCTTCCGCAACGTGACGTTGGATGACCGGACGGCCCCCTTCAATACGGAGCTGATCTCAGCCATCGAGCTGGAATTCATGCTCGAAGTGGCGGAGGCCGCGATCCATTCGGCGTTCCAGCGCAAGGAATCGCGCGGTTCCCATCAGCGCACGGACTTCCCGAAGAGGGACGATCAAACGTTTCTCAAACACTCGATGGCGTATCGGACCGATGGAGCGCCCCGCATCGGATACAAGGACGTGGTCATTACGCGCTGGCCACCCGCAGAGCGAGTCTATGGCAAATAAAACATCCCAGCCTACCATTCGTTTGGAAATCTTGCGTTACGACCCCGAGAAGGATTCGGCGCCGCGCTACCAGAGCTACGAAGTCCCGTTTCAGGAAGAGTGGGTGGTTCTGGACGCAATCAACCACATCAAGGATCAGATAGACGGGACGCTGACCCACCGCTGGTCCTGCCGCATGGGGGTTTGCGGAAGTTGCGGCATGATGGTCAACGGCGTCGCGAAGCTGGGTTGCTCGGCCTTTCTCCGGGATTATTATCCCAACCCCATCCGGGTCGAGCCGCTGGCCCATTTCCCCATTATCCGGGACCTGGTGGTGCAACTGGACGGTTTCATGGCGAAGCTCCAGAGCGTCCAGCCCTGGATCATCCGGAAGGAAGAAAAGCCGGTGGAGCAAGGCGAATACCTGCAAAGTCCGGCCCAGCACGCCCGCTACAAGGACTTCAGCATGTGCATCAATTGCCTGCTGTGCTACGCGGCGTGCCCGGTCACCGAGCTGGAGCCGCACTTCCTGGGGCCGGCGGCGATTGCCCTGGCGCAGCGCTACAACCTGGATTCGCGCGACGAAGGGCGCGAGATCCGCCAGGAAACCGTCTCGAGCCACATCGGGATCTGGCAGTGCACCCTGGTGGGGGAATGTTCCGTCGTCTGTCCCAAGCACGTGGACCCGGCCGGGGCGATCCAGCAGGCCAAGCTCGCCAGCACCATGGACTGGTACAAAGAATTACTCTGGCCGTGGGGAGGAAAACGATGAAGCCATATGTGCGGCCCATATCCGCCGGGTGGTGGCTCCACCGCATGCCTTATCTGCGCTTTATGCTGCGGGAGTTTAGCGCCGTGTTCATTGCTGCGTACGTAATCATATTCCTGGTCATGATTCTTCGCATTTCGCAGGGGCAGGCCGCCTACGAGGCGTTTCGGGCGGACCTGCAATCTCCGCTCGCAATTCTATTCCATGTCGTGGCCCTGTTGTTCGCCCTGCTCCACACCATTTCGTGGTTTCAATTGACTCCCAAGGCCATGGCCGTCTGGAAGGGCGAAGAGCGAGTTCCGCCGGCGATGCTGATCATTCCCAATTACGTGGCCTGGGTTGTTCTCTCCGGGGTGGTTGCCTGGATTGTGTTGGGAGGTTGAGCGATGGCGAAATCCAATGAACCGATCTGGTGGTCGTTATTCTCCGCGGGGGGCGTGGTCGCGGCGCTCCTGATTCCGGTCCACATCTTCCTGACGGGCATCGCCGGGCCGCTCGGCTGGCTGCCTCCGGAAGCGTTCGATTATGCTCGGCTTCAGGCCCTGCTCTCTCATCCCATCACCCGCCTTTATTGTTTCGTCCTGATCTCGCTCCCGCTCTTCCATGGGGCGCACCGCATCCGCTTTACGCTCGTGGACCTCGGCATCCGCGGCGTGGACATGCTCCTGGCGGTGGTATGCTACGGAGCCGCCATCGCGGGCACGCTGGTGACGGCCGGAATCCTGTGGAATTTCTAGCTGGGCTTGGGGCAACCCCGGCCCCTCCCCTGGGCGGGGAAAAAGAGCCATCGGTCGCTGGCAGCTAAAAAGGTGGGATAAATCTAAGGAGCCGCGGCCACCGGATAACGAATTTCCGGTTACCCGCGGCGGACGATGCGCGGGGGCGCTTCGCTGGTCTGTTTTTCGGCTGCTCTTTTCGAGACCTGATCCATTCGATACATGGCCCCGAACGTAGCCAACAAGACCAGCCAGCCAATCAGCAATACAAGAGTAAACCCTTCCACTTTGCCTCGCGGGTTCCGTTTGGAGTTGGATTCCCTGGTTCCGCCACTGCCGGGCCTGTAGTCTTCGCCGAAGCCGGCGCCGCACAGACCGGAACAGGGTTCGCAGGGAATCGCAAGCGCCAGTATACAAGACGCGCCTGCTTCGAGGCAATCTTCCAGCCAGCCAGCGATCGCAGCCATTTGAGAATTTGCCGCATTGCTGAACAAGGAAAAGCTGGCCGTGGGTAGGGGCATAACGGCTGGCGAAATGGCGGCGGAGGAGAAAGCAGCCCCGGGCGGTCCAGCGGGGCGCTCTAGCGGTTTCACAGCTAATGTATAGCGCCGTTGCCTCCGATGACGTCATTCTGAGGGCCCCGGCTCGCCGGGGCCCGAAGAATCTGTTTTTTCCCCTGAAGGATGGGAAACTAACCAAGAGCAGATTCTTCGCTGCGCTCAGAATGACGACATCGTAAGCCTATACAGTAATGAGAGAAATGCTCTAATTTTGCTCTCCTGCCTTGCCTCGAAAGAGGCGGG
>Ga0209343_10010930_pt1 | contig 10277 bp, 10 predicted proteins | sample RifCSPlowO2_02_FD_184026 | JGI IMG/M metagenome (GOLD analysis project Ga0209343, IMG submission 184026) | Groundwater microbial communities from Rifle, Colorado - Rifle CSP2_plank lowO2_0.2 (SPAdes) (version 2) | ecosystem: Environmental > Aquatic > Deep subsurface > Groundwater | place...
CATGGCGGCGGCCACGAGCGCGGACTGCGGTCCGGCACGCTCGCGACCCATCAGATCGTGGGCATGGGCGAGGCATTCCGCATTGCCAAACTGGAAATGGCCGCGGACAACGAGCGCATTCGCGCGCTGCGCGACCGCCTCTGGAATGGCTTGCGCGACCTGGAGGAGATTTATCTCAACGGCGATATGGAGCACCGCATACCGCATAACCTCAACGTGAGCTTCAATTTTGTCGAGGGCGAATCGCTGATCATGGCGATCAAGGACGTCGCGGTATCGTCCGGTTCGGCCTGCACCTCGGCGTCCCTGGAGCCTTCGTATGTATTGCGCGCGCTGGGCCGCTCGGACGAGTTGGCGCACAGCTCCATTCGCTTTACGATCGGCAAGTACACAACGCTCGAGGAGATCGATTTCACCGTGGATCTGCTGCGGCGCAAGATTGACAAGCTGCGCGAGCTTTCGCCTTTGTGGGAAATGTACAAGGAAGGCGTTGATCTGAATTCGGTGCAATGGGCGGCTCACTGAGGCCGCAGCGTCTTGAACTGGGAGTTTGAAATGGCATACAGCGACAAGGTCATAGACCACTATGAGAATCCGCGCAATGTCGGTTCCTTCGATAAATCCGACGAGCGCGTAGGCACCGGCATGGTCGGCGCGCCGGCGTGCGGCGACGTCATGAAACTGCAGATCCGCGTCGGGGCCGATGGCATCATCGAGGATGCCCGTTTCAAGACCTATGGCTGCGGCTCGGCGATTGCCTCGTCATCGCTGGTCACCGAGTGGGTGAAAGGCAAGACGCTCGACGAAGCGGCGGGAATCAAGAACTCGCAAATCGCCGAGGAACTGGCCCTGCCGCCGGTGAAGATCCACTGTTCCATCCTTGCCGAAGATGCGATCAAGGCCGCCATCAGCGATTATCGCAAAAAGCACGCCGCTGAAACCGCCGTGCACACGGCGGCCGAACCGGCCAAGGCAAGTTCCGCAACCGCATAGCAGGACCAGATCATGCCAATTACATTGACCGAACGCGCCGCGGCGCACGTCAGCAATTTCATCGCCAAGCGGGGCAAGGGAGTGGGCTTGCGCCTGGGTGTGCGCACCACGGGTTGCTCGGGGCTCGCCTACAAAATCGAATATGCCGATGCCGTGAATCCCGAAGACCATGCTTTCGACAGCCATGGCATCAAGGTATTGGTTGATCCCAAGAGCTTGCCCTATATCGACGGCATGGAACTGGATTACGCGCGCGAAGGCTTGAACGAAGGGTTCAAGTTCAACAACCCCAACGTCAAGGATGCCTGCGGCTGCGGGGAATCGTTCAACGTTTGACGCGCTTGTGCAGGGTGCCGGGGCCGATGGCCCGTCTTATTATTTGAAACATGACTCAGGCGCGAAATCATTTCGAATTGCTCGGTTTGGCCGCGTCCTACACGGTGTCCGCCGACGTCATGGACCGCAGTTACCGCGAGATTCTGTCGAAGGTGCATCCGGACCGGTTCGCCTCGGCCAGCGACGCCGAACGCCGCGCCGCCATGCAGCTTGCCACGCAAGTCAACGAAGCCTATCAGACGCTCAAGCATCCGCTGAAACGGGCGATCTATTTTCTCGAACTGGCAGGGGTGGACGTGTTGTCACAGACCAGCGCCGCCATGGAGCCGGCCTTCCTCATGCGGCAACTGGAATGGCGCGAGAACATCGAGGATGCACGCGCGGCGCGCAATGCCGGGCGCCTGGAATCGCTGCGCGCGGAACTGGAGTCGGAAAAACGCGAGCGCTTTGCGCGCCTGGAAGCATTGTTCGGGTCGGGCGCGACGCAGCCCGCGGCCGAAGCGGCCAGGCAGTTGCTGTTCATTGACAAGCTGGAACAGGCGATCGGCGACGGCATCGAATCCCTGGAAACAGCCTGATGGCTTTACTGCAGATCTCCGAACCGGGCGAGTCCCCCGCTCCGCACCAGCACCGGCACGCGGTCGGCATCGACCTCGGTACCACCAACTCGCTGGTGGCCACGGTGAGAAACGGCATCGCCGGCGTCCTCAATGACGAGCAGGGCCACCCGCTGCTGCCTTCGATCGTACGTTATCGCGCCGATGGAGCGGTAAGCGTGGGCTACGAGGCCGAAATCGACCGCGCGCGCGATCCGAAGAACACCATCGTTTCGGTCAAACGCTTCATGGGGCGTGGCCTGCGCGATATCGCCCATGTGGAGAACTCGCCCTACGATTTCGTCGATAACCCGGGCATGGTTCAGATTCGCACCACGGCGGGCATCAAGAGCCCGGTCGAGGTATCCGCCGTTCTGCTCAAGGAACTGCGTATCCGCGCGGAGCAGTCGTTGGGAGGCGAGCTGGTCGGCGCCGTGGTGACCGTGCCCGCGTATTTCGACGACGCGCAGCGCCAGGCAACCAAGGACGCCGCCGCGCTCGCGGGACTGAATGTGCTGCGCCTCCTTAACGAGCCGACCGCCGCTGCCATTGCCTACGGACTGGACAACGCCGCCGAAGGCATCTACGCGGTGTACGACCTGGGCGGGGGCACGTTCGATTTTTCGGTATTGCGGCTGTCCACCGGCGTGTTCGAGGTGCTTGCCACCAGCGGTGACGCGGTGCTGGGGGGGGATGACTTCGACCACCGCCTTTTTTGCTGGGTGCTGGAGAAGGCGAAGCTCGCGCCCTTGTCGGCAGGGGACAACACTTTGCTGATCGCCAAGTCGCGCGAGATAAAGGAGTACCTGACCCATCACGCCGAGGCGCGCTTGAACGCGAAGCTGGGTTCGGGCGAAGTGGTGGACGTACCGTTGACGCAGCGCGACTTCTGGGAGATGACCCGGCAGTTGGTGGCAAAAACGCTCGCGCCCACCCGCAAGGCCTTGCGCGACGCGGGCTTGTCGGTGGCCGATGTCAAGGGTGTGGTCATGGTTGGCGGAGCGACGCGCATGCCGCACGTGCAGCGGGCGGTTGCGGAGCTGTTTGCGCAGTCCCCGCTCAACAATCTGGATCCGGACAAGGTGGTCGCGCTGGGCGCGGCCATGCAGGCCAATGCCCTGACGGGTAACCGCTCCGCCGGCGAGGACTGGCTGCTGCTCGATGTCATTCCGCTGTCCCTGGGGCTGGAAACCATGGGTGGCCTGGTGGAACGCGTGATCAACCGTAATTCCACCATTCCGGTTGCCAAGGCGCAGGAATTCACCACCTTCAAGGACGGCCAGAGCGCCATGTCCATACACGTGGTGCAGGGCGAGCGCGAGCTGGTATCCGATTGCCGATCGCTGGCGCGCTTCGAGCTGCGCGGTATCCCGCCCATGGTCGCCGGCGCGGCGCGCATCAAGGTGACTTTCCAGGTCGACGCGGACGGCTTGCTCGCGGTGAGCGCGCAGGAGACCACCAGCGGGGCGCAAGCCTCGGTGGCGGTGAAGCCCTCCTATGGCTTGTCGGATGAACGCATCACCCGCATGCTCAGGGATTCCTTCGAACACGCGGGGGAGGACCTGCGCACCCGCGCGTTGCGCGAGCAACAGGTTGAAGCGCAGCGCATGCTGTTCTCCCTGGAAGTCGCGCTGGAACAGGATGCCGAACTGCTCGATGAGGCCGAGCTTGCCGCGATTCGCGAAGGCGTGAACGGGCTGCGCAGCAAGGCGCAATGCGACGATCACCGCGCGATCAAGCATGCCATCGACGATCTGAATCGTCTGACCGAGTCGTTCGCAGCGCGGCGCATGGACCGTTCGGTGCAGCAGGCGCTGGCGGGCCGCAGCCTGGCGAGCCTCTGATGACGCAAATCATCGTGCTGCCGCACCAGGAGCTGTGCGCCGATGGCGCTGTCATCGACGCGGTTCCGGGAAAGTCGCTGTGCGATACCTTGCTTGAGAACGGCATCCCGATTGAGCACGCCTGCGAGAAATCGTGCGCCTGCACCACCTGCCACGTCGTCGTGCGCGAAGGCTATGCGTCACTCGCGCCCGGCGAGGAACTGGAAGAAGACCTGCTCGACAAGGCCTGGGGCCTGGAACCGACCTCGCGCCTTTCCTGCCAGGTGATGGTGGGCAGCGCCGATCTGGTGGTCGAGATTCCGAAATACACCATCAACATGGTTTCCGAGGCGAGGCACTGATCCGATCATGAAGTGGACAGACACACTTGAAATAGCCATTGCGCTGGGCGAGAAGCTGCCCGGCGTGGATCCGAAAACCCTGCGTTTCACGGATCTGCGCCGCTGGGTCATGCAACTGGATGGCTTCGACGATATCGCGGAGCATTCCGGCGAGAAGATCCTCGAGGCAATCCAGATGGCGTGGATTGAGGAGGCTGATTAATGGGGGTCAGAGTCAGATTAATTAATCTGACTCTGACCCCCATTAATTCGCGTGAGCCGCCGGGGCGGTTGCTGGCTTGACGACGGCTTGCGCCAGCAGCGCCAGCACCTCGCGGCAGGCGCGGGCGCGATCTTCCAGGGCGCCACTGACCCGCTCGATACGCAATTTGTCGGGGCCCGCCATGCGCCAGCCGCGCTGTTTGCGGATCAGGCCAACGATGGCTTCGGGTTCGATGGGCGGATGCGCGACGAACTGGATCTGGATGATTTCGGGGCCGGCATCCAGGCGCCTGATCCCCAGGCTGCGCGAGCCGATGCGCAGCCGGTGCGCTTCGAGCAGCGCGCGCACCGCCGGATGCAGATCGCCAAAGCGATCCACCAGTTCCTCCTGTATTGCCGCAATCTGTTCGAGGTCCTCGCAATTGGCGAGGCGCTTGTAGACCACCAGGCGCTCGTGCACATCTTCGCAATAGGAGGTGGGAAGCAGCGCCGGCAGGTGCAGGTTGATCTCCGTGGTGACCCCCAGCGGCTCGGTGAGATCCGGCTCCCTGCCGGATTTCAGGGAGCGCACGGCATGCGCCAGCATGTCGTTGAAGAGGTTGAATCCGACCTCCTGCATTTCCCCGCTTTGCGAATCTCCCAGCACTTCGCCGGCGCCGCGAATCTCCAGGTCCTGCATGGCCAGATAGAAGCCTGAACCCAGCTTCTCCATCATCTGGATGGCTTCCAGCCGCTTTTTCGCCGCGGCGCTGAGCGCCCTTTCCTCGGGGGTGAGCAGGTAGGCATAGGCCTGGTGGTGCGAACGCCCGACGCGGCCGCGCAACTGATGCAATTGCGCCAGGCCGAAGTTGTCGGCGCGATTGATGACGATGGTATTCGCAGTGGGAATATCTATTCCGGTTTCGATGATGGTGGAGCACAGCAGCAGGTTGTGCCGTTGCTGCAGAAATTCCCGCATGACTCTTTCCAGATCGCGTTCGCGCATCTGTCCGTGGGCAATGGCAATACGCGCCTCGGGCAGGATGTCCGCGAGGCGCTCGCGCATGCGTTCTATGGTGGCGACCTCGTTGTGCAGGAAGTAGATCTGGCCGCCGCGCTTCAATTCGCGCAGGCAGGCTTCACGGATGATTCCCGAAGAATCACGCGTCACGAAAGTCTTGATCGCCAGACGCTTTTCCGGCGCGGTGGCAATCACAGAGAAATCGCGCAGGCCTTCCAGCGACATCGCCAGGGTGCGCGGTATCGGCGTCGCGGTCAGCGTCAGCACATCCACCTCGGCGCGCAAGGCCTTGAGGGTTTCTTTCTGGCGCACGCCGAAGCGGTGTTCCTCGTCGACGATGACCAGGCCGAGGCGCGCGAATTTCACCTCGCGCGAGAGCAGCCTGTGGGTGCCGATCACGATATCGATGGTGCCGTTTGCCACGCCGGCCAGCGACACGGACTGTTCCGACCCGCTGCGAAAGCGCGACAGCTCGGCGAGTTTTATCGGCCAATCCGCGAAGCGATCGGAGAAAGTCTGGAAGTGCTGTCCCGACAGCAGCGTGGTCGGCGCGAGCACCGCCACCTGCATGCCGTCGGACACCGCGACGAACGCGGCGCGCAGCGCGACCTCGGTCTTGCCGAAGCCGACATCGCCGCAGACCAGGCGGTCCATGGGTTTGCCCTGGCGCAGGTCCTCGACCACCGCATTGATGGTGGCGAGCTGATCCGGGGTTTCGTCGAAGCCGAACGATTCCGCGAAGGCATCGAGGTCGTGCTGATTGACGGCGAAGGAGCGCCCATGGCGCGATGCGCGCTGCGCATAGAGGTTGAGCAGTTCCGCCGCGGTGTCGCGGACCTGCCGCGCGGCGCGGCGCTTGGCCTTGTCCCAGACATCGCCGCCCAGCCGGTGCAGCGGCGCCTGTTCGGGCGGTCCGCCGCTGTAGCGTCCGATCAGATGCAGCTGCGCGACCGGGACGTAGAGCTTGTCGGCTTCGGCGTACTCGATCAGCACAAACTCGGTCTTGCCTTCGCCCAGGTCCAGGTCTATCAGTCCCCGATAGCGGCCGATGCCGTGGTCCAGGTGCACCACCGGATCGCCGGCGCGCAGTTCGGAAAGGTCGCGCAGCATGCCTTCGACCGAGCTTTGCCGTTCGCGTTTGCGTCCGCCGCGCGCGTGCGCCGTGACGGAAAAGATTTCCGCCTCGGTGATGATGGCTCGCTTTTGCGCGACCTCCAGGAAGCCATTGAGCAGCGGTGCCACGGCCAGCATCAGGTTTTCGCTGCCGCCGGCAAACGCCGCAAAATCCCCGCAAGCCGCCGGTTTCAGCCCGTATTCGGCCAGGTACTGCGACAGTGTTTCACGCCGTCCCGGCGATTCGGCCAGCAGCAGGGTGCGGCCCGGGTATTGGGAGAGAAATGCCTTGAGCGCGTGCAACGGGTCGGCAGCGCGGCGCTCGACGGCCACAGGGGGCAGCGGCGCGAAGCCCGCCAGCGCCGCAGCCAGGCGCTGGTCGGCGCGCCCAAAGGATCCGGCCGCGACGAAAAACTCCTCGGCGGAGAGGAACAACTCGGCGGGCGCAAGCAGCGGCCGTGCGCGCTCGCCGCGCAGCAGCTGGTAACGGCTTTGCGTGTCGCGCCAGAATCCGATGAACGCGGCGTGCACGTCGTCATGCATGCACAGCGTCGCCTCGGGCGGCAAATAATCGAACAGTGTCGCGGTTTTTTCGAAAAATAGCGGCAGCCAGTATTCAATGCCGGCCGGCGCCACGCCGTTGGAAACGTCGCGATAAATGGTGCTTTTTGAAGGATCGCCTTCAAAATGCTCGCGAAATGCGGTGCGGAAACGATTTCGGCCGGCGTCATCGGTGGGAAATTCACGCGCCGGCAGCAGGCGAATCTCGGTGACCTTGTAGATGGTGCGCTGGGTATCGACATCGAAGGTGCGCATGCTATCGACGGCGTCATCCAGCAGATCGATGCGGTAGGGCAGCACGCTGCCCATGGGGAACAGATCGATGAGTCCGCCGCGTATGCAGAACTCGCCCGGCGCGACCACCTGCGAGACATGCTGATAGCCCGCCAGCACCAGTTGCGCGCGCAGCGCATCCAAGCGCAGAATTTCGCCCTGCTTCAGGAAAAACGTGTAGGCGGCAAGATATTCCGGCGGCGCCAGGCGTTGCAGGGCCGTGGTCGCGGGCAATACCACCACATCGAATGCACGGCGCTGAATCTGGTACAGCGTGGCCAGCCGTTCCGACACCAGATCCTGGTGCGGCGAGAAGCTGTCGTAGGGCAGGGTTTCCCAGTCCGGGAACAGGCAGATCTTAAGCGAGGGTGCGAACCAGGCGATTTCGTCCCGCAATCGCTGCGCTTCGGCGGCGCGCGCGCAAAACATCACAAGCGGGCGCGTCTTGCCTGCCAGTTCCGCCAGCGCCAGGGCGTCGCTGCAACCATGGCTAGCGGTCGCTGCCTCGGAACCGGGGGATTGACTGGCTGACCCGTTGTCTGTCACGTAGGGGACTCGTTAAATCGGAATTGGAAAACGGCAAAACCCGCACAAGGAGCCGCTTGCTAGCTGTTCCGGCGGTCCGGTGCGGGACTTGGTATAATTATACTGTTGAATCAGAGCGTTCCTGATTGATTCTGCGGCTCGCTCTAAGGGTTTTTCCCAATGTCCACCAGGTTATTCGGGTTGATACCTGCGGCCGGGTCAGGTGCTCGCTTTGGCGGTTCCGGGCCAAAGCAGTACAGCCTGATCGGGGAGAAAACCATGCTGCAGCACGCGGTGGGAGCATTGCTGGGCGCGTCGGAATTGGACACCGTCTTCGTGGTGCTGTCTGCAGATGATGACACCTTCCGGCGGTTGGATTGGGACGATTGCGGCAACCGGGTGGCGCCACTTTATTGCGGTGGCGCGACGCGCCGCGACAGTGTGCTGAATGGTTTGATCGCCGCGGCGGCCGAGGTCGACCCCGACGATTGGGTGCTGGTGCATGACGCTGCAAGACCATGCCTGGCTTTGAAGGATTTGCGACGGCTCATCGAGGCGGTTTTGCCGGACGAGGCGGGAGGAATACTGGCGGTGCGCGCCGCCGATACGCTGAAGCGGGGGGACGAACAGGAGCGCATTGTTGCCACCGAGCCGCGCGAAGGCTTGTGGCACGCACAGACGCCGCAGATGTTCCGGCATGGAGTGCTGCTCGGCGCGTTGCGCGCCGGCGCGCAGGTGACGGACGAAGCGGCGGCGGTCGAGGCACTGGGGATCAGACCCAGGTTGGTTGAGGGAAGTCATTGCAATCTGAAGGTGACTTACGCGGCAGATCTGGAATTGGCGGCTTTGATACTTTCGGCCGCGAGACTTGGCAGGGAGATCGCGAAATAGCGGTCTTGGGGAGACAGGGCAATGCGGGTTGGGCAGGGTTTTGATGTGCACGCGCTGGTGGCAGGACGCAAACTGGTGATTGGCGGCGTGACCATTCCGTTCGAAAAGGGGCTGCAGGGTCACTCGGATGCGGATGTTCTGCTGCACGCCATCACCGACGCGGTACTGGGCGCCGCGGGCTTGGGCGATATCGGACGCCATTTTCCCGACAGTGATAGCCGCTACAAGGATGCCGACAGCCGTTCATTGATGCGCGAGGCGGCGACCCGGGTGCGCGCGGCAGGGTTCAAAGTGGTCAATGTTGATTCCACCATCATCGCGCAATCGCCCGGGATGGCGCAGCACATCGCCGAGATGGTGGGCAATATCTCCGCGGATCTGGGTATTGACGTGCACTGCGCCAATGTTAAAGCGAAGACCGCCGAGCACCTTGGATTCGTCGGTCGTGGCGAAGGTATTGCCGCCGAAGCGGTTGCAATGGTTGAGCTTGTCTCGTAACAAAACCAGCGGAGGTCGCCATACCTGTCATCACAGCACCTAAATTATTCTTCGCTCTCTGGCCTGATTCTGAAACGCGCAGGGCGCTTGCCACACGCAGCAAGGGATTGCACAAGATTTCCGGGGGCCGGATCACGCGGCTTGAGAACCTGCACCTGACGCTGGCATTTCTTGGCCCAACCGATGCCACACGCCTCGCGGAACTGGAGGCGGTCGCCGCTTCGGTGAAGCTGGTCAACTGCAACCTGGTGCTGGACGAGGCCGGCTACTGGAAACATAACAAAATTGTCTGGGCGGGGTCGAGCAAGGTGCCGGAAAAGCTGGTCACCATGGTTCACGATCTGCGCGATGCCCTGAAGAAAAACGGTTTTCGATACGATCCCAAGCCGTTCAAACCGCACGTGAGCCTGATCCGCGACGCGCACGATCCGGGCGTGGCGGCGAAGCGCTCGATACGCTGGAAAGTCGCCGGCTTTTCGCTGGTGCGCGCCTACCGCGACGAGCAGGGCTTGCTCTATCGCGTGGTATCGAGCTGTCCGAAGGTGGAATAAAGACCGCCGGCGCTTAAATCTCGCACCGGCTGTTGGAAGCAGCGCGGCGAGCTTTTGGCCGCGCGGTCGTATATGAGACCGCCGGCGCTTAAATCTCGCACCGGCTGTTGGAAGCAGCGCGGCGAGCTTTTGGCCGCGCGGTCGTATAAGCGCGGATACCATCCGGTATTCTCTTCGCCCCGTCTGCACAGCCGCCGCAAGCCATTAAGCGTTTTTCCGCTTTGACCGCCAATAGGCGATGGCGAACAGAAGGCCAGTCAGCATCCATAGTGTTGCCGGCGCGCTGCCAAGCATTGAAACCACGACAGGGTCCTGGTTGAGTTGCGTGGCGACCAGCGCGATGCGTGCCACGGAAGCCAGAGCGAGCATGGAGAACGTCGCGCCGCTCACGCGCCCTTCCGCGCCGGTGCTGCCAATTGTCAGTGCCGCAGCGAACGCCCCCAACAGAACGAAGCTCCATGCCGCGCCGGCGATGAACTGCGCGGCGATCAGCGCCGTCAAGTTGCCTGCCTGTACAGCAGCGAACGCGGCGAGCGCGCCTGCGAACGCACCCG
>Ga0209343_10010938_pt1 | contig 10272 bp, 8 predicted proteins | sample RifCSPlowO2_02_FD_184026 | JGI IMG/M metagenome (GOLD analysis project Ga0209343, IMG submission 184026) | Groundwater microbial communities from Rifle, Colorado - Rifle CSP2_plank lowO2_0.2 (SPAdes) (version 2) | ecosystem: Environmental > Aquatic > Deep subsurface > Groundwater | place: Rifle...
CTTGGAGGCCGCGTCCGTCATCACGCTGGGCAGCGCCCTGGCCCTGAGGCCCAGGGCCTCGACGCAGGGGAGGAGGGCGGCGTCCGCCTCGTCCAGCACGAAGCCGTCCAGGCACTCCCGGAGGATGCCGGCCACCCCGGCCGCCGAGACCTCGTGGCCCAGGCTGCGGAGCATCTCCGCCGCCGGGCCCTTGAGGGCGGCGCCGCCGACGATGGGGCTCACCGCCACGCGCGGCACCCGGGCGGCGAGGATGCGCTCGCGGATGCCCTCGACGGCCAGGATGGGCCCCACGCTCACGATGGGGTTCGAGGGGCAGATGACGATGGCCCGGGCCTCCTCCAGCGCGCGCGCCGCCTCGGGGGAGGGCCGGGCCTCCCCGGCGCCCTGGAAGCGCACCCCGAGCACCTTGGGCCGGGTGCCGCGCGCGACGAAGTAGTCCTGGAACTCGAGCTCCCCCTCGGGGGTCTGGACGCGGGTGGCGACCGGGCTGTCCGTCATGGGGAGCACCCTCGCCCGAACCCCCAGCGCGGCGCAGAGTTCGGCCGTCACCTCGGTGAGCCGGGCGCCCTCGGCCAGGCGCTGGGTGCGGCGGATGTGGGTGGCGAGGTCCTTGTCCCCCAGCCGGAACCAGGTGGGCCCGCCGTAGCGGCCGATGAGGGCGAGCGCCCCCGCCGTGTCCCCGGCGATGCCCCAGCCCGCCTGGGGGTCGGCGAGGCCCGCGAGGTTGTACATCACGGTGTCGAGGTCGGGGCTGATGTGGAGGCCGTGCAGGGCGAGGTCGTCCGCCGTGTTGACGATGACGGAGAGCGCGCCCTCGGGCAGGGCGGCGGCCAAGCCCACCGCGAGCTTGGCGCCCCCGACCCCTCCGGCCAGGGCGGCGACGGGACCGGGGAAGCTCACCGGACGAGGACGGCGGGCCGCGCGCCGGGCTTGGAGGGAGGGGGGGCCTCGGCCCGTCCCGCGAGGACGATGGCGCGGGGCACCCAGTCCTCCGGGAGCGAGAGGGCCCGCCGCGCCGTCCCGGGGCAGAAGAGGGGGGCACACCGCCAGACCGAGCCGATGCCCTGGGCGGTCAGGGCGAGCATGAGGTTCTGGAGGGCGGCCCCCAGGCTGTGCTCGGCCATCATGCGCTCGTTCGCCTGCTTCGCGGGGTCCGCGTAGCTGTCGAGGTCCTTGTAGGAGAGCGCGGCGAGGATGAGGGCGGGGGCTCCCGTGAGGAGGCGGAGGCTCCCCGCGTGGCGGCGCTTCCGCTCCGCCTCGGGCACGCCCTCGCTCTCCATGTCGCGCAGGAAGTCCTTCCCCATCTCCGCCGCGAGGCGCAGCCGCGCCTCGGGCGAGGCCACGAGGCAGAAGCGCCAGGGGGCGCTCCCGTGGGGGCTCGGGGCGAGCCAGGCCGCCTCGATGGCCACCCGCAGGCGGTCCGGGTGGACGGGCTCGGGGGCGAACTTCCGCACCGAGCGGCGGTAGAAGAGGGCGTCCGCCAGGGTGATGCCGCCGAAGGCGGTCTGGAGGTTCTCTCCGCTCACCCCGCGCCCTCCTTCTCCCCCGCGGCCTCGGGGGGTCTCCACCCCGGCGGCGCGCCCCCCTGCTCGGGAGAGGGGGGGGGCGGGAGCTTGCGCTTCTCGCCCGGGGGGGGCTCCCCCGGGTCCCCCGGGATGGGCTGGCCCGCCATGTAGCCCGCGACCCGGACGGGCCGCTCCTCCCCGCCGTAGGCCGTGGCGAGGCAAGCCTCCGTCTCTCCGGCGCTCTTGCCGCTCCCCGCCATGCGGGCCAGGGCGGAATCCGCGCCCTCCCTGGGATTGTACTGGGGGAGGCCCGCCGAGGTGCCGCTCCTGCCCTCGCGGATGGGCACCCGCCCGCGCTGCCGGCGCGCGAGGATCTGGAGGATGTTCCAGGCGCGGCGGTTCTCCCGGATGGGCATGGTCTCGACCCCGCCCGCCGCCTCGAAGGCGCGCCAGACGTCCACCCCGCGCTGGGTGCGCAGCACCACGATGGTCCAGCCCCGGGTGCCGACCCCCCCGCAGGCGATGTCGGCCAGCTCGGCGGAGAAGTCGGCGCAGTGGCGGCACTCGGGCCGCTGGTAGTCCCGCATGGCCTCTTCCAGGGGGAAGGTGACGAGCGAGCCGTCCTTCTTGTGGACGAGCACCTCCCCCTTCACGTTGAACTTGGCCACGTCGGCCAGGGGGATGCCGAGGCCCTTCTCGATCTTCCCGGTCATCAGGCCGAAGGTGAAGACCTCGGTGCAGAAGAGCCCGATCTGGAGGGCCACCCGGTCCGAGAAGCCGCGCAGGAAGCCGCGCTGCTTCCCGATGTGCTGGGGGCGCTTCTTGGGGGAGAGGAGGAAGGCGGGGTCGATCAGCTCCATCTTGCGGAGGGGGGTGATCTGGCAGGGCACCCCCACGAAGGCCACCTTCTTGAGATCGCGCTCCGCCGCTTCCTTCAGGGCCAGGTTGTTCGGGCAGTAGGTGTACCAGCTCCCCGCGCTGGCCCGGATGGCCTCCTGGGTGGTCACCACCTTGGGGCTGGGAGCGCAGGGAGGGTCGTCCTCCCCCACGGCCGAAACCACGGCCCCGTCGATGCGGCCGCTCTCCAGGGCCCAGGCGAGGAGGGCGGTGACGATGCCGCCGTCCTGGGCGCGCTCCATGATGCCCGCGTCCCGGGTGCGCGCCGCGAAGATGTGGCGGTAGACCCCGAAGATGTCCTCCCAGGGGCGGCGGTCCTGGAACGCCGCGTCCTTGAGGTGGATCTCGCGGGGCCAGAGCCTCGGGCAGACGGCGGCGCAGACGTCGCAGCCGATGCCCTCGCTGATGCCGCAGTAGTCGAAGGGGGCCGCCGCCTTGGCCGTCTGCTTGGGCTTCCCCCCGATGTACTCGATGACGTTGTGGGGACACACCAGCACGCAGCTCCCGCACTCGCAGCAGGTCCCGGCCGCCACCACGTCGTTCATCATGTCCTTGAGGGAAGGGTGGTGGAGGGTCATGGGGAGGCCTTTGTAGGGGCGAACGGCCGTTCGCCCCTACAGAAATCGGGCAATGCTTTCGTAGGGGCGATCAATTGAACGCCCCTGCAAGGAATGAGGCGTCACCGGCACCCGCCCCCGTTGAGGAGGGGGAGGAGGCCCTCCTTCTTCCTCCCGCCCTGGGCGCCCTGGCCGAGGAGGGCCTCGTCGTCCGGCCGGGGATGGCGCCAGCGCGGGTCCCCCTCGCGGATGATGTCGTAGGTCGTGGTGCGCTGGACGGGCACCCGCCCCGCCTCCCGGATGGCCGCGTTGAACTGGGCGGGCGAGAGGCTCTGGCCGTACTCGGAGCCGGAGGTGCGCGAGATGTTCTCCTCGATCAGGGTGCCGCCCAGGTCGTTCACCCCGAGGGCGAGGGCGCGCTTGGCGGCCTCGATGCCGATCTTGGGCCAGGCCACCTGGAGGTTCGGGATCCAGCCCCGGAAGAAGAGCCGGGCCACCGCGTGGAGGCGGAGGATGTAGTCCAGCGGCGCCATCTCGCGGATGCCGAACTCCTCCCCCATCCTGTTGTCGTAGGGGATGAAGGGCAGCGGGACGAACTCGGTGAAGCGCGCCCGGGCGCTGCGCGTGGACTCCTTCTGCATCTCGCGCAGGATGCTCATGTGCTCGGCCAGCTCGGCGGGCCGCTCGATGTGGCCGTACATGACCGTCGAGGTGGTGGGGATGCCCACGGCGTGGGCGGCGCGGATGATCTCGCACCACCTCGCCACCGGGATGCGCCCGGGGCTGATGAGCTTCTTGACGCGCTCGACCAGCACCTCGGCCGCGGTGCCCGGGATGGAGCCCAGCCCCGCCTCCTTCAGGCGCGTCAGGATGACCTCGAGCGGGAGCCGCGTCTTGCGCTGGATGTGGTCGATCTCGGCGGGGGAGTAGGCGTGCATGTGGACGCCGGGGATGACTTCCCGCGCGAGGCGCAGCACCTCCTCGTAGCGGTCGATGGAGATGTTGGGGTTCAAGCCCCCCTGCATGCAGATCTCGCGCACCCCGAAGCCGCGGGCGCGCTCGAAGCGCACGCGCAGGGCGTCGTCGCCGTGGGTGTAGGCGTCGGCGTCCTTGGGCCGGCGGAAGAAGCCGCAGTACTTGCAGTCGGTGTAGCAGACGTTGGTGAAGTTGACGTTCGCGTTGACGACGTAGCTGACCTCGTCCCCGGCCGCGCGCTGGCGCTCCTGGTCGGCGAGGCCGTGGAGGCGCTCGGCGGCCTCGGGCGAGGGATCCTCCAGCAGCGCCGTGGCGTGCCCGGCGGAAAGCTCCTCGCCCGCCTCCCAGGCGTCCAGGATGTCGAGAGTGAAAGGCTGGCTCATGCGATCCCTCCCGCGGCGGCGGGGGCGAGCAGGCCCTCGGCCTGGTCTCGCCTCTCAAGCAGCTTCTCGACGACCGGGCGCGTGGGCTCGGGGCACCAGCCCGCCGCGATGAACTCGTCGTAGATGGGCATGCGCAGCCTGAGCCCCATCCCCTCGGGGCGCAGGCGCCGGTCAAGCGCCTCCAGCTCGGGCCAGGGCCGGTTGGGGTTGATGTGGTCCGCCTCGGGGGCGATGCCCCCCAAGTCGTCCCCGCCCGCGCGCAGGAGGGCGGGGAGGTCGTCCACGAGGTTCGGGGGGATCTGGATGTGCACCCCCGGCATGAGCCTCTGCACGTGGGGGATGAGGGCGGCCACGTCCTCGTCCGGGGGCCGGGCCCAGCGCGCCATGAGGGTGCCCGGCTGGGGGTTCAGCGGCTGGAGGATGATCTCCTGGACGTGGCCGTGCCGCTTGTGGACCTCGGCGATGGCCTCCAGGGTCTCGACTCTTTCCTCCGGCCGCTCCCCGATGCCGATGAGGATTCCCGTGGTGAAGGCGATCCCGAGCTTCCCCGCTTCTTCCACGGTGGCCAGCCGCAGCTCCGGCGCCTTGGTGGGGGCGTTGCGGTGGGCGGCCCCGCGGGCGGCCTCCGGGCTCACCGTCTCGACCATCATCCCCATGCTCACGTTCCAGGGCTTCAGGAGCTCCAGCTCCCAGGCTTCGAGCGTCCCGATGTTGGTGTGGGGGAGCATCCCCTCGGCCAGGCACATGCGGCAGACCTCGGCGCAGTAGGCGGCGTAGGAGCCGAAGCCCCACCCGGCGAGCTGCTTGCGCAGCCCCGCGTGGCGGTCGATGCCCTCCCCGGTCATGACCAGGGCCTCGATCACCCCCTGGGCGGCGGCGGCCCGGGCCCGGCGGGCGCACTCCTCCGGCGCCATCAGCACCGGGGCGTCGCTCCGGAAGCTGCAGTAGCCGCACCGGTTCAGGCACCAGGTGGTGACCGGCAGGGTGAAGTTGAAGGAGTAGGTGATGGCTCTCAGGGCCGGGCTCCCGGGGGTGCGCAAGGTGTTCGGCTAAGCGGCGCCCTGATCCTATCGGTCCCCCGGGGGGAAGGCAAGGGGCGGGGGCGGGCGGATTTCCTAGATGACCTCCTTCTCCCTGAGCGCGGCCAGCCCGGCCTTGGGCCGCCCGAGGAGGCCGCAGAGGATCTCCTCGGTGTGCTCCCCCAGCAGCGGCGGGGGGAGCTGGACCTTGCCCGGGGTGTCCGAGAGCTTGATGGGGATGCCCATCATCCGGAGGGCGCCGGTGCGGGCGTGCTCCACCTCGACCACCATCCCGCGGTGGCGCACCTGGGGGTCGGCGCAGACCTCGGCGATGGTCTTCACCGGGCCGCAGGGGACGCCCCCCTTGCCGATGCGCTCCAGCCACTCGGCGCGGGTGCCCCGGGCGAGGGTCGTCTCGATCTCGCGCTCGATCTCCTCCCGGCCGGCCACCCGGTCGGGGTTCTTCTTCCAGCGCGGGCTGTCGGCCAGGTCCTCGCGCCCGATGGCCCGGGCGAAACGGTCCCAGAGGCTGTCGTTCGCGGCGGCCACGATGATCTCCCCGTCCTGGCAGCGGAACTCCCGGTAGGGGGAGATGCTCGGGTGGCGGTTGCCGTTGCGGCGGGGGGCCTCACCCGTGGCGAAGAAGTTGCCCGCCATGTGGCTCATGAGGGCGGCCTGGCCGTCCTGGATGGCCACGTCCACGTGCTGGCCCCGTCCTGTCTTCCCGCGCGCGAGGACGGCCAGGAGGATGCCCTGGATGGCGAAGAGGGCGGTCGTAAGGTCCGCGATGGCGATGCCGCCCTTGCAGGGGGGGCCGTCCGCGGTGCCGGTGATGCTCATGAAGCCCCCCTCGGCCTGGAGGAGGATGTCGTAGGCGGGCCGCTCGCGGTAGGGCCCCGTCTGGCCGTAGCCCGAGATGGAGCAGTAGATGAGGCGCGGGTTGAGCTTTTGGCAGTCCTCCCAGCCGAAGCCGAGGCGCTCGACGGCGCCGGGGCGGAAATTCTGCACGAGGATGTCCGAGCCCCGCACGAGGTCGCGGAGGATCGCCTTCCCCTCCTCGGGCTTCATGTTGAGGGTGAGGCTCCGCTTGTTGCGGTTCACCGCCTGGAAGTAGCTGCTCTCCCCGCCCGGGTAGAAGGGGGGCCAGAGCCGGGTGTCGTCCCCCCCGGCGGGGTTCTCGACCTTGAGGATCCCGGCCCCCATGTCCCCCAGCATCATGGTGCAGAAGGGCCCCGCCAGGATGCGGGAGAGGTCGAGGACCCGCAGGCCCTCAAGCGGCATGGTCATGCGAGAGGCTCCTTGGAAAGGTGCGGCATCATGGCGGTTAGGGGTGCATTGCAGGGGCGTTCCAGGGGACGCCCCTGCGGAAGATTCGTGCCTCGTGCGGTCACCTCGCCCCCAGCGCCTTCAGCACCGCCTCGCGCACCTGGGGAACGGGCATCTTCGTGCCCGTCCACATCTCCCAGGCGGCCGCGCCCTGGTGGACGAGCCAGCCCACCCCCGAGAGGCCGCGCGCGCCCCGGCGCCGGGCCGCCTTGAGGAAGGCGGTCTCGGAGGGGTTGTAGACGGCGTCCGAGCAGATGGCCCCGGCCGGGATGGCCTCCTCCGGGAGCGGCAGCGCCGCCATGCGCGCCGCGTCCCCGGTCATGCCCTGGCTCGTGGTGTTCACGATGAGCTGGCAGCCCTTGGCCGCCCCGGCGAGATCGTCCAGCCCCGCCCCCGCGATGGAGAGGGCGGGGAAGGCCTCCTTCACCGTCTTTGCCAGAGAGAGGGCTTTCTCCGCCGTCCGGTTGCGGATCTCGACGTGGGCGGCGCCGCATTGGGCGAGCTTGACCGCGATGGCCCGCGCCGCCCCCCCGGCGCCCAGGAGGAGGCAGCGCATCCCCCGGGGGTGCGCCCCGATCTCCTCCTCCAGCGAGCGGAGCCAGCCGACCCCGTCCGTGTTGTGGCCCTTCATCCGGCCCCCGGGCTCGAAGGTGATGACGTTCACCGCCCCCATGAGGCGGGCGTCCTCGCTGAGCTCGTCCATCAGGGCGGCGGCCGAGACCTTGTGGGGGATGGTGATGCACAGCCCGGCGAAGCCCATGGCCTGGGCGCCCCGGACCGCCGCCTCGATCTTCGAGGGCTCCACCTCGTAGGCCAGGAAATGGAAGGGCGCTCCCAGCGCCGCCGCCGCCGTGTTGTGGAGGGTCGGGGACATGGTGTGGCCGAGCGGGTAGCCGAAGATAGCGAGGGTTTTTTCGAGGGCCATTCCGGAATCTCCGAGGGAGACGCCCGCGCCTGTCGCGCCCCGGCGGGTTGCGCTAGAGTAGGCCCGGAAGCCCGGGAGCCGCAACAGGGAGACCCCTCCGGGCGCCGGTCCGTTTCCCCCACCCAGAGGAGAGCGGGAGATGCCCACCGTCCAGGCCGCCACCATGCTCCAGCCTGGCGAGATCGCCCTGCGGGAGTACCCCAAGCCCGGGATCGCCGAGGACGCGCTGCTCCTCAAGGTGGCCGCCGTGGGGGTGTGCGGCTCGGACAAGCACATGTTCCACGGGCGGATGAAGCTCGCCTGGCCCGTCATCCCCGGGCACGAGTTCAGCGGGGTGATCGAGGCCCTCGGCCCCCGGGCGAACGCCGCGATGAAGATCGTGGGCGGGCCCTTGAAGGAGGGGGACGCCGTGACCGTGGTGCCGGGGAGCCAGGCCTGTGGCAAGTGCTGGTTCTGCGTCCACGTCCCCCACCGGCCCCAGCTCTGCCCCAACCGCACCGTCTTCGGCTTCCGCTCCTCGGCCGAGCCGCCCCACCTCTTCGGAGCATTCGCGGAGTACATCTACGTGCCGGGCAGCTCCTTCGTCCTCAAGCTCCCCCGGGGGCTCTCCCTCGAGCGCGCGGCCCTGGCCGAGCCCCTGGCGGTCGCCATGCGGGCGGCGGCGCGGGCGGTGGAGCCGGGGATGTCCTGGGCGGGGGAGGGCTTCGGGGTGGGCTCGCGCTGCGCGGTGATGGGGGTGGGGCCCATCGGGGTGCTCGCGGTGGCGGCGCTCCGGACCATGGGGGCGGGGGAGATCATCGCCCTCGACCTGTCGGAGGAGCGCCTCGCCTTCTCGAAGAAGTTCGGGGCGACCCGCACCGTGAACATCGGCAAGCTCGCAGAGCCCGAGCGCAGGGAGCAGGTCTTGGGCTGGACGGACGGGGTGGGCCCCGACGTGGTGATCGAGGCGGCCGGCGTGCCCGCCGCCTTCGCCGAGGGGCTGGAGCTCGTGCGCCGGGGCGGGCGGCTCGTCGAGGTGGGCCACTACGGGGACCCGGGCGGGGTCGAGATCCGCCCCCACCGGGTGTGCCACAAGGACGTGGACATCCTGGGCTCCTGGGCCTACCCCCAGGTGCAGTTCGAGCCCGCCCTCGACATGCTCCTGCGCTCCCCCCTCCCGCTGGACGAGATGTTCACCCACCGGATGGGGCTCGCCCAGGTGCAGGCCGGGATCGAGATCACCGGCACGGGGGACTGCCTCAAGGTGCTCTTGAAGCCCTAGCGCCGCTCCTGGGGAGCCCGCGAATGAAGCTCCTGCAATACATCGGCATCGCCTTCATCGGCGGGGGATTGGGCCTCTTCGTCCGGGCGTACTCCGGCGGGAAGGACCCCGCCATGGATTACCAGGTGGGCGCCTTCTTCCTCCTGGTCGGCGCGGGATGCTTCCTGGCCCACCAATACCTCAAGGGGCGCATTTCGTAGGGGCGACCGGCCGGTCGCCCCTACAGATCATTGCGGTTCCGGCACGTCCTCCGCCCTCAAGTTCAGCAGGTCCAGCGTCTCGGCGCGCTCGCAGTCCTTGAGGTCCAGGCCGTCGAGCGCGGCGAGGGAGGCGTTCAGCCGGTTCACCCCCGCCGTGAGCCCGGCGAGGCGATGGGGCGCGACGGGGTGGCTCATGGTCCCGGCGAGCGCCTTCACCTGGTCCTCGGTGAGGGCGGGGCCGCCGCCGGATGGCGCGGCGGGCGCGGGGATGCTCCACGGCGCGGGGGGCGCTCCGGGAGCGAGGGGCGGGCGGCGCCTCCACCAAGGGTGGGCGCGCTCGTAGGCCGCCCCGATGCGGAAGAGCAACGCTTCTTCCCCCCATCTCCCCGCGATCTGGAGCCCCGCCGGCAGCCCCGCCCGGGTGAAGCCGCAGGGAAGCTGGAGGGCCGGGACCCCCACCGCGCTGAAGGGCGCGGTCGCGTGGCTGATGGGGGGCCAGGTCTTCATCCCGTCCAGGCAGTCCGGGATGGCGGGGGGCTGGATGGGGGAGGTAGGGGTGAGGACGGCGTCCACCCGGCGGAAGAGGGCCGCCGCCTGGCGGATGAAGAGGGTCCGCGCCCGCTGGGCCTGGACGTAGCGCCAGCCCGGGATGAACAGGCTCTGCTCGAAGAAGTCCGCCCCGGGGGAGACGTACTCCTCCCGCCGCCCGCGCAGGAAGGCGCGGTGGTACTCCGCGCTCTCGGGGCCCACCACGGCGGCGTAGGCCACCTGGCCCAGCACCGCCCAGGGCACTTCCACCGCCACCACCTCCGCCCCCAGCCTCTCCAGCTCCCCGATCGCCGCGCGGACGAGGCCCTCGACCTCCGCGTCGTAGCCCGGCCAGAAGTAGTTGACGGGCACCCCCAGGACGAGGCCCTCCACCCCCCGATCCATCCCCGCGCGGAAGTCCGGCGGGGCCGCGCGGCCGGTCGCGGGGTCCTCCGGGTCGGGGCCCGCGATGGCCTGGAGGAGGAGGGCGGCGTCCTCCACCGTCCGCGCCAGGGGGCCCACGGCGTCGAAGCTCCGCCCCAGCGGCACCGCCCCGGCCCGGCTCACCCGGCCGTAGGTGGCGCGGATGCCGGCGAGGCCGCAGTAGGCGGAGGGGAGCCGCACCGAACCCCCCGTGTCCGAGCCGAGCGCCGCGAGCGCGAAGCCCCCCGCCACCGCCGCACCCGAGCCGCTGCT
>Ga0209343_10010940_pt1 | contig 10268 bp, 8 predicted proteins | sample RifCSPlowO2_02_FD_184026 | JGI IMG/M metagenome (GOLD analysis project Ga0209343, IMG submission 184026) | Groundwater microbial communities from Rifle, Colorado - Rifle CSP2_plank lowO2_0.2 (SPAdes) (version 2) | ecosystem: Environmental > Aquatic > Deep subsurface > Groundwater | place: Rifle...
GCCGCTCGGCGGAGCCAGCCAAACCTCGGACTGGCCATTGATGAACGCCATTTCCGCCGGCTTGAGCCCACCCTGCGGCGTCAGCGTCAGCCGAAAGTGACCGGTATCCTTTTCTTTTTGGCTCAGATGGGCCACGTTGAGCCCGGATGCCTGAAATTGCACCCTGAAAGGGGGCTTCAGGCGCATATCTGGCGCCACATTGAGGAAGCCGATGCCTTTTTTGATGAGGCTCTTGGGATCCACGTCCTTGTTCTGGCGCGTCACCGTGACCTTCAGGGGCTTGCTGTAGACGAAATGCGGCAGGTGCTTGTCATCAGCCAGCAGCAGCCGCAGCGAATAGACGCCCGGCCCCAGCGTCAGCACCGTCTCCATCTGCCCCTTGCCAAAGTGGATGTACTGGTCATTGAAAGGCAGGGCCTGCTTGAAGTCGAGTGGCAGTTCGCGGTTGACCAGCAAGTGGTGGTGGCCGCTTTTCCCGGCGATGGGCTTGCTGATGGGCGCCAGACCCCAGCCGCCGGCCAAGCCGAAAGTCACGCGAAACGGCGTTTCGATTTTCGCGTCGTCCTGCAGGTTGCTGAAATAGGCTTCAGCCGTCAGCCGGGGTAATGCCGCCTGCCAGGGATGCAAGGGCGCGGCGACAGGCTGCGCCAGATTGGGTTTCACCAAGGGAGATTGCGCCCGGCTCAAGGGTAGTAATGAAACGCAAACCGCAAGGGCGGAAGAAATTACTACCTTTTTATTCATTTACTCCTCAAGTCCCCGCCACCTTCATACGATTTACCAATATTGAGCCGACGGATTTTGACCCATAAGTATACATATCGGCTCCCACGGCCTCAATTCCCATCAGCATGGCCTTGAGGTTGCCGGCAATGGTGATTTCTTCAACGGGAAAGGCGATCCGGCCGTTTTCAACCCAGAAGCCGGAGGCACCGCGCGAGTAGTCGCCGGTCACGTAGTTCACGCCCTGCCCCATCAGTTCGGTCACAAACAGCCCCCGGCCCAGCTTGCGCAGCATGGCGTCCAGGTCATCCCCTGCCCGCGTGTGGCGGCTGGTCAGCGTGAGGTTGTGCGAGCCGCCGGCGTTGCCGGTGGTGCGCATGCCCAGCTTGCGGGCTGAATAGGTGCTCAGGAAGTAGCCTTCCACCCGGCCGGCGTCCACCACCCTGCGGGCGCTGGTTTTCACACCCTCTTCGTCAAAGGGCGCGCTGCCCTTGCCCTTCATCAGGTGCGGGTCCTCGTAAATGTCGATGTGCCTGGGGAAAGCAGCCTTGCCCAGGCTGTCCGCCAAAAACGTGCTTTTGCGGTAAAGCGCACCGCCGCTGACGGCCTGCACAAAACCGCCCAGCAGGCCGGCCGCCAGCGGTGATTCAAACAGCACCGGGCACTGCGTGGTGGGGATTTTCCGGCTTCTCAGGCGGGCCAGCGCACGCTCGGCGGCATAACGGCCCACCGCCTCGGGGCGGGCCAGTTCGCTGGCGTCGCGCATGGAGCTGTACCAGGCATCGCGCTGCATCTGGTCGCCCTTGCCGGCAATCGGCGCCACCGAAATGCTGTGGCGCGAACTGGCATAGCCACCGCGAAAGCCCTTGGTATGGGCACTGAAAAAATGGCTTTGCTGGGCCGACACGCCGGCCCCCTCGCTGTTGGTGATCAGCCGGCTGGTACCCATGGCCGCGGCTTCGCATTGCAGCGCCAGGTGAGCCGCCTCCTCCGACGTGATGGCCCAGGGGTGGAACAGGTCCAGCGCCGGGTACTCGCGGGCAATGTCGCGGTCATCGGGCAGGCCCGAGGTCTCATCTTCCGCGGTAAAGCGCGCAATGTCGTAGGCCGCCTTGACGGTCTGCTCGATTGCGGCTTTGGAGAAATCGCTGGTGGCCGCGTTGCCGCGCTTTTTGCCGATGTACACCGTGATGCCCAGCGACTTGTCGCGGTTGCGCTCCACGTTTTCGAGTTCACCCTTGCGCACGCTGACCGACAGGCCGCAGCCTTCAGACGCTTCAGCTGCCGCATCGCTGGCGCCCAGCTTCTTCGCATGGCCCAGCGCGGTGTCCACCAACTCCTCGAAAAAGTCGCGGTGGTAGCTGAAACCGGACTCAGGCTGGCGGGTGGTGCGGCTCTTCAGGCCGGAAACGTTGCCGGCTGAAGGGGTGGAATGGCGGGTGGAAGGCTTTTGGGTCATATGGGTAGCTATGATACTGACTGCTATGAACACCAAGACTACCAAGGCCATCAAGGGATACTGGTCCAACGGCCGCTTCGTCAAACCCGAAGAAATCGCTGCCGAAGAAACAGGCCCGCCGAGCAAAACCCAGCTGAAAGCCGAGGCCGATGAAAAACAGGCCCTGGGCGAAGCCCTGCTGACCCTGCGCGCCGACCTGATGGCCCGTCTGGATTTGCCCGACAAACTGCTCGATGCGCTGGCCGAGGCCAAAAAAATCACCAACTTCGAGGGCAAGCGCCGCCAGATGCAGTTCATCGGCAAGCTGATGCGCCCCCTCGACGCCGGACCGATTCGCGAAGCCATCAACGAGCAGCAAAGCGGCTCGGCGCAGCTCACGCTGCAGTTGCACCTGGCCGAGCAATGGCGCGACAAGTTGATCGCCGATGACGACGCGCTGGGCACGTGGCTGTCGGAGTATCCCGACACCGACTCGCAGCAGCTGCGCGCACTCATCCGCCAGGCCCGCAAGGATGCCAAGCCCGAAAAGCCCGGCGAAGCGCCGCGCCACGGCAAGTCCTACCGCGAGATTTTCCAGCTGGTCAAGCAAGCCATGGCACCGGAGGCAGACGCATGAGCCGCCGGGCCGCTCCCAAGGCGAATGGCACCGCAGCGCGTAGCGCGGAGGTTAACCCATGAGCCGCCGGGCCGCTCCCAAGGCGAATGGCACCGCAGCGCGTAGCGCGGAGGTTAACCAATGAGCTCAGCCCCGCTGCCTGGCCGCTGCGATGCCGTCAAGATCGGCATCGTGTCGGTCAGCGACCGCGCCTCGACCGGCGTCTATGTCGACAAGGGCCTGCCGGCGCTCAAGGAGTGGCTGACCCGCGCGCTGCGCAATCCCATCACCTTTGAAGAGCGCCTGATCCCGGACGAGCAGGCCCGCATCAGCGCAACGCTGATCGAGCTGGTCGACGCCGGCTGCTCGCTGGTGCTGACTACTGGTGGCACCGGCCCCGCACTGCGCGATGTGACGCCGGAGGCCACACTGGCGGTTGCCCACAAGGAAATGCCCGGCTTTGGCGAGCAGATGCGGCAAATCAGCCTGAAATTTGTGCCGACCGCCATCCTGTCGCGCCAGTGCGCGGTGATTCGGGACCACAGCCTGATCCTCAACCTGCCCGGCCAGCCCAAATCGATCCAGGAAACCCTGGAAGGCCTGAAAAATGAAGCCGGCGAATCGGTCGTTGCCGGCATCTTTGCTGCCGTGCCGTATTGCATTGACCTGATCGGCGGCCCCTACCTGGAAACCGACCCGGCGGTCTGCAAGGCCTTTCGGCCCAAGTCGGCGATTCGTACGCCAGGCACACCGGGCACACCAGCCCCATGACGCCCGCAGCATCGTCAGCCATTGCCACCGCCGCGCAATTGGCGGCGGGCAAGCTTGACGCCACCACGCTGCTGGCCGACACCCTGGCCCGCATTGACGCGCAGGACGCTGCGCTGGGCGCATTTGTCGCTCTGCTGAGCCCGAGTGCCGCGCGCGAGCAACTGGCGCAGCTCAGGGAAGCCGGCGGCCCGCTGCAAGGCCTGCCGGTGGCCGTCAAGGACATCTTTGACACCGCAGGCCTGCCCACCAGTTACGGCTCGGCACTGTACGCCGGCGCCCAACCGCGTTGTGACGCGGCCATCGTCAGCGTGATCCGCCGCGCTGGCGGGCTGGTGATCGGAAAATCGAGCACCACGGAATTTGCCTTTCTGCATCCCACCGCCACGCGCAATCCGAATGCGCCGGGACGAACACCGGGCGGCTCCTCCGCCGGGTCGGCGGCAGCGGTCGCGGCGGGTCTGGTGCCTTTTGCGGTTGGGACGCAAACCGGCGGCTCCATCATTCGCCCCGCGTCCTATTGCGGCGTCACCGGCTTCAAGCCCAGCTTCGGCCTGTTGCCGACGGCTGGCCTCAAATGCTTTTCATGGTCGCTCGATACCGTGGGCCTGTTTGCCCGCAACGTGGCCGAGGTGGCGTGGTTTGCGCAGGCGGTGAGCGGACATGCGCTGGCGCTGCCAGCGGCGCAGTCAACACCCGCCGCGTCATCCAGGCCATGGGTGGTGGGCGTGCCCGACGCTTATCCCTGGGGTCCGGTATCGCCCAGCGCCCAGCGCGCGATCGACGCCGGCAGCCGGGCCCTGCGGGCCGCCGGCGCCAGGGTGCTGGGCATCACCCTGCCGGCCTGGATGAAAGATGTGTTTGAAGCGCAGGATGTGATCCAGGGCTACGAAGCCTGGCGTGCACTGGCGCGCGAGGTTGACCTGCTGGCCCGGCAACCCGAGGCGCTGTCGGCCATTTTGCGCGACTACCTCATCACCGCAAGCCGGATCAGCGCGCCAGCCTACGAAGCCGCGCAGCAGACCGCGCGGCAGGGCCGACAGGCCTGCGCAGACTGGTTCGGCCAGTTTGATGTGCTGATGACGCCCAGCGCCCCCGATGAGGCACCGCCGGGCTATGGCAGCACCGGCGCCTCCACGTTCAACCGCGCCTGGACGCTGCTGGGTTTGCCTTGCGTGAATGTGGCGGGCGCCGTGGGCGTGAACGGCTTGCCCATGGGCCTGCAGGTCATTGGCGCTCCCCGCGCAGACCATGCCTGCCTCGAAGCCGCCGACTTTCTGGAACGGTCGCTGCGCGCGACCTGAAAAAACCGGCGGCCCTGGGTTTATTTGCCGACCAGCTGGTTCAGCTTGTCGGCTTCGAAGGTCTCGTGCAGTGCGGCATCCTTGGGAACACACTCCCGGGTGGTGGTGGCCTGAGGCCCGGAAAGCTTCTCTATCGCCTGCCAGAGCATCGAGATCTGGTGCTCCTGCCCCGCCGCGTTGTCGATCAGGCCGCGCATGGCCTGCGACAGCGGGTCGTCGTTCTGCGTGACGCCGTAGGCTGAAAACCCCATCTGGCTGGCCGCCATTTCGCGCTTCACGTCGGCATCCGCCTGAATCACGCGGGCCGGGTTGCCCACGGCGGTGGCGCCGGCCGGCACGGGCTTGACCACCACGGCGTTCGAGCCGATCCGGGCACCATCACCCACGACAAAGCCACCCAGCACCTGCGCGCCCGCGCCCACAACCACATCGCGTCCCAGCGTGGGATGGCGTTTGGCGCCCTTGTAGAGCGAGGTGCCGCCCAGCGTCACGCCCTGGTAAATCGTGCAGCCGTCGCCGATTTCGGCGGTTTCTCCCACCACCACGCCCATGGCATGGTCGAAAAACACGCGCTCGCCAATTTTGGCGCCGGGATGGATCTCAATGCCGGTGAACCAGCGCGACAGATGCGAGATGAAGCGGCCCAGCCATTTGAAGCCGTGATTCCAGCACCAGTGCGCCCGGCGGTGCAGCACCAGCGCATGCAGGCCCGGGTAGCAGGTCAGCACTTCCCAGGCCGTACGGGCGGCGGGGTCCCGCAAAAGAATGCACTGGATGTCGGAGCGAAGTCTGGAAAACATGGCTCCGAGTCTACTGGGGGTCCAGCGTGTCTGCTGGCGCAGGCGTTTTGACCGCGGACGGCACAGCTTTATTTGCCGTCCTCGACATGGCCTTGGCCACGCCGCGCAGGATGTGGATTTCCTCGGGGCTGAGCTGCGCCCGGTTGAACAGCTGGTTCAGTCGCGGCATCAATTTCTTGGGTGAGGCCGGGTCCAGAAAGCCAATGTCGGTGAGCGCTTCTTCCCAGTGGCCGAGCATGCCGGCCACCTCGGCGGCGTCAGCCAGTGTGGGCTCAGGCGTGGCCGGCTGCACGGCAAAGCCCCCCAACGCCTGGCGCCAGTCATAGGCAATCAGCTGCACCGCGGCCCCCAGGTTGAGCGAGCCGAACTTCGGGTCGGTCGGAATGCTCAGGGCCACATGGCAGCGGTACACATCGTCGTTTTGCATGCCAAACCGCTCTGAACCAAACAGGAAGGCCACCGAATCGGGTTGCAGCCCGTTATTCTCGGGAGCCAATGGCTCTTCTTTGGATAGCAATTGAGCAAAATGCTCACGCGGCGCACGGGTCGGCGGGCCAAAGTCGCGCGGCGTCATGGCGGTGGCGCACAGATGCACCATGCCATCGAGCGCCTCATCCAGCGTGGCCACGATACGGGCGTTCTTCAGAACGTCGAGGGCGCCGCTGGCCCGCTGTATGGTTTCTTCGCGGTTCAGCACATTCGCCCAGCGCGGCGCCACCAGCACCAGGTCGTCAAAGCCCATGACCTTCATGGCGCGCGCGGCAGCGCCCACATTGCCGGCGTGGCTGGTGTTGATCAGGACAAAACGGGTTTTCATCGGTAAAAGTTGCAGTGGTGCGGCTGTCGCCATCCTGTTTCGGGGGCTATTCGGGCGATGCCGGTAAAATGGGGATATTGTCGCCTGCCCCGGTTACCGGGCCGCAGTCCTGGTCGCAGCTTTCTGCCCGCTCTTTCTTACCCTTTATGTCCAGCAATCTACACCCCATGCTCAACGTGGCCATCAAGGCTGCGCGCGCCGCCGGCGCCATCATCAACCGCGCCGCCCTTGATGTCGAAGCGGTTCGCGTCTCGGTCAAGCAGACCAACGATTTCGTCACTGAAATCGACCAGGCCGCTGAAGCCGCGATCATCGAAACCCTGCTGACGGCCTACCCCGGCCACGGCATCCTGGCCGAAGAATCGGGCAATGAGCACGGCGCCAAAGACTCCGAATTCGTGTGGATCATCGACCCGCTGGACGGCACCACCAACTTCATCCACGGCTTTCCCGTGTACTGCGTCAGCATCGCGCTGGCCGTCAAGGGCAAGATCGAGCAGGCGGTGGTCTACGACCCCACCCGCAACGACCTGTTTTGCGCCACCCGGGGCCGTGGCGCCTACCTGAACGACCGCCGCATCCGCGTGGCCAAGCGCACCCGCCTGCAGGAGTGCCTGATTGCCACCGGTTTTCCTTACCGTCCCGGCGACAGGCTCAAAACCTATCTCAACATGCTGGGCGAGATCATGAGCCAGTGCGCCGGTGTACGCCGCCCCGGCGCGGCAGCGCTGGACCTGGCCTATGTCGCGGCCGGCTACAGCGACGGCTTCTTTGAAACCGGCCTCAAACCCTGGGACGTGGCGGCCGGTTCGTTGCTGGTCACCGAGGCCGGTGGCCTGATCGGCAACCTGACCGGCGAAGCCGATTTCATGGACCATGGCGAATGCCTGGCCGGCAACCCGCGCATTTATGGCCAGATGGTGGCCACGCTGGCCAAGTACAGCAAGTTTGCTGGCGCCGCCCAGAAGACGCAGGTCGCAAACGCTGTCGAGCGTTCCAGCGACCGCCCGGTCGTGGATGGGGCCGAAGAAAAGGCCGAAACGGCCCCGACGGCAGACAACAGCGCCGTACCGCCTCCTGCGCGAACCCTCACCCGTGCGCGAAAAATACCTGCCACCGGCCCCAAGATCTGAGAGCCCTCCGGTGAGGCCTCTTTCAGCCACACCATAAAGCCGGCCCGCAACGCCGTCCTGATCGGCCGGCGCCGGAAAAAAAGCGGCGCCGCACCTGCCGCGGCTGCGCTTGCCCGAAAGTAAAGCTGCGGACTAGAATGACTCCGGAACCACGGCAGCGCTGCTGCGGTTCTATGCCAGTAAGGTGCCCACCCGGCAGGCAGTCGATCTGCCCGGGCGGGTTCGGAGGACCTGAATATGGCGAACAACAGCCCAGCCCCGGCACCTGCGCCGACCCGCGCCGCGGTCGCTGGAATTCGGGCACTGTTTTGGCCTTTGTCGCTCATGATGTCTGTCGTCGTGGCGCTCACGGCATGGGCCATTGTTGAAAGCCAGGACCAATTCCGTGACCGCGAGGCTGCCCGCATCGAAGCCATGGCCGACCTGCGTGCCGGCCAGGTCGCCACCTGGCTGCGGGAGAATCTCGGCCGGGTAGAGTTCGCCGGCCGCAGCCCAATGGGTGAAACCTACCTGCTCTGGCGCAATGAGGGCGACACCGCTGCCCATGAACGGCTGCTGGACCGCCTGTCCAGCTTTCACAAGGCCAGCGGAGGCCACAGCGTGCTGATAGTGGACGACCAGGGCCTGGTCGTCGCGGGCACAGCCAATGCAGAACAGCAGGCGCCACCCCTCTTGCGCGATGCGGCGCGGCGAGCCATCGACAGCAACAAACCGCAGTTCACCAATCTCTACGGGTACGATGGCGCGCTACCGGCACCGCGGATTGACGTGGTGGCGCCGTTCACACTCACCGGCAAGCCGGCGCGCGCGGTGCTGGTGGTGAGGCTCGACCCCCAAGTCTTTCTGTTTCCGACGCTGCGCGAATGGCCGCTGCCCAGCCGCAGTGCGGCCTCCGTGCTGGTACGGCGCGAAGGCGACTTTCTGATCGAGCTCGGCTCGATGACCCGCTTGCCGCTGTCCTCGCCCGACCTGCTGGCAGCCAGGGTCCTTCGCGGCGATGCGCCGCTCGGTCGGGCCGTCGACGCACTGGATTTCCGCGGCCGGCCGGTGCTGGGCGTGGTGCGCCCGATAGCGGGAACAGATTGGTTTCTGATGGCCAGGATGGACAGCGGCGAGGCCTATGCCGACGCGTGGCGCAACGCGCTGTGGATCGCCGCCGCGGGCATGCTGGCCCTGCTTGCGACCGGGGCTGGCGCCTACTGGTTCCGCGAGCGCCAGGCCCTGCAGTTTGCGCACATCGAACGTGCCCACCAGGAAGACAAATTGCGCGCGCTGCAACTGCTGGATGCCATCGCGCAGGGCTCGACCGACTCGATTTTCGCCAAGGACAGGACCGGCCGCTACCTGCTGTGCAACAAGGCGGGTTGCGAGGCCTTGGGCAAAACAATGGAAGAAGTCATTGGCAGCGACGACCTCGCGCTGTTTCCGCCCGCCGAAGCCGCCCGCCTGGCCGCCAGCGACGCGCAGGCCATGACGCAGGGCCGCACCATCAGCTACGAGGTGGAACTCACCACCCCGCGCGGGCTGGCCACCTTCCTCACGACCAAGGGTCCCTTGCGCAACACAGCGGGCGAGGTCACCGGCGTCTTCGGCATCTCGCGCGACATCACCGAGCGCAGCCGCATCAGCGCTGAACTGGACCGCCACCGCCACCACCTGGAAGAACTGGTCAAGGAACGCACGGCAGCGCTGGAGCGCACCGTCAGCGACCTGGATGCCTTCAGCGCCAGCGTATCGCACGACCTGCGTGGCCCGCTGCGCACCGTCAACGGCTTTGCCACGCTGCTGGAACGCTCGGAAGCGTCCGCGCTGTCCGACGGCGGTCGGCACAAATTGGCCCGCATCATCGCCGGGGCGACGACGATGGATCGCATGATCAAGGACATCCTGGCGTGCTCACGCGCCGATCGCGTGGAGATGAGCTTCCGGCCGGTCGATCTGAACGAGCTGGTAGACAAGTTGGTACGCGAGCTGGCGCCGGCCTGTCCGAACAGCCACATCAGTGCCGGCCCGCTGCCCGTGGTGCAGGCCGACCCGACGCTGATGGGCCAGGTTTTCAGCAATCTGATCGGAAATGCGCTGAAGTTTTCCGCCAAGCAAAGCGCACCGCACGTGGAAATCGGCACGCAGGAGGGGCCCGACGGCACCGAAATTTTTGTGCGCGACAACGGCGTGGGGTTTGATGCGGCCGAGTCGAACAAGCTGTTCACACCATTCCAGCGCCTGCACCGCGCTGAAGATTTCGCCGGCACCGGCGTGGGCCTGTCCATCGTCAAGCGGCTGATCGAGCGCCATGGTGGGCGCATCCGTGCCGAGTCGACGCCGGGCGAGCGTACGACGTTCGCGTTCACCCTGGGGGCCGGCCGCGCTGGCGCATCCATAGGATAATGCGGGGCATTCCACGCAAAGCCGGGATCGTTCCTGGCCACCTTCACCTCGTCCTTCACCAGCCCCGTCGCGGCAGTCAAAAAGCGGAGCACCCATCACACAGGTTACGTCTTGTTTCGTCTGCGGCTGACCCTCTGTAGGGCTGTACACCTACAGCGACCCCGCTGATGACAAACAATGAATGTCAGTTACCATCAAAACATAACCAAACCCCGGTGCAGGCAACCCCCTCGCGTCACCCAGAAATTCTGAAAACCCATGTCCAAGTCCACGTCCACGAT
>Ga0209343_10010942_pt1 | contig 10265 bp, 10 predicted proteins | sample RifCSPlowO2_02_FD_184026 | JGI IMG/M metagenome (GOLD analysis project Ga0209343, IMG submission 184026) | Groundwater microbial communities from Rifle, Colorado - Rifle CSP2_plank lowO2_0.2 (SPAdes) (version 2) | ecosystem: Environmental > Aquatic > Deep subsurface > Groundwater | place...
CCCCACACCCCCCGCCGAGGAAAAGAAGAAAGGCAAGGAAAATTTTTGGTTTTTGCTCCCGCGACCGAAGGGAGCGGACGAGGCGCGCAGATTAGTCCTCACTCGGATTATTTTGGAAAAAAGTTCGGATTTTGTTCAGGAGACACAGTCAAGTTTCAAAATTCGTTTTTTCGCCAAAATTCGGAGCGTCGTAAAGCGACGCTCCGAATCTTGGCGAAAAAACGAATTTTATTTTGGGGCTGTGTCTCCTGAACAAAATCCGAACTTTTTTCCAACAAAATCCCGATATGGAATGAATCGTTCCGCCACTGCCTCGCTTCACTCGGCAACACCAAAGAAAAATGTTCCTTGCTTCTCTCTCGTGGTGGTGGTGAGATTTTTCTTGAAAAAGAAAAGGACATTTTTCTTTGGTGCTCTGCCCTCAAGGTCTCGGGCAGGTGGCGGAACAATACAGACAAAGTTTTGCAAAAACTATTTTTTGGGGGAAGGATTTTGCAAAACTTCGGCTTATTTGTTTTTGAATTCGGATGTCGCAAATGAAAAATTCCTCCCTAAACCTCAGTATGAGAGAATCTACTGGGTGACGGGGGAGCCGATGGAAAGTCTGCCGCCTACGTGGTGTCCCGCGCCAAAACAAAGTTTGGCGTGGAACAAACTCCGCTAAATAGAAAAATCGCTTTTATATTTTTTTAATATATAAATTAGTATATAATGATTTTTAATGTTTCAAATTATTCCATTTATACAATCGTATGGTTATATCGCGATTTTTGTTGGTTCTATATTTGAAGGCGAATCCATAGTTTTATTGGGCGGATTTGCTTCTCACGAAAAATATTTGTTTTTTCCGTTTGTATTTTTCTTTGCAATGCTTGGCGCGATAACAGGGGATTGGTTTTTCTTTTTTGTGGGTAAATATAAAAAGAATTTTATTTTTAAGCGATTTCCTTCTTTGTCTCATATAGTAAAGAAACCGCTCGCGGCCATAGAGAAGAGACCGAAATTTATCTCATTCGCAATACGTTTTATGTATGGTTTTCGTTATATCGTGCCTATGGGTATAGGAGCGTCAAATGTGCCTACGCGCCAGTTTTTATTTTGGAACGGACTTGGCGCTTTATTCTGGGCGTTTATCGTAACAATAGCAGGGTATATCGCTGGGGATGTCCTTGAATCTCTTTTTGGCGAGATAAAAAAATATGAATTCCGAATAATTGTTTTCACGGTTGTTGTTATTGCCGCAACTATGATTATTTTACGGATTACACAGATGATTCTTCGGCAGAAAAAGGATGAATAATAATATCCACTTTACCAACTTTAATTTCCTTGCTTATTTTTTGTAAAGTATTAATCTAATATAGAATAGTAAATTTATTTTTTATGAAATGAAAGTGAAAGGAGGTATTATAATATGGCAGGGTTGATTTTATCTTTCAGTAGCACAGTTCAAAGAAGAAACCTAGAAATGTGGCTGTCTTTAAAGTCACATGACGATGGAATCAAAAAGGTGTTTTATGAGGCCCTTAAGTCTGGCATTCCTATTGAGGAATGCGTTCAAAATATAAGGGGACGAAGCACAACAAAAGAGAAGTCAATTATCTTGAAAAAGATGATTGACGAAAAGACCGGCTCTTGCGTTAAATGAGCCGGTTTTTAATGTATAATAGTTTTATTATGAAACAAAACGAAGCGCTTGAAATATTAAAAATGGGAGCAAATGTATTTCTCACCGGTCCCGCTGGAAGCGGTAAAACTTATGTTCTTGGTGAATATGTTAATTTTCTTAAACAAAAAGGTGTGGAAATAGGAATAACCGCTTCCACTGGAATCGCGGCAACTCATATAGGCGGTATGACAATTCACTCCTGGTCCGGCATAGGCATCAATGACAGTATGTCGGAAAATGATATTCGCGCTTTATTTAAAAAAAGACATTTGGGAAGACGATTTGAAAGAACAAAAGTTTTAGTGATAGATGAAATTTCAATGCTTCATCATTTTCGTTTAGATATGATAGACAAAGTATGCAAAATGTTTAAAGGAAATGATAAACCGTTCGGAGGTATACAAATCATATTGGTTGGAGATTTTTTTCAGCTTCCGCCGATAGCAAGAGGCGGAGATAGAGCGTATTTCGCGTATAAATCAAATATATGGAATGATATGGGACTGAAAGTATGTTATTTAGATGAACAGCATCGGCACAGTGATGTTGTTCTTATAAATTTATTAAACGATATTCGCTCAAACAATACGAGCGAATATACGCTTGAGCCGCTAAGAAAAAGGTATAAAGAAAAAGTTGAAGGGATGAATACGCCAACAAAACTTTATTCTCATAATGCGGATGTTGACAGAATAAATAAGATAGAACTTGCCAAATTGCCCGGTAATAATAAAATATTTGAGATGAAAAGCCGCGGCTCTCGCGCTCTTGCGGAAACTCTTAAACGGAGCTGTCTTGCTCCGGAATATTTATATTTGAAAAAAAACGCTATTATTATGTTTGTAAAAAATAATTTTGAAAAAGGATATGTGAACGGCACTCTTGGCAAAATAATCGATTTTGAATATTCAGACGAAACGGCAAATGAAATTCCGATAGTAGAAACCATAAACGGCAAAAAGATTTTCGTGGAGATGGAGAGCTGGAGAATAGAAGAAGAAGGAAAGATAAAAGCTGAGATTTCTCAGATTCCTTTACGATTAGCGTGGGCCATAACAATACACAAAAGCCAAGGAATGAGCTTAGACGCGGCTGAAATAGACTTGTCAAAAGCGTTTGTGGAAGGTCAAGGATATGTGGCGCTTTCACGCGTTAGAACTCTATCAGGGCTTAAATTGATGGGATTAAATAATATAGCGCTTAAAATAAACGAGGAGATTTTGCAATTTGACAATAATTTAATAAAAAATTCCGAAAGAATTGCCGAGGAACTTAAGGAACTTAACTCTGAAGAAAAACTAAAAAAACAAAAGGAATTTTTAATATCAATATCGCCAACTCAAAAAGAAAAAGAAGAAAAACTTCCCACTCATAAAAAAACAGGGCTTTTATTAGAGCAAGAATTTTTAATTGAAGAAATCGCAAAGAAGAGGGAAATGACAAAGGGAACAATTATAAGCCACATAGAAAAACTGAAAGAACTCGGTGAATGTCCGAATATTAATCACATAAAAAATATAATTTCAAAAGACAGATTGGATAAAATTAAAAAAGCGTTTGAAAAATCAAAAGACATAAAACTTTCCCCCGTGAGAGATATTTTGGGGAAAAATTTTTCATTTGATGAAATTCGCTTGGCAAGATTATTTATACTCTGATAATCTAATATAAAATACAATAATACGACTTTTTAGGTATGATAAAATTATTATTTTGTCGTATGATGCTGATAAATATCCTCAATAGCTTTTATGGCGTCGCCGGCAGCTATATTATTTTGATGGTATAGTTCGTCGGTAACATCGCCCGCCGCCCATATACCCGGAGTTGATGTTTGTTGATTTTTATGGTTGGTTATAATTCTACCATATTCATCCAATTTTACCATATCTTTTACAAAATTCGTTGATGGTATGTTTCCTATTTCAATAAAAACGCCATCGAGCGGCAATTCGTAGATTTTATTGGTTTTTAAATCTTTATAAGAAATACCAGTTACAAATTTATCGCCTTTAACTTCGGTAATTTCAGCTTCAGTGATTATTTTCATATTCGGATGAGCCGCTACTTTTTTGACTGTAACAATATCGGCTTTACATATCTGTTTTCTGCATAAAAGCGTTACACTTTTCGCATATGCCAAAAGTTGAGCGGCTGTTTCAAAACCGGCATTGCCTCCGCCTATCACGGCAACATCCATATTGGAAAAAAGCGGACCATCGCATGACGCGCAATATGTAAGTCCTTTATTGTCAAATTCTTTCGCTCCTTTTACATTTAGTTTTTTTCTACGCGCGCCTGCCGTTATAAGGACATTTTTTCCATTATATTTTTTGCCATTTTTTGTTACAGCGATAAAAATATTTTGAGCTTGAGTTAGCGTTTCAACTTTTTCATTTTCCACGATATCAACAACATCTTCCGCATACGCAAGCAGATGTTTTTTAAGATTTTCCGCTAATTTTTTGCCGTGGATTGAAATTGTTCCAATCCAGTTTTGAATATCTTCCGATACCGCGCTTTGCCCGCCGAATTCATCGGTAATAAGAATTGTTTTAAGCCATTTTCGCGCGGCATAGATTCCTGCCGCCACCCCAGCCGGTCCGCCTCCTATTATTATTAGGTCGTATATCATTGATAAATTTTATAAATTTCAAAGTAAATTAAAAATAATTAATTTATATTTAAGTATATAACTATGAATTACGAAATGCAAAAATTTAGGTCCTCGGGTCGCAAAACTTCTTTATTTTCTAAATGTTTTTGCTCAAATAGACCGTAAATTTTTGCATTTCGTGATTCAAAAAAGTATATAAAAAACAAGACCAGAAATCCAGTCTTGTTTTTTATAATCTATTTAATTTTGGATCTTCTCAAGAATGCCGGTATTACACCCCAATCATCATCGTCGTTGTCTTTTTTATTTTCTTCATTTGTCATTCTTGCCGTTTCAGAATTTATCGTTTCTTTTTTATTGGTGTTATTATTTGAATTAATTGTATTAAAAATTTTACCGCGCGCTTTTTCTTCACCAATATCTTTTATTTTTGTATCAGCTTCCCGTACCACGCCTGTTTGAAACAAACGCGGGCTCTTATGAAGTATATTATCAGGGAAACCCGTTGCTATAACGGTAACTTTTACTTCATTCTTTTTTATAGAGTCGTCTTTAATTGCTCCAAATATTACTTTTGCGTAAGGGTCAATAGATTCCGTAATAATTTTAGCCGCTTCCTGAATTTCAAGCATTCCGAGGTCGTCGCCACCCGCGACAGCAAATAGAACACCCTTGGCTCCATTTATGGATATTTCAAGAAGGGGAGAAGAAATTGCCATTCTCGCCGCCTCCTCCGCTCTTTTTTCACCACTGGCCATACCTATACCCATAAGAGCCGAACCGGCATTTTCCATTATTGTTCTGATATCCGCGAAATCAACATTTATAATACCCGGGGTGGTAATAAGGTCTGAAATTCCCTCAACGGCTTGAAGAAGTATATCGTCTGACATCGCGAAAGCGCTTTTAATTGTCGTGTCTTTGTCAACAATAGCGAGTAATCTGTCATTTGGTATGATAATAAGAGCATCAACTTCCTTTTTTAGATTTTCAAGACCTTTTTCCGCGATTTCCATTCTATTTTGTCCTTCAAAAGAGAACGGTTTCGTTACAATAGCGATGGTAAGCGCTCCCGATTCTCTTGCGATATTTGCCACAACGGAACTCGCTCCAGTGCATGTTCCTCCTCCCATTCCGCCGGCGATAAAAACCATATCAGACCCTTTTGTGATTTCTTGGAGTTCTTCTTTTGTCTCTTCCGCCGCTCGTCTTCCGAGTTCGGGATTCATTCCGGTGCCGAGACCTTTTGTGAGATTTTTTCCTATATGAATCTTTTTCTTTGATGAAGAGTGATGTAAATCTTGAGCATCGGTATTGACTGAAATAAATTCAACACCTTTGACCTTTGAATTTATCATATGGTTTATTGCGTTATTTCCAGAGCCTCCAACGCCTATAACGCGGATTCGCGCGAATGTTTCTATATCAGGTTTGATTTGTTTCATATAATAATTAAGAAGTTAATCTTGAATTACAAAATGCAAAAATTTACGCTCTGGTTTTGCAAAAACATTTAGAAGATAAAGAATTTTTGCAAATAGAGGACCTAAATTTTTGCATTTCGTAATTCATAGAAGTTAATTTAACTATTTATAATTATATCAGATATCAATAAAATTGTGAACTTTGACATAACAAATATTTATGTCATAGTTATTTAAAAAATTTCAAGGAAGAAATCGTTTAATCCATCTTATTACATTTCCGCTGGTCTCTTTTGCAATCTTAATTCCGATAGATTCATCTTCTGTTGAGACACCCCATATACATAATCCATACGCTACCGCCCACGAAGAATCTTTGACCTGTTCGCGCATTTGCCCGAACACCGCAGATTCCCCGGAATCCCGCAGAGCTATTTTTGAAGGAAGTTTTAATATAGCGCGCGCTATGTCTTCTATTGTAGCTATTCCCGAACCGCCGCCTGTGATGATAATGCCTGCTGGTAGTAGCCCATTTTTCCCTATTTTTTTTAAATGAACTTCAATAAGTTCAAAAATATCTGAAAGACGCGCCGTAATGATTTCATCAAGTTTTTTTCTTGGAAAATCAATACCGGAAAGCAATCCGATTTTTATCCGTTCCGCGTCCTCAAGCGGTATTTTAAGTCCAAGAGCTATATCATTTGTTATATCCGTTGACCCTATTGAGAATACTTTAAGCGATATCGGGATATTATTTTCAAACACAACTATTGATACGGTTTCAGCGCCAATATTGGCAAGAATAGAGCCGGCGATTTTTTGCGCTCTGCTTAATGTGACGAAACTGCCGGCAAGAGGAGAAGCCATTACATCCTCTACAATAATCCCAGTTTCTTCAATAGCCGCAATCAGGTCGTTTAGATGTCGTTCAAGACATGTGATAAATAATATTTCCGCTTCTATTTTGCTTCCTTTCATACCCTGTGGTTTTCCAAGCGCGATTTGCCCGTCTATTTTATAGCTTATCGGTATTTCATGAAGAATTTTTCTATTTATAATTTTTTGTTCAACTTTTTTTTCACTATCTCTTATCGCTTTTTCAATATCAAGGTCGGTGATTTCAGAATCGGCTCGCGAAATTACAGCGCTTCCTTTTGAATATACTTCTTCAAGACCAACGCCTCCTATTGAAATAAAGGCCTTTTTTATTTTTACTCCCGATGATTTTTCCGCTTGTTCAATTGCTGTATTTATACTGTGTATAGTATCGGTTGAATTTATTATATAACCATGCCGCAACCCTTTTGATTGGGCAAAACCCGCGCCTATAATTTTTGGCGTTCTTGTATTTTTATCATTTTTTGTTACTACCACTTTAATTTGGTAGGTTCCAATATCTATTCCTGTTGTAATATTGCGAGTCATAATGAAAATTAAATATTAAAAAATTTTTTTCCGTGAAATAAATTGTTGAAATAATTCAGATTATGCAAAGTATTGCGGTTATTATACAATATAGTATCTTGAATTACGAAATGCAAAAATTTATGGTCTATTTGAGCAAAAACATTTAGAAGATAAAGAATTTTTGCGATTCGAGGACCTAAATTTTTGCATTTCGTAATTCATAGTATAGCATTCAAAATCCACAAATTTTATATTTTAAATTTTAATTTTATTTTTTCTTCTTCTTTTTCCATTTTTTCTCCGTGCGTAAATCCTTTGAGATGCAGTAGTCCGTGCGCGAACAGATGTATTATAAATTGATTTTTTCTCATTTTAAATTTTATCGCGTCTCGGCTAGCAGTTTCAGGACATATAAATATTTCACCGTTTGATTTTGAAAGAGGGAAGGCAAGCGTGTTCGCGGATTTATTTTTATCGCGATATTTTTTATTAAGCGATTTTGATTTTTTACTTCCAATAAAAACAAGACTTAATTCATAATTCTTTCCCAATACATATATTTTTATTTTTTCAAAAGGCAAGCTTTCAAGCTTGCCTTTTATTGTTTTTGAAATTGAAAAATTGCCCTCTTTTTTCATTAAAATTTTTATTTCTTTTTTATAAATTTTTTATTTTGTTCGGTTATCTTTCCTAATTTTATCAATTCTTTCTTTTTCTCTCTTCTCACTATTGATTTAAGAGCTTGTTTTTTCTTTACATATGACGATGGCTGTCTTTGATAATATCTTAAACCGCGAACGCGCGTTAAAATTCCCGAGCCGCGAACCCGTTTGGTAAATCTTCGTATAAGACCGATTGAATTTTCTTTACTATCTTTTTCTACTTTAACATTTATATTCATATCGTTACATTATCATATAATTTACAGGCAAGCAACTCTGAAAAAATTTAAATTATCTTGAATTACGAAATGCAAAAATTTACGGTCTGGTTGAGCAAAAACATTTAGAAAATAAAGAGGTTTTGCGACCCGAGGACCTAAATTTTTGCATTTCGTAATTTATAGTAGGCTATAAAATTTCAAATTCCAAGCTCTAAGTTCCAAGTTTTAAATAAATTATAATTTTTTTATATAATTTACCAATTCATCTACAGGAATTGTATTTTGAAATTGAGTGTTCATATTTTTTACAATTATTGTTCCGTCAATCGCTTCTCGGGAACCCATTATGATTGTGTATGGAACATTAAAATATTGCGCTAATGCGAGTTGAGATACGAGCTTATCATTGTAAAGCGAATGATAGACGGGAATGTTTGCTCTTCTTAAGATGTCCATAATGAGCAGACTTTTCAGTTTTGCTTCATAACCAAGCTGGACAAAATAAATTTTTGGTTTTTTGCTTTTTTTTAATAAATTTAATTCTCTCTTTTTTATTCCTTTTTTGTCAAATTCAAACACTATTCCAACCGCAGGCGCGTTTATATTAAACATATTTTTTATAATTTCATCACAGCGACCGCCCTTTGCCAGTACGGATATGTCGCCGTCTTCGCCATCTTGAGTCTGCCGTATTTCAAACAATGTTTGCGAATGATAATCACTGTTTCCTATAAGAAAATTATCTATTTTATACGACACCCCGATGGTTTCTAAGTATTCAATTATTTCACCAAGATGTTTTCTGCTATTATCTGAAAGAAATCCCATTGATTGAGGTATATTTTCAAGCAGGTGATGATTTTCCGCGTTTAATTGATTATACGCGCCAAAGATGTCTTTTTTTATAAGAGGTCTTATTTGAGCCGGTAGGGCATTTATATTTTTTCTAAAATATAAATTAAGCTCGCGAATAAATTGCAAAGACGAATCTTTGTCTCCGATACTGTTTATATATACACAATTTTTTGTAATACCAATTTCTTCTAAAATTGCGGATGCGGTTTTTAATATAAGCGCTTCGGCAATACTATTTTCCACACCGGCAGCGACAAGTTCAAATTTAAGCGCATTATTATTTGTATTTATATTATTGTGATGAATTAAAACAGGTCCTTCGGACGGCAGTAAATTATAATCAAATGCTATTTTAAGCGCGGAGAATATTTCATTATCAAAAACGCTTTTCTCAAGATTTTTCGTCCTATTTTTAATTTGCTTTGAATTTTGTTTTATGGAAGATAAAGAAGATGATTTTTCTGTCTCATTTTGTTTTAGATAATCGGAATATTTTTTCTGCCGCGCGGCTATTTTTTCCACATTATCAAAACCATAATATGATGCCGTAAGCATTGCTTTTTTTAACACATCAGAAGGTCGTAAATTTGCGGTTATTTCCGTTGAAATCATATTTTATGTTTTTGTTAATCGTTATATCCGGGTTTTATACCGATTTTATTCAGAGGAAACAATCTTAAAAAAGCTTTACCAACAATAAACTTTTCATCAAGAGGACCCCATACCCTTGAATCCGAACTATGCATTCTGTTATCTCCCATAACAAAATATTCATTATCGCCAAGCACTGCGGTGAACAAATCATCAGTTTTTTCTTTTATATACGACTCTTTAACTATAAATCCTTCAGAGGAAGCGTTATTTTTAATAAATACTTCCCCATCTATCATTTCTACCGTCTCTCCCGGCAGTCCCACTATTCTTTTTATAAAAAATGTGGATAAATTGTTCGGATATTTAAAAATAACAACTTCGCCGCGCTTTGGTTTTTCAAATCTGTAACTTATCTGGTCAACTATAAGATATTGTTTTGTTTGGAATGTCGGCTCCATTGAACTTCCGCTTACGATAAACGGCTGAGCTATGAATATTCGTATCGGCGCGACAATCAGAATCGCAATAAGTGAAAATTTCAGAACTTCTTTAAAGAGATTTTCTTTTTTAGGTTCCATTTATGTTCATTATACTAAAAATATTTATTTGACGCAAGAGAAAAACTATGATACAAAAATAAAATCAAAATACAAAGATAAAATTACTGATGATGTATAATTTATCTTGAATTACGAAACGCAAAAATTTAGGTCCTCGGGTCGCAAAATCTCTTTGTCTTCTAAATGTTTTTGCTCAACCAGACCATAAATTTTTGCGTTTCGTAATTCACAGTAATTTATATTTTGTATTTTGCCT
>Ga0209343_10010948_pt1 | contig 10259 bp, 13 predicted proteins | sample RifCSPlowO2_02_FD_184026 | JGI IMG/M metagenome (GOLD analysis project Ga0209343, IMG submission 184026) | Groundwater microbial communities from Rifle, Colorado - Rifle CSP2_plank lowO2_0.2 (SPAdes) (version 2) | ecosystem: Environmental > Aquatic > Deep subsurface > Groundwater | place...
TAGCCTCCGATGTTGTCATATCTACCGAGGATGCTTCTGCACTAGGTCGTGTATAACAGTGCAAACAGCGCATGTTACACCAATGACCATAATTCCACAGCACGATTATTGGCGAACGAATAAAATCTGGAACCTTTGTCATTGTATGCCTCCTTGGAATTGGTTAAGCAAGATGCCTGTCTCGCAAAGTTGCTGCACTATCTCCTCAATATCCACCCTCGCCTCCTCGCGATCAACTTGGAATTCCCTGCAAATGCGCACTACGAGTTGATCCACATTACGCTCAATCCGGCACGCTTGAATGATGCTGGCCGTTACAGCGTTTCCTTCGTAGCCACGCTCATTCCAGTAAAAAATGAAATTATCATCGCTTTCTTGGCGAATGTGTACGCCGATTGCTGTCAGGTATCTGCAGTTACTCATAATTTTCTTTCCTCCATCTATTGAATTATCAATGAACTAAAGAGGGGGTCGTTTTTGTGTCGACCCCCTCTATTTGTGCTGTCCGCCCACTCGGCTAGTTGAAACGCGCACGCACGATGAGCCGAATAAACGGCTTGCGGTAATGCTTCATTACCTCGTCCTCCTTTCTATCTCTAGAATTAGTGAGCTATTTTTTATAGAATACTCTATTTATTTGATCACGTCAATTCTTTCTAGCAATTATAATCCCGTGAGGAAAAAGATTTGAACGCCTTGAGAGAGTTATATAAAATCCCAATCGCCTTAACTCGTCACAAATTGTTGTAATACCGAAAAGACCAAGCTGGTGTGTATCATGGTAGTATCGCACCTTGCCGTTGTGCGCGATTAGGTAATGCTCGTCAATATCGGCTCCATTTATTCGTTTATGAGAGAGTGATAACCGATGTATCACCCCATGCTCTATCTGAGAATCGCTTGATAAAATAAATCCAGAAACAAATTTCTTGGGAGAAATCCACGGTTCAATTATCAAAAACCCGTTTATTTTTATATGCGCAGATAACGATCGGAGTGTTTTTCGCAGTTTTGGCATAGTGCGAGCATAGGTGATTGAACCAAAAAGACAGGTCACGACATCAAACCTTGTCCCGAGCTGTAGTGTTTGCATATCTGCAACAAGAAATAAAGCTCTCGGCACGCGTTTCTTGGCAAGACTAATTGCGTACTTACTTACATCAACGCCAACGCATTGATAAAATTTTTGCCAATATGCAATATGGCGACCTGTTCCGCACGCGACATCAAGAAGAGCTACTTTTTTCGATAATCCGCGATGCTGGAGATAATTGTAAATCCACCCAGCTTCTGCACTAAAATTCTTTTTCGCGTAAATCACATCATAATATTGCGCGAGTTTGTTATAGAGTAAGTTTGTTAATTGCATATAATTTGTTTCGTCTGTGTTGTTATTCTAATTACTTTAAAACACTTTTAGCTGTTGGCTACCCGTGATTGTTCAATAAGCTTAACACAGCAACTCAATTCTTGGGAATTCTTAAACTTTTCGAAGTTTTGTGTACGATTTTAGTTAATTTTATTAGAACAAGGCCGCACGACATTGTCATTTTTTTCTCCTTTATTATTAATTTGGGAAAGATCTGTCACTCTTGATATTGCTGTGCCGTCCTCATTATATTTCTTGTTTTTTATTTTGTAAGATGACCCTGCCATATGTTGGTTTATGAAAGTAGGGCTTAAAAGCTTTTCCTAATAACGGCGCAGTGTACACCTTGTCTGCAAACATTGTTTTCAATTTTTAATTTTATCCCGTAGGCCTCTTTATATAAACTCAAAATTTCTAGTATTTTTTTGGGCACACTCACGTCCACCAATACTTCAATTGCCTCTCCTTTTTCGATGGCCTTTATTGTTTCATTAATTCCCCATTTAGCGCCTTTTATTAATAAGTTGTTAGAATGAAAGCAATTCTTCCAGACCTCGTCGTTAGAGAATTCATTGTTTGGATATGAGTGAATATAATCGTACAGTTTTCCATTAGTTTCTAATTGTCTTTTCTCCGGTGAGAGATAAAAAGTAGCAGAACGGTTAGCATCCCTGTCTAGAAAAAAATTACTTAACCCCGTCTGGTCGGTTATAGCTATGCTCCAGGGGAAAAGCATGTCTGTTTTAGTAGCATAAATTAGGCCGAGATCTTCGATTTTTGATATGTTTGAAGCGACAGCGTAGCGGAACTCCTTTTTAGGGAAGAGATTGTGCCAAAAATTTTTTATAACATTGAAAGTGATGCCGTCGGAGCACCAACTGTCAACAAATATGGGAATCCTAGTCGTATTTAGAATGAAGTTTTTAAATCTGTCGATATTAATAGAGTTTATATAGTTAGGCGTCAAGCCTATTATTTGGAACTTTGTCGCTCCGTTCTTATCGGCTAAATAATTTAGTGTTTCAGAAATGAGGAGTCCACTTCTCAAAATTGCTATAAGCAGAATTTTCTCCGGGCGTGAAATTTTTAGAATCTTTTCATATAAATTTCGGCAAGTCTGTGAGAATGTTTTCATTGAATCCTCATCTTTCAGCAGCAATTCGTATGCTCTCCGTTGTTGCGGTGAGACTTCTCGCAAAGAAAAAGCAACTTTGAACCTGTCTTTTGTATCTAGCGCTTTAATTGATGAATTGTTAAATAATGCGTGAAGTGAGCGCTCTCCAGAAAATATTCTTATTTCATTAAATATGCGGTATTCAGTCACGCTTCAAGAAATTCAGTATATTGAGGTTAACGCCAGATTTTTTTGAAGTCCACTCCTTTACAGTTACGAAAGTTCGGGAATTCATGAATTCCGGTTTTTTCAATTTGTTTATATTTTCCTTCGAAAACCAGCGGAATTCAGATATATTCTCGCCTCTTCTTTTTTGTGCTCGCTTAGAAGCTAATTTAGGATTATCTTTAGTTTCGCCAAGAAAATTAAACTGCAACAGAGCATAAGTCGGTTTTTTTAAGTAAAAAATGTTTAATATTCTTTTTACGTTTACTTGGATACCAGTTTCTTCTAAACACTCGCGTAGCGCCGCGGCAAACAGGTTTTTATCTTTTTCTGGCTCAAACGTCCCCTTTATCAAATTCCAGTAATATTGTTTTCTCGATGTGTCTAGCTCTTTAATTAAAAGCAACTTGTTAGTCTTCTGAACCAGAACTCCAACTTTTATTTTTATTTCCAAAGACATAAACGTCAAAATTGTTAATAATAAGCTTCAATAATAAAAATTTTATACATCATTGTCCCTCCCCTTTTTATAAAGCGATAGCCGGGATAGACGCTTTTTATGTGGCTTAAATTTTTAAGAGTATAACTTCCTGGAAGGACTTTTTTGTTTAATACTAAAGCAATACTGAAGCGATATCCGTTCTCTTTCAAGATTTTAAGGATTGTCGGCTTTTGTGGATTATAGCTATTTTTAATACCCAGGAAATCAAAAGCGGCGAACAAAAGAATCCCTTTGCGCTCAAGTAAATTTTTTGCGCGCTCAATTAATTTTAATATATATTCTCTGCCGTCAAAACCGCCGTCGTCGTGCAACGATCTGTTAACTTTAACGGGCATTTGAGGCAGATTGGCAATAATAATGTCAAAATTATGTTTAGATTTATACTCTTCTATACCGATTTTTTTTAAAAATATTTTGCTGCTTAATTTGTTAAGTTTTAAATTTAATTTTCCCCATCGTACCGCCGTAGAATCTGGATCTATGGCATAAACGGATCGCGCACCAAGATTTTTTGCATGAATTGCCAAAAAAGCGTTTTCTCCAGTTCCTACGTCTAAAACTTTTAATCCTTTAACATTGAAACGTTCTAGAACTTTAGCCAAAGCTAAGCCAGTCTTAGGAATATGCCCGCCAGGTTTTAAATAAAGCGCATAATCCAGTTTATCGTTTCTTAAAAATTTATGCCCTTTTTTATCTCTGTAAATCGCAAAATCCGTACGAGTACCAAAAGGGATATATTTTTGTTCAAAAATAGTATCTCTTCTTTTATCTTTAAAATAAGACTGCCTTTTCATGGGCAGTCTTATTTAAGCATCTTTGGGGTAAATTAGCAAGATATTCTCTCTCCATCTTTAAGAAACAAATTACACAGAGCTTTGGTTTCTAATTCATTTTCGCTTGAATGAAAACGGAATTCAAAAATTTCTCCGCTTTCATTTTTTACGATTTTAGCGCCGTGTTTAGCTCTCAACCCGCTTGCTCGGAGCGTTCCGTCGTTATTATCAAAAAGACCTTTTATCTCTTTAATCTTTTCAGGTAGATTGCAATTGCTATCGCTTTTTAATAAAAAGAGAAGTGATGGGCCCGAGATAAAGTTTCGTACTATAGATGGAAAATGCTTTCTATCAACATGTTGCGGGTATATTTCACGGACATGTCGCTCTTCTATATGAACATTTTTTCGCCATATAACTCGACATCCCGCTTCTTGTAGAATATCTTTGATAATCTTTTCTTGGATGTTTTCTCTTATTGCATCCGGGGTGATAATAACAAAGCAAAACTTTCCGCTTGGTGTGCTCATTTTAGTCCTCCTTTTCCGCATTTAAAGAACGCTTTTATTGTAACTCTTATCCCTCCATTTTGTAAAGGAATTTAGGTATAATTAAGTTATGGAAGTGAAAAGTTCCAAATCCGTTTTGCTTACCGGCGGGACGGGATTTATAGGTTCTTTTTTGGGGTCGCGCCTTTTGGAGGAGGGCTATAAAGTTTTTTTTCTGGCGCGGCGTAAGAATAATAAAGACGCTCGTGAGAGAATCAGGGAGCGTCTTTCAATGATTTCTCCAGCCGCATCAAAATACGCAAATCAATGGTCAGTTTTGGAAGGCGACACGATTTTACAGTTTTTTGGGATTGATAATAAAGTATTGGTGAGATTGAAAGGGCAGGTTGATAAGGTTTTTCATTGCGCAGCTCTTTTGAGTTTTAGTTCTAATAACGAGGCGCAAGCGCATAAAATAAACGTTCAGGGGGCTAAAAATGCGACGGAACTTGCGGAATTTTTGGGAGCAGAACTGCATTATTTGAGTACGGCCTATATTGCCGGTAACCGCACGGGAGGGATAAGAGAGGATGAATTTGACGAGGGCCAGAGCTTTAGAAATGTCTATGAAAGAACTAAATTTGAAGCGGAGAAAATTGTCCGCGTTTGGCGGGATTCAAAAAATAGCCGGGTCGTCATTTACCGCCCCTCCATTGTAATTGGAGATTCCAAAACTGGCTTGGCTTTTTCTTTCACTGGTTACTATGCCGTCGCGCGTTTTTTTTGGAGTATTGCGGAGTTTTTTAAGAGGGAGGGAGAAAAGGTTTCCAATTTTCCTCTCCCAATCCCTGTGGTTAGAGATTCTGCTTTAAATTTAATAACGGTGGATGCGGTGGCAGATGCTATTTTTAGACTTTCAGAAAAGAGCGAGAGTCTGAGTAAGGTTTTTCATATTGTCCACCCCTATCCGCCAAAAAATTCAATGATTTTTGATACCAGTATAAAATTTTTAGGTTTTCCCCGAGTCAGAATTTGGCCGGTGTCTTTATATATGCTTCGTTTTCTTGCTAAATTACTTTGGCTGTTTTCTTTATTTTTAGGCAGGGTTGGATATTTTTTAAGGCGTCAGGTTATCACTTACGCGCCTTATTTTGAGGGTAGCGCAACTTTTAAAGTGGAGGGAATTGAGAATTTGCTCGGCGATTCTTGGTCGCCGCCGCTAGTCACGGACGATGTTATAAAAAGAATTTTGAGTTATGCTGTCTTACAAAATTTTAAAAGTGATAAATAACTTTAAGGTGTTATGAATTTATTCGGGCTGTCCGGATTATTGACTGCGGTAACCAGCTTCAGCTTGGCTATTTTTGTATTGGTTTATAACCGAGCCAACTGGGTCAACAGAATATGGTTTCTATTTGCGGTGGCCGTGGCTTGGTGGGGAGTTGGCGTGTATCAAATTTCCGGAACTCAAAATGTTGCCGAGGCCTTTTTTTGGTGGAGAGCGGCTCATATCGGGGTAATAATGATACCGGTCTTTTTCGTACATTTCGTATACCTTTTTATGGACATAACCAGGAGACGGGCGGTATATTTTTCCTATTTGTTTGGATTTCTTTTTCTCATTTCCAACACCACGCCTTATTTCATTGCAAATATGAGGTTTGTGTTCGGGTCTTTCTATTATGATTCTCCACCGGGGATCTTATATATCCCTTTTGTTGTGTTTTTTGTTGGAGCTGTTATCTACTCGGCGCTGATTTTATATAGGCGATATCTTTTGGAACAAGATTTAATTAAGAAACGGCAAATCCTTTATTTTCTTTTGGCAACCATAATTGGCTTTGGAGGAGGAGTCACCAGTTTTTTGCCCGTATTCGGAGTAGACCTCTATCCGGTATTGAATTTTTTTATCACTTTTTATACTGTTATTCTTGCGATCGCCGTGCTTCGCTATCAGCTTTTTGATATCCGCGTTATATCCGCGGAGTTGCTGACGTTTTCTACTTGGGTGTTTCTTTTTTTAAGAGGCTTGTTTGCAGAAAGTATTCAAGAACGTTTAGCGGATTGGACTCTTTTCTTATTGGTCGTTATTTTTGGGATTTTCTTGATTTTAAGCGTGAGAAAGGAAGTTAAACAGCGGGAAGAAATTTCCCGCCTCGCCGATAGTTTGAAGAAAGCGAACGCGGAGCTGAAAAAACTGGACCAGCTGAAATCTGAATTCTTGTCGCTCGCCTCGCACCAGTTGCGCACGCCCCTCTCCATCATTAAGGGCTATATTTCCATGATTCAGGAAGGGAGCTTCGGGCAAGCTCCGGAAAAATTGCGCGAAGTTTTAAGAAAGGTTTATTTTTCAAACGAACGGATGATAAATCTGGTCAACGATTTTCTGAATATCTCGCGCATCGAGTCGGGGCGCATGCATTATGATTTTGAGACCGCCCGGGTGGAGGACGTCGTTCAAAACGCGCTGGAGGAGTTTCGCGAAGCCGCCAAGGATAAAAAATTGGATTTGATTTGGGACGCGCCTCCCGAACCCCTTCCGGAAGTCAGGCTGGATAAAGAGAAATTCCATCAGGTTATGATGAATTTGGTGGACAACGCTTTTCATTACACCCAGTCGGGTTTCGTGAAAATCGGGGCCAGGCTGGACGCGGCGGATTCGTCCGGCAAGACCGTTTTGATTTCCGTCCGGGATTCCGGCGTGGGGATGACTCCGGAGGAGCTGGATGTGATTTTCAAGCGCTTTTCAAGAGGCGAAGGAGGTTCTAAAGTTAATACATCGGGCCTAGGTCTCGGGCTTTATCTCGCCAAGCGCATCGTGGCGGACCACGGCGGCGAGATTTGGGCCGAATCAGAAGGACGCGGGAAAGGCTCCACTTTCTGGATAAAACTTCTAATATGAAGATTCCCGTCAGCGAAACTCCGCAATATTCAGGCAAAACCATAGAGCTTTTCGGATGGATTGACGTGAGAAGAGACCACGGCAAGCTTATTTTTTTTGACCTGCGCGACCGCACGGGGAAAGTCCAGCTGGTGGTCGCCCCCGTGGACAAAAAATTGCACGCTCTCGCCGAAACCTTGCGGCCGGAATGGGTGGTGCAGGTCAAGGGAGAGGTGGCGCAAAGGCCGGAAGGCATGGCTAATCCCAAAGAACCTTCCGGAGGGATTGAAGTCAAGGTTTTTGAGTTGACGGTGCTGGCCGAATCCAAGACGCCGCCTTTTGACCTCGCGGGCGACGGATATGAGATTGGCGAGGACGTCAGAATGCAATATCGCTATTTGGATTTGCGCCGGGCGCGCCTCGTGCGAAATCTCCAGGAGCGCGCCCGGGTTCTGAAATTCATGCGCGATTTTCTCACCGAGCGCGGCTTTGTGGAAATTGAAACGCCGATTTTAGGGAAATCGACGCCCGAGGGAGCGCGCGACTATCTCGTTCCGGCGCGGCTTCATCCAGGCGCGTTCTATGCTCTCCCGCAGTCCCCCCAGCAGTACAAACAGCTTTTGATGGTGGCCGGAGTTGAAAAATATTTTCAGATGGCGCGCTGTTTTCGGGATGAGGACACCAGACAGGACCGCCAGCCGGAATTTACCCAGCTTGACATTGAGATGAGTTTTGTTGATGAGCATGACATTCTGTCGCTGGTGGAAGAACTTTTCACTTCCCTCGTCAGAGCGTTTTACTCCGAAAAACGCATCGCCCAACACCCCTTTCCGCGTCTTGCTCACAGCGAGGCGATGTCCCGGTATAATTCCGACAAGCCGGATTTGCGCGTGAAAAAGGATGATGCCAACGAGCTGGCCTTTCTTTTTGTGCGCGATTTTCCGATGTTTGAATGGAAAGAGAGCGAAAAACGCTGGGACGCCGCGCATCATCCGTTCACAAAAATTAAAAATAAATCCGCCGACTGGCGGACGGAAATAAATAAAGAAAATGCCGGCAATCTTATGGCGCATCAGTATGATTTTGTTTTGAATGGCTATGAGGTCGGCGGAGGTTCAATCCGCGAACACGATCCGGAAATTTTGGAAAAAGTTTTTGAAATTATGGGAAATAAAAAAGAAGACATCCGCCGCCAGTTCGGACACCTGCTCGAGGCCTTTCGCTACGGCGTCCCGCCGCACGGAGGCATCGCGTTGGGGTTGGACCGCATTATGGCTTTGCTTTTAGACGAGCCCAATATCCGCGAGGTCGTTGCTTTTCCCAAGACCGGCGACGGACGGGATTTGATGATGGGCGCGCCGGCGGAGGTGGATAAAAAACAACTGGACGAGCTTGGCCTGGAGCTTAAGAAAAAAAAGCGATGAGTTATAAAGTCAGGCTTGGCGAATTTGAAGGACCTTTGGATTTGCTTTTGGACCTGATTGAGGCGCGAAAACTTTCCATCTCTTCGGTCTCGCTCGCGAAAATTACCGGGGACTATGTGAAGCACGTCGGGACTCTTAAGGATTTCCCGCGCGGGGAGGTAGCGGATTTTCTGGTGGTGGCTTCCACCCTGATGCTGATAAAGTCGCGCGCTCTCCTGCCCGGTTTGGAATTGGACGCCGAGGAGGAAGGCGATATCGCGGATTTGGAGCTGCGGCTGAAACTTTTGGCCAGAATCCGGGAGCTTTCGCAGAATATAAAAAGGAGCTGGCTTTCTCACCCCGCGTTTTTCCGCGAGCGTTTTGCGGGAATTGAATTCGGTTTTATCGCTCCGGAAGGGCTTAAAATCACCGACTTGGAACGCGCTTTGGCGGCAATCGTGAAAACTTTTCCCAAAATAGCGACCTTGCCGTCCGTCGCTATCGGCAAAGTCATTTCCATTGAGGAGAAAATGGTGGAGCTGGTCGCGCGGCTTTCCGAAAGATTGCGGGCAAGTTTTCATGAGCTGGTGAAATCCGACAACAAACTTGAGACCATTGTCGGTTTTTTGGCGCTTTTGGAACTGGTGAAACAGGGAGCGCTGTGGGTGAAACAGGAGGAACGTTTCGGAAGGATTGACCTGGAAAAAACGAAATAGTATGGCTGATTTGGAACAAAAATTGGAAGCCCTTTTGTTTGTCGCCGGGGAACCTTTGGCGTTGGATAAAATCGCAAAGTTTTTGAAGGAAGAAGGCCAGCGGGTCCGCTCCGCCCTCGCCCAGCTTGAAAAAGAGCTTGCGGGGCGGGGATTGAGGCTCGCCGAAAAGGACGGGGAGTATGCTTTAGTCACGGCGCCGGAATTGGGCAAACTTGTTCAATCCTTCGTCAAAGAGGAGATTTCCCGGGAGCTTTCTCGCGCCGCGCTGGAGACCCTCGCCGTGATTGTCTACAAAGGGCCTTTGGCGCGTTCGGAGATTGATTATATCCGCGGGGTCAACTCCGCTTGGACCGTGCGCAATTTGATGGTGCGGGGATTGGCAGAGCGCGTAGCCCATCCTAAAGACTCGCGAATCTGGCTTTACCGGCCCTCGTTTGACTTTTTGAAGTTTATGGGCTTGGAAAAACTGGAAAAGCTTCCGCAGTATTCCGAGTTTAGAAAAGAGATTATGGAGTTTATGAAAGAAGACCATGGCGGGGATGTTTAGAAATTTGGCGCTCGGGATTCTGGTTCTGGCCGGGCTTTTGACCGTCTCGGTTTCCGGCGGGGAGAAAATCAGGCCTTTTTCCTTCGGCGCTGGCGAAGAAAAAAACACGCCTGTTTTTCCGGCGCCGGAGCTGGAGGCAAAAAGCGTTTACGTTCTTGACTTAAAAGAGCGGGAAATTATTTTTGAAAAAGATTCTTCCTCCCCGCGCCCCCTCGCCAGTCTCACGAAGCTCCTGACCGCG
>Ga0209343_10010951_pt1 | contig 10257 bp, 9 predicted proteins | sample RifCSPlowO2_02_FD_184026 | JGI IMG/M metagenome (GOLD analysis project Ga0209343, IMG submission 184026) | Groundwater microbial communities from Rifle, Colorado - Rifle CSP2_plank lowO2_0.2 (SPAdes) (version 2) | ecosystem: Environmental > Aquatic > Deep subsurface > Groundwater | place: Rifle...
GCAGAAGCGTGATGATATTATTTTTTTTATCCTCAAATTCAGCCCCGCCGGCAACGGCGGCAATGCCGTCCGGCAGCAACTCGTCAAGGGCTTTTTCGTAGGATATCCTGATCGGTTCATCGTCCTTGCGGGTGAACAGCTTTTGAATGATGAGGTGCGTACATTTCCTGAGAGCGCCCACCGATCTGGCGCTTTCGAGCATAATGATTATGCCGTCGTCCCGGCCCTCGAAAATGGTTTCCCAGTCGAGCAGTTTTATGTCCGATAAGGGGAAATCGGCGCTCGTGGCCATGTTAACTTCTCACATAATTGAACGCCGGATAACCTGCGCCCCGGAAACTAACAAATTATCGTCGAAAAAACAGCTTTTTTTATGCGCTCATTGCCGGGACGCTTCCAGGGCGCGGGCCAGAACGCAGAATTGTTCAATATCCAGTTCCTCGGCTCGGGCGGCAGGGTTGATCCCCAGACTTTCCATGTCCAGATTTAGCGCCTTGATGCTTGAGCGCAGCATCTTGCGCCTTTGTCCGAAAGCGGCTTTGGTTACCGTTTCCATGGCGTCCCAGCCGGCGGGCGCCAAAGGCCGGGGGCGTGGGGTCAGGGTCACTACGCTGCTTGCCACCTTAGGCGGCGGGGTGAATGCTTCCCTGGAAACATTGAATTCGTGACGCACCTCGCACAGCCATTGAGTCATCACCGACAGCCTGCCGTAGTCCTTGGTTCTTGGATGGGCGGCAAGGCGGTCGGCAACCTCACGCTGGAACATGCACGTCAATTTCTCAAAATCGGCGATCTGTTTGAGCCACCTTATAAGCAAGGGAGTGGCTATGTTATAAGGTAGGTTGGCGACGATCCGCCGGGGGGCGCTCACCAGCGCCGGGATATCCATTCCCAGGGCATCGCCCTTCACCACGCGAAGGCGCTTCGGATAAACCGGGACAAGCTCTTCAAGCGCCGCGACGCAACGTTCATCCAGTTCGATGGCGGTAACGACGGCGGCGCCGGCCTCAAGCAACGCCCGCGTCAGTCCGCCCGGCCCCGGCCCGATCTCGATGACATTGGATTGTGACAAGTCGCCGGAGGCGCGGGCGATGCGGGAGCACAAATTCAGATCGAGAAGGAAATGCTGACCCAGCGAGCGTCTGGCGCCGAGGTTGTGGCGCCTGATCACTTCACGCAACGGCGGCAAGGTTTCAGTCATTAACAGCCCGATGATGAGCCATGTCGGCGGCCAGCTTGAGGGCGGCAATCAGGCTCGTCTCGTCGGCTTTGCCGAAACCGGCAATATTCAACGCCGTGCCGTGGTCGGGCGAAGTACGGACAAACGGCAGGCCGAGGGTGACATTTACGGCATGATCAAAGGCAATGGTCTTGATCGGAATCAGAGCCTGATCATGATACATGCAGATAACGGCGTCATAAGTCTTGCGGGCGCGGGCGTCAAACAAGGTGTCGGGCGGTTCCGGTCCGAATGCCTTGACGCCGAGGCGCTGAAGTTCGACGACGGCCGGCCCGATGATCTTTATTTCCTCGTCGCCCATGGCGCCGCCTTCGCCGGCGTGGGGATTAAGCCCGGCCACCGCCAGCCTCGGTTCGGCAATGGAAAAGTCGCGCCGCAACGCCGCCTCGACAATTACCGCCATGGTTACTATGGCCTCGGCGGTAAGGGACCTGACGGCTTCGTTCAGGCTGACATGAATGGTTACCGGCGCCACGCGCAGCTCCGGGCAAAGCAGCATCATCACCGGCGGCGTACTGATCCCGGCGAGATCGGCCAAAAATTCGGTATGACCGGGAAAGTTAAAGCCGGCCTCGTACATGCACTGTTTATGTATAGGGTTAGTGACCACCGCCGAGGCGGCGCCGGAACGGACGAAAGCAACGGCAATCTCGATGGACGAGCGGACGGCGGCGGCATTATCGGGATTCAGTTCGCCGGGACGCGCCTTGACCGCCATTGACAGAGGCCATACGGGAAGTTTTGAAAGAAAGACGGCTGTTGCCTCCTCCGGGGCGCCGATGGCGGCGACAGTCACCTCAAGTCCAAGTTTTCCGGCTAATTCCTCAAGTCGTTTCACATCATCGACAACGAAAAACGGAGGAACCCCTTCCCTGCGCCGCAACCAGGCCTTGAGGGTGATCTCGCCGCCGACGCCTGCCGGCTCTCCCATGGTCAGCGCCAGCGGTTTGCCGCCCCCGCCCCCATAAGAAGGTGTCATATTCTGGTGTCCACAAAAGCCGAACTGCGCAGATCGCGCAAATAACGGCGTGCGGCAATATCCAAACGCTGGGCAAAAAGCGACTGCCTGATCATTTCACGATCCGCATCGGCGGAGGTTTCCGCGCTTCCTTCACGTTCACAAACCATGACGACGATAATTCCCTGGTCGTTACGCATGGGCGGACCGGCTTTGTTGAGGGGCAGGTTTAAAACCGTCTGCCTCAGTGGTTCAGGAAGCTTGTTTACGCTGACTTTTCCCAGGTTGCCGGACATCGGCGATCTTAATTCCTTACCCAGGGAATCCATTTCGGCGCAGGAGGCGGCCATTTCGCTCATGGTCGCGGCCAACTGCATCTGGCTTGTTTCCTCCTCACGAGTCGCGTTCTTGGGCAAAGGTATAAAAAGCTGCCGAAGAGATACAACCACGTCTTCAGCCGTTTCGCTCGCTCCGGCCCGGCGGTCGATAAGTTTGAAAATATAGTAGCCTTCTATCGTGCGGATAGGCGGAGTGACGCCTCCCGGATTAAGTTTGGCAAGGGCATTGTCAAGAGCGCTTCCCAATTGTCCCTGCTTGATCCATCCGATAGCGCCCCCCGCCGCCGCTGAAGCGCTTTGCGAGAAGCTCCGCGCCAAGGCCTCAAAACTGTTCCCCGCAGCAATCTGCTGAGCCAGCCGGTTGGAAAGGAGTTGCATTTCCTTCTCATTTTCAGGGGTCTCAACGGGGAGCAGTATCTCGGCCACCAGCAATTCAGGTTTTCCCGCATTCGCCTTGAATTCGGCCAGTTTTTCGTTAATCTCCTCATCACTGACGCGAATGGTGGAGTTAAAAGAAAAGCCGACGATTCTGGCCCAGGAGATTTCGGCTTCGATCTGAGAGACCAACGCCCCTTTGCCGAGGCCTATTTGCCTGAGAAAATTATTGAGTCCCCCTTTCGGCAAATTGTTCCTTTTTTCCATTGAGTCCAGGGCATCGTCGATTTCTTCCTGACTGACGGTAACGCTCAGGCGTTTAGCTTCCTGAAGCTTCAATTTCTCGTCGATCAGGCCGCGCAGCACTTGCGGTGCGAGACGCCTGCGGACTTCCGGATCATTAATTGATTGTGACGAAGCCATCACCAGGGAAAGCCGCTCATCAAGGTCAAAAACGGAAATGACATCGTCGTTAACCACGGCGGCGATATGCAATGACTCCTGCGCTTGCGCCCTGACGTTGACAAGCAGGATGGCTAAAAAAAGGATTTTAAGCGAAATTATTCTCATGTCGCTACTGCGCTACTGGCTCTTGGTGATGCCGCTTGTTACTTCTCCCAGGGTCTTGAACATGGCCCTGAACATGATGGCGTTGTTGGGCCTCAGATCGCGATCACGGAAAAATGAACGGGAGAGATCACTCGCCAACAAGAAACACTCATCCTCATAGGTCAGGTTGAGGCCGACCGAACGCAGGCCTTCGCCGGTCTGATCACGCACCATATTGGCGCTCCCCTTCCAAAGGCGGTTGAATTTGGAATTCACGCCGAACGAAACTTCTTCACGGCCGGAAAACTGGCCGTCTCTTTGATGATCAAAGAAGACATAGTCAGTATTTATATTAAAGGCCGGAACGCCCGCCGTTACAGATAATTCGTTACGTCGCACCTTGAGATTATCCTTGTCAAAGCGGGTGCGATAAAGAAGGTTCATATAACTTGCCGGTGAGATTTGAACCTTGGCTACAAAGTCCGACAAGTGGGCATCCATTCCCGAATCCAGCGGCATGCTGTCGTCGTTCTTTACCCGGTAGCTTTGCCCGACAAGCAATGACGTGCTGCCCCCGCCTTTCCCGTAAACGCCCCATTTGAGGCCGTAGTTGATGCGCGGCCCGCTCTCGACCCTGTCAATGCCGGAATAACGGCTGGAGCTGAACAGGTTGGTGTCGTCAAATTCAAAATTCAGACTGTCCTCATTGGGGATTCTTGTCGAATTGCCGCCGTAGGGACTGGCGATTGCCGACATGACAGGTTCAATGATCTGGTAAGATGAAGCCCCGTCTCTCTTAATAAAGGGATAGCTCCAGTCGAGTCTTACTTCAGGCAGGACGCGCCCGGAGGCCCCGCTGTATTCTCTTTTGGTATCCTCACGCAACAGTTGGTTTGCATGATAGGCATCCCCCCGCAACGACGCCGACAGCTTGTAGCTGTCGCCGAGAGGCCCCAAATAAGGCGCCTGCCAACCGGCGCCGACCGAAAGCCGGCGCGAATCGGCGCCCGCAGTGCGTGATAACGCCAATAAACTGACATCAAGATTGGTTCGACCGCCCAGACGCCCCGGCTCGCCGGCATGGCTGTAGTTAAGCATGGGCAAAACGTACGGTTTTACCCCACGGGTGTCCCCGTCCTTAAGGCCCTGAAAAGTATAGGCGTTAAAAGATGCGTAGTTACGCTTGCGGAATCCCTCGGTAAACAGGTTGGTGGTGAGAGAGTTAGTGGAACCCGGCAGCGTATTGTCGGAAATGAATCCGTAACGGTGAAGATACCTGTCGCCGACCATGCGGTTGGCGTCAAAGCCCCAGCGCAGGGAATCATCAATATTAAAGCGCCCCTTGCCGGCGATATGGCCGATCATATCATGATTGGAATCATAGGTTACGCTGGCCTTCCCCTTTAATTCCCCCTTGTTCATCAGGTTACGATACTCTCCTATCATCGTCGGACCTTCGTTGGCCGCTATCATCGGCGTGAGCGTCAAATCCTTATGTTCGTCAAGGGCAAAGAAATAAGGCGTACGCACGACGAACCCAAGGTCGGAAGACCCCCCAATGCCCGGCGTAAGAAAACCGCTACGCCGTTTGACGGTCGGGTCGGGGTGAGAAAGATACGGGGTGTAGGCCACAGGCACCCCGGCGATTTCAAGCACGGCGTCTGAATATTCCACTGATTGCCGGGCCTGGTTATGAACGATCTTGACCGCCTTGACCTGCCACAGCGGCGCCTTGTTCGGGTCATCCTCGCAGGGCTTGCAGGGAGAATATACCGCCTTGCTCATCTCCAGAATATTGGCGTTTGATCGCCGTCCGCCGTTGGCCGCTATGCGTGAATGATCCTTGAGAAGGATGCTCAGGCTCTCAATAATTCCGTCCTTCATGTCGCCGGATAGTTCCATGTATTGGGCGAACATCGTGTCGCCGGATGGTTCCAGCAAGGTGATATTGCCCGACGCCGTCATGATATCGGCCTTTCGGTTGTAGGTTACGGTATCGGCAATCAGCGTCCGCCCGTCCTTGGAAATTTCAACATTTCCTCTTGCGGTGACGATGCCGAGATTTTGATCATTGCTGACCTCGTCGGCGGTCAATTCGATGGGAACATCCTCAGGTTTCGAATCGGGAGCCGACGGAGCATCCGCCGCCGACGCGAAACGAGGCCCCGGCGACGCCACGGTCAACAAACAAAATATCCCAAGGATAATGAAGCGGAATTTCACCATGCCGTCCCTCATCCATCCTCAAGATGCAGCACCATGGTCAGCCCCAGCAGAGTGCTTACTCCGGAAGGAGTCCAGGCGGCGAGAACCACGGGAATGCTGTTGGAAAGACCGAGAGCGAACATAAGATCGGAAAAAAAATACAAAATAAATCCGGTCATCACGCCGCCCGAAATAACAAATACGGTTCCGCCTCGGCGGGAGTGGCGCAAAGTAAACGTGGCAGCAATAAGAATCATGGCGCACATCAGCAGGGGCATGGACAACAGGGTGTGCAAATGAAGTCGGTGCCTGACCGCCGTAAAACCGGAATTCTCCAAATTCTCGATGAATCCGGGGAGATTCCAGAATGACATGGTCTCGGGAGGCGCAAAATTATCCTGGATAGTGGCCAGAGTAAGGTCTGTTTCCAGCCAAAATTCCTTCTCGAATTTCGGTTTCTTGTCGGGATCATGCACCCAGGCGTCGCGCATGTGCCAGAACCCGTCCTCCAGACGCGCATAGGCGGCGTCGATACGGCCTTTGAATTTGTCTCTATCTCCGTAGAGAAAGACAATGACGTCATGCAGTTCAACATCAACGCCCTGTTGCAGGACGCTTTTTGAATGCACGACGGCTTGCTCATTTTCGGTGGCTTGGCGCAACCATAACCCCGAAGATGAAATGTCAAGAAAGCTCCTCTGGCCCTTCATGTGAATGGTCTCTAATTGCTCAAACCGCGCAAGGGTGGCTGACGCCAGAGGATTAAGCGCCATGATTTTAAGGACGCCGAGGGCGGCCGAGAGGACCAGAACCGGCAAGAGGAACTGCCACGCGGAAACACCCGCCGCCCTGGCCACCACCAACTCCTGGTGCCGCGTCAGCCTCCAGAAAGCCAGCATTCCGCCGAACAGGGCGGCAAAGGGAAAGGTTTTCTGACCCATGTGGGGGAGCTTCATCAGGGCCATCTCAACCACCACGGAGAGAGTAACGTCAGGTTTTGTGGCGGACCGGCGCAACAGTTCAATGATGTCGAACAACAGGATCAACATCAGGAACATCATAAACAGCCCCACAAAACTCACTAGAAAGTGGCGGCCGATATAAACCGACATGGTGGTCGATAGTCGCAATTCAATGTTCCTCGGCTCCCAGGATTCCCAGTCCGCTAGCTGCCCGGCTCGCGGCGCCCATCCGGCTTACGCCGTAATCCCCCTATTCTGCATGGCGAACAAAAGGATTTGAAAATATACCTATGTAAGCCCTAAATGGAAAGGATTGGTTAATTTTTTTGTCAGGCGCCCTGTTCTTTGGACAGGACGCGCCGCCGTGGCGTCCATACCATGAAAAAATAGCCGAATATGATAGGCAGAACGGCGTAAACATACATCAAGGGAACCAATCCTGTTTCCTTGGCGACAAGGTTGTCCAAGCCCAAGGCCCCCGCCTGAAGAATAACCATTATGCCTACGGCAAGCACCACGCGGTTTACTTGGCTGCGCCTTGAAAATCCTCCGGAAATAAGGCACGCCAACCCGGCCAGGGTGAGTCCGAAATTAGACAATGGCGACGCCAGACGCTTGTGGGCTTCTGCGATGTGCTTGCCGTGTTGGACAAAGGGAACGGTTTCATCGTTCGCCACGTTAAACAATTCGCCGATCATTCTTTCTCGTGGTTCACGCTCACGGAATCCCGCCTTGTTGCCGGACAGAATCATATCGAAAATATAGCGGTCAAAATACAGGATAGACAGTTGATGCGTTTGGGTGTCTATCTCCTGACGGTTGCCGTTAAACATAACGACGCGGGCGCCGTCATCCCCCTCGATCATGGCGCCGCGCTCGGCTAAAAGGCTGTAAGGCTTCTCCGGGTTGCGCTGATCGTGCACCAGAACGCCGAGAAGCTGTCCGTCTTTTGTGCGCTCACGCACATAAACGGTGACATCGCTGGAAATAGTGTTGAAAGCGCCTTCCTGAAGCAGAATATGCGAATAGCTGTAACGAATATCCCATTGCAGCTCACGGAACATCCGGTAAGACTGCGGAACCAGAAAAAGATTCAGGGCATAAGCGCAAATGACAATAAAAGAAGCCAGAATAAGGGCGGGCTTGGCCAAGGCGAATTGACTTAGGCCCGCCGCCCGCATGACTACCAGTTCGCGGTCGGAGATGAGCTTGTTGTAAACAAACACGACAACAGTGAATAAAGCGATAGGCAAAATAACGGATAAAAAATTGGGAAGTAAAAGCATGGTCAGATAAGTGAAAGTGCCGGCCGACAGTCCGCGATTGACGATCATTTCGATGAATCGCAGAGACTGAGACAGCCAAATGATGCAGGTCAGGACCGAGGTGACCATGACCATCCCGACGAAAAGCTGCTTCAGAATATATCTTGTAATCTTGTTCATGGTCTCAGGATAATGGTTAATAACACTCATAAATCAAGGACTAACGGGTTGCGATAAAATTATCGAAATGCGGGAATGTTCATGTCGCCCCCGATGGCGTTGATATGCCTGGAATTCGGACCACTCATCGTTTGTCCCCCTTCTTGCCGGAAGACAGGCGCTTTTTGCCGGCGGTCTGGGCCGAATCGGCGATACGCTTCAGTTCCTCCAGTTCGTCAGCTTCCTCAGAAGCCCGGCGTTCAGCCTCTTTCCGCTGGGTATCGAACATGGTGTAGCGTTCGTTGGCGATCTTTTCCGCCTGCTTGGCCGAGACGCGCCCGGCATTACGAAGCATGGGCAGTTCGTTGGATTTAAGAAAGCCGTCCAGGATCGGCTCCCATTCGGACAAATGAATTTCCTGGCGGCGCGTCGAGCGCAATTCGGCGGTATCAAGGAACATGGTGACGATCAGGTTCAGTTCCTTGATCTCGGCCTCGCCTAGATAATTCTTGGCGGTGGTCACGTCGGCCTTGCGCACCCGCCCACCCCTCCAACTGGTCAGCCCCATGTTCGGTGCATTCGCGTCGGCCCGCGCCGCGATCAGTTCGGCGGCGGTGTGGTGGGTGACGGCGTAAAGCATCTTGTTCTGGATGGTGGCGTAGAAGGTCTGGACCGAATCGGCCTTGGCGTCGTAATCGACGGACAGGGTCAGGATATCGCGTACTTTCTGGTAGAGCCGGGCTTCCGAGGCGCGGATGTCCCGTATGCGCTCCAATAGTTCGTCAAAATAATCGAACTTCGGGTCTTTCAGGCGTTCGTCGTTTATGACAAAACCCTTGACCAGATATTCCCGCAAGACCGTGGTCGCCCAGCGCCGGAACTGAACTCCCCGCTCGGAGCGCACCCGATAGCCGACAGATAAGACCATATCCAGGCTGTAGAGCCTGACCGGCTTGTCGGAATGGGCAATGTGCAAAATTTGCACATTGCTTTCCTCAACGAGTTCACCGTCGGCGAACACATTTGCGATATGCTTGGTTATGACGGAACGCTCGCGGTCGAATAACGTGGACATCTGCTCCTGGGTTAACCAAGCCGTTCCGCTGATAGCCCGCAGTTGAATCTCGGTCGCCCCGTCCTCGGTAGTGTAGAGGATCAACTCGCCGCCGCTCATTGTTTTGCCCCATCATGAGGATGCACGCGAAGGCGCAAAGGCGCAAAGTTATTATGGCCATTTACGATCCGCCGGACGCCCTCCGTTTTTTCAATCCGCATGGCGGCTTACCCCTCCTCTTGTCTTCGCGTCTTCGCGCCTTCGCGTGAGACAGGGCTGAACAACTCTTGCTGACCAAGTTTGGGCGGCGCCTTGGGCAGGTTTTCCTTGCCGATCCACGCCAGTTCGAGCTTTTGTTTTTTGGTCATGAATCAATTCGTACCGGATTGACTTGAGATATCCATAGAATAATCTTGTAAACTTTTTCACGGACAGGAAAGGCCGTCGTAAATGACGCCCCCGTTACCAGGGAGACATTCACCCGATTACCCTAAGTTAGTTCCACTACATAAAAAAACCACCCTATGCGGACATTACAAGGACTAACGAGGATTCATGACCAAGCTGCCCATAATCATCGCCCCCGATCCACGCCTGAAAAACAAATGCCTGCCTGTGCGGCGCGTCGATAAAGAAGTGCAAAAGCTTATGGACGACATGCTGGAATCCATGTACGCCGCCAAGGGCATCGGTCTGGCGGCGCCCCAGGTGGGCGTACATAAGCATGTTATTGTCATTGATATCGCCAAGAAAGAAGAAAAACCGGCCCCCTTGTGCATGGCTGATCCCGAGACGGTTTGGGTCTCAGAGGAAAAAGTATGCAACGAAGAGGGCTGCCTGTCCCTGCCCGATCAGTTCGCCGAGGTCACCCGCCCCGCCCGAGTGCGGGTGCGCTATCTGGACCGCAACGACAGCACGCGGGAGATCGAAGCCGACGGCCTGCTCGCCCGTTGCATCCAGCACGAAATGGACCACTTGAAAGGCACGCTGTTCGTTGACCATATATCGGCTCTTAAGCGCAACATCATCCTGCGCAAGCTGACCAAAATAAAAAAGCTGCAAAAAGCGGAAGCCGGGTGATGCGTCTGATCTTCATGGGGAGTCCCGATTTCGCGGTTCCGGCGTTGGCGGCCTTGTCGGATGCCGGACACG
>Ga0209343_10010952_pt1 | contig 10256 bp, 11 predicted proteins | sample RifCSPlowO2_02_FD_184026 | JGI IMG/M metagenome (GOLD analysis project Ga0209343, IMG submission 184026) | Groundwater microbial communities from Rifle, Colorado - Rifle CSP2_plank lowO2_0.2 (SPAdes) (version 2) | ecosystem: Environmental > Aquatic > Deep subsurface > Groundwater | place...
TTGATTACCCGCTTGCATGACGTACTGCCGGGCACACGAGCAATTATTTTCACGATCGTGAAAATAATTATCCCGGCTTTATTTCTCCTGTCATTGCAGACCAAATTTCTCTTTCGCTTGCTCCATCCCATCAAAATAATCCGTCCTTATATAGCGAACATACTTCCCTACCTTGTAGTATGCAGAGACCGCATTAATCTCATCTTGACACTCATACGGGCAGATCCACACACTCAAATTGACATAGCGGAACCCGAGGTCGCGGAGTTTCTTCCGAAACACATCGCGCGCGTGACGAAAATTCTCCGGAATATCGAACACCACAATCCGCCACTTGCCGTCCCAGTGAGCAGGCTTCACAATCTTTATGGACTCAATTTCCCTTCTTTTGAGAAGTTCCCTCCCCTTCTCGGTCAACCGGTATTCCCACGCGGTTCGCTCACTGCTCACGCGCTCGAGATATCCCGCGCGTTCCAATCGCTTGAGCGTTCGACGCATGGGCGTCCGCGGCGCACGATACCGCTTGGCGCCCATGCCAAAGAGCTGCACCGCATTAGGCGCCATGAACGCCACCGTGAGCATACCCACGCCCTCAAGAATCTTCCACACAATATCTGCGTACGCTTTACCCTTTGGAGGTCTCATACCCGATCACGTCATTGTCTATTCTGCTTTACTCTATAGTACCATCTTCGCATGACGAAGACAATTAAAAATACGATCGTTAATTTAATTGTCTTCTATGTAGATACCCACGGCTAAAGCCGTGGCACTTGCAAACTTTACAAGCTTCGCTTGCCCGCTTCGCGGGGGCTCATTCCTCCACGGGCAAGCCCGTGGATTCCTGCCGCTTCGCGGACGTTTGAAGCGGTACTTTTCTCGCTCTCTTATTCTGCGTTATGTGCGCCCTCTCCGTCGGCAGGCGAATAGTGGCGATGTAGAAAAGTTTCATGAAAAAGAATCAATCCCACATTCAATTTACAAGTGCAACGCTGTGGATAAATAAATTTCAATAAGAAAGTGACCTTTGGCGTAATAATAGTTTGTTCATTTCAATTGCAAACATCTCGTTGGGTGTCCGGTAATCAAGGAGTTTCATAGGCCGGTCATTGATCAGGTTCTCCACCCGCCGTATCTGCCCGTGCGTGACACGCTCAAGATCGGTGCCCCGCGGCAGGTAGAATCTCACGAGTCCGTTTCTGTTCTCATTGGTGCCTCTCTGCCAGGACGCGTACGTCTTGGCGAAGAAAAATCTCATGCCAATGGCGGCGGTAACGGCCTCGTGGGCGGCGGCTTCCCTGCCGTTGTCGTAGGTCATCGTGCGACGCGCTTCCTTCGACAGTTTCCGGTAGCCGGTAGCGGCGGATGAGGATGTGGACCTTGGTCTTCGCGGTTAAATCCTTGGGTTTGGAGATCACCACCTTGCGGGTCTTTCGCTCCACTGACGTTGCCAGTACGCGGCGGTGTCGGTTGTAGACCACATTGTCGCCTTCCCAGTGGCCGAACTCGGTGCGTTTCTCCACGATTTTTGGCCGTTTGCTGATATCCACCCGGTGGGGGATGCCGCTATCCTTTCTCGCCGTGCGGCCGCCCTTGTGGAGGCGGATGCGGTGGGCGCGCCTAAGATGGTGCCGGAGATTCTGCTTTCTTCCTTGAAGACTGTAAATGAACTGGTAGATGCTCTCCTGATTGAGGTACGGCTGCTTGAGTTGTTTGAACCGTCCCGCGATGAGATCCGGCGACCAACCCTTCTCGAGGAATCCGACAATCCTTTTCTTCAATTTCGGCCGGTTGTCCACATACCGTTGTTTCCGGCCGTGCTCCTTCCGTTTATCGGCCTTTCGCTGGGCGGTGTCGGGCAGGCACTGGTGGAGCTTCCGGTGTACGTTCCTTTTCAACTCCCGGCTGATGATCGTTGACTTGCTTCGACCGAGCCTTGCGGCGATGCCGCTCTGGGACATGCTCTTTTTCTTGAACAGAAAGATCCGGTCGCGCTCTTTCTGCCCAAGTTGAGTGCAGTGGTCTTGTTTCATACAACCTTGAGTGTACCGCACTCAAAGTTGCACTTCTAAATTGATTTTACAAATTGCTTCCTTGTATCCGTGCATTATACGTTGGCGATAATGCCATCCCTCAGCGCCCGTAGGAGGCTCCTCACCTTACCTAACCGCGGACCGTAGCGATAGTCGCGCACGTTGATGTCCGATCCCGGCTTAAGGCGATACCGTCCGAGGCTCGCGTTGACGATAATTTGCCCCACCACGCCGGGATCCATGCCGCGCTCACTCCCCATACGCGTAGCCGTGAGTCCCGGATTGACGACAAAAACAAAAAGTTCTGGGTGTTCTTGCGCAAGCGCTTGCGTGAAACCGCGGAGCCCAAACTTACTCGCCGCATAGATGCTCAATCGCTTGCGGCCGCGCAGCCCCAACGTGCTCCCTATCGTAATGATGCTTTTCCGCACATAGGACAGACATTCTTTGGTGAGCTTTATGGTCCCTGTGAGATTGGTTTTCAACTGATGGTCAATGAGTGCAAAGGTCTGCTCGCTCAAAGCTCCATGATCAATGGTTCCCGCGTTGTTGATCAAGACGTCAACGGCGTGATAATGAGACACCGCATCGTACACCGCCCGGCGGATACTGTCGTCGTCCGCGAGATCAAGATTGAGCAGCATGACATCGCGCGCGCCCGCCTGCAGACATTCCTCCCGGACACGCGCGCCCGCTTCCTGATCATGGCAATACGTGATCACCAGACTGCTGCCGCGCGCGGCGAACAACAATGCAGCGGCTCTTCCGATCCCCGCGCTTGATCCGGTGATAAAAACTATGTCGTGTTCCATAGTATCTCTCGTGCTTTTGGCAACCCTTCGGTATAAAATTCGACCCGACGAGGGCCGGTATAATGCCGCGCCGTCACAGCATCGCCAACTTTTCCTTTAATGGTGTAGGCCTCGGGCGGCAAGACCTGCAAGTCCTGCATGACGGAAGCATAGCCTGATTGTTCAATCCAGTGCTGGCTTTCGGGACGCGTCATGTCGACGCGCTCCACATAGTCGCTCAAACGCTCTTCCGGCATATTGTCCTTATGATACAGCATAATCCCGCCGTTATATACGGTATACGCAGGGGGCAGAGAGCTTCCGTCTTTGAAATAGACGGTATTAATCCACGCGTGACTCCCTTGTTCCTTCTGTATGCCCGTCATCATGAACGAGTGAGGATGATCTTCTTCGAGCACATGCGAAATGATATCGGAATTTTTATACCACAGCACATCAATGTCAAAAATAAGCCTGATATCCCGTTCAGACACTATCCACGGATCAATAAGTTTCGTGAGGAAAAAATTATTCCGATGGGCAAGACGAAACGCTTTCAGCCGCGGAAAACGGTCAAACGCGTCCCGATACCGTGCCAGCACCTGTGTCGGATCAATGACGGTTGCGTGCGGGAAAAAACGCACCAGAAGCTTCCTGTCATTATCCGTCAAGGTTCCATCACTGTGAATAAACAGGCGGCCTATGTCACGAGCAACCGCATAGTAGCTGCCGAGCGACCATAATGCCATGATCACGTGCGGATGTCCCAGCATGACATGCATTGAGAGACGAGCGGCGGTTTCGGATTTCTCCAGCACGTGGGAATAACGCAGGATGCTTCTGCTTAGTACAAACCTGCTGCGAAGATAGTGCAGGGTGTTGTGGTAGGTGGACCATGCCTTGCGAATCTGAAACAGTTCCCGTTTAACATCTTGCATATTCATGTGATGTGCGGATACAGGGCGAATTCCTTTTGTACGCCCTCCCCGGTGCGATCAAAAAAATACAGAAACATAATTACTAAGAGCGAAACTGCCGGCAAGCGATACTTCGCGTCGACAAATGTCCCTGCCGTAAAAATAAAATAACACGTCAACACGAGAAATAAGGTGAAGGACCAAAAGGTTTTCCTGTGTGCGCGATATGACTTGATCCATGCCACGATCACCAGCAGATAAAAAAGTATAAAGAAAACGTGCCGGGCCACAAAGCCTACATTGTCAGCTGTCAAGACAATGCGCACCAGAGCCTTCAGATCTCCTTTCAACGCCACATCAGACAGGTTTACTTGATTCACCGGATCGTATGCAAATGGCAAAAGCTTGAGCTGCTTATGATGATAAAACGCCGGCAAGTCGCTTGCCAATACATTTCTTACGATCCCCAATAGATGCAGCCGCACATAGCCGTCAGGATTCTGTGCGATGCGCCCAACCGCAATGCGCGTGAGCTCATGCGCATTTGCGAGATTCCGCAACGGATCCTGGTCGACGCGGGCATACTGCGGCAAGGACTCGTTGTCTGGCGCCAGACTGGCGGTGTAATAATTATACAAGTTATACGCCCCGACCGACGAGAGGCCCCAGACGCCAAATACCCGCTCGTTGCGATACAGCCACGGCCCCAACAGCAAAACGACGATGCATACGCTCACCCCAATCAATCGCGCCGTCTGTGCACATGGCGTCTTCTTTACCATCCAAACAACTATAGATGCCGATAATAACAATGCCAAGAGACCCGCTCCCAAGGGTTTGGCGAGCGTGAGAAGACTCAACAATATAAAAGTAAGGTATAAATATCTCGGCGTGCGGTCGCGCCAATAGAGGACAAAATAATACAGCGCGACGGTAAGCAACAAGACAATCAGCGCGTCTGGCTCCGCAATATTCGACCGGTACGCGAGCAGGGGTTCCACCGCGACCAGCACGCCTGCCCACACTGATAACGTATATGACAAAAATAATCTGGCAAGAGAGTATGCCGCTACTCCAGTAAAAGATACTATGACCGTCAGCAACAGCACCGCCAGGGTAATGCCTCCCACGCCAAAGAAATATACAAACGGGACAAAATACAGCGGCAACAGCGGCGTGCGAAAACTGTCGGGGTCATACGGCGGATCGACAAACCTGGAATAGGCGCCTCGTTCAACCAAATTTTTTGCAATGACCACGTAATTCATACTGTCATTGACCGTCAAGGGTGCGCCGCTATTCGCGAGATAAAAACTGCCCGGACCGTAATGAGAGAGCATTGACCCGAAAAAAAACAGGCGTGCGAGCAGCGCAAGCAGGAATAGAAACACGAAAATCTTGAATTTTTTCGACTGTAGCAGCCTCAACATCTTAACTAACTATATTAACGATAATTTCCTTTTCAAAAAAAGCTTACTTCAAATTTTGTTGTAACCGCGCTACGGCCTTTAAAATAGTTTTAGGGATCGTGTGATCCACCACATCGCCTTTCGCCCCATAGACTTGCAGCCTTTCTATTTCTTCAACCAGTCTTGCCAGAGCAGAATGATCATGCGTATCGAGCTGCTCGTCTGCCGGCGCGTTTATAAAATGTAGGCGAGGCCACTGTTTGGCAAACGTTGCCCATGCGCGACGCTGGTGCGCAGGTCTTGAGACTAATAGTATCGTGTGCGGATCTAAGCCGTGGTTCCGTAGAAAAGGAATGGCTTGTCGCGCTTCCTGCAACGTATTTCTGGAAAGCTCCTGACTCATAATATCCTGCTCATGAATGCCCAGCGCCCGCAACGTTTGCTTATACTTTCTGGTTTCACTCATCCCCCAAATTTTTCCACCGCCATAGATCCCGTCAATTGAAATAAACGCAATGCGGGGCGCCCAGCCCTGTGCATAAAGCTGTGCAGCTTTTTCAACCGGGGCAAGACTCGAACTGCCCAATATATATATGACGTCCGCGTTTCGAACTTGATCTTGAATTCCAAGAAAATCCCACACCAAACGGCTGTCGGTTTCCAATTGCATCTTCGCACTCATTGCGTTCAATGAAATATCGGGAAAGATTATTTCAACCTAAGATTTGTATCTGCGCCAAACATCCGGCAAGTTTTTCTCGATTTCAATATTGTCAAAATGCTGGGTTTCGCGGCTCCCGACTTTTTTTGCCCATGCCGCCATGCGCCTGATGCCTTCGGCGAGACTCACAAACGAATCCTGGCCGAAAATGTCTTTGGCGCGCGTGTGGTCAGAGTATGCGTGCTTGACTTCTTGCCTGACGGGCAAGTGCTGAATCTGCGGTTTCACGCCCATAGCATCTGCCACCACGTGTGCAAGCTCTTGTACGGTCGTGGGCTGGTCAGAGCCTAGATTAAAAAGCTGGTTGTACGCCCGAGGCTCATGAATTGACTTGGCGATTATCGGCGCGACGTCTGAAATATACGTAAACGCCCGCTGCTGCAAGCCGTCTCCGTAAATCGTCATGGGCTGGCCCTTCATAATTTGATTCATAAAAATCCCCAACACATTGCGGTACTTATCGCCAATGTGCTGCCGCTCGCCGTAGACGTTGTGCGGCCTGAAAATAATATAGTCCAAACCAAACAACTGCCGGGTTACGCGCAGCTCTTGTTCGACGGCGTATTTGGCAATACCGTACGAGTCTTCCGGCTGGGGAATCATGTTCTCGTGCATGGGGAGCTGGTTTTTCCCGTAGACCGCAATAGACGAGGTGAACACAAAACACTTTACATTATAGTTCACTGCGGCATTGATCAGATTGACGCTGCCGATCAGATTGTTCTCATAATTGAATTTCTTGATAAAATGGCTCAATCCTTCCGCCGCGTACGCCGCCAAGTGAAACACATAATCAAATGACTGCGCGCGAAACAATTCATTGACCACTCCATGATCATTGACGCTGCCTTTGACAAACTCGGCCCGCGGGTTGACGTTTTCCTGAAATCCGCCGCTTAAGTCATCCAGGACCACCACCTGGTGGCCCAGGGCAATCAGTTCGTCCGTGACATGAGAGCCGATAAAGCCGGCTCCGCCGCTCACAAAACACTTCATACGCTTTGTAATATGAGGACTAACTCCCGCCCTAGCGCCTTGGGGTTAAATTTATCCAAATACATTTTATACGCGTTTTCTCCCAACTGTTTCCTCAATGCCGACTTGTCTTTAAGATAAAGTATCTTATCCGCAAGATCCCGAGGATCTGCCGCCCGGCAAAAGACGCAATGCACCCCGTCCACCAGTACTTCGCGTACGGCGGGCGTGCCCGAGGTGATAACCGCTTTGCCCGACGCCATGCCTTCAAAAATTTTCACGGAGATCACGCGCTGGGTCTTCTGCGTGGCGCCAAACACCCCGAAACAAATATCGGCTTTTTCGATATAGTCAACCAAATCAGGCTGGGGAACATGATCAAGCATGCTCACGTTCGGAAGGCCCAATTGTTCTTTGAGTCTAACCATTGCGGGCTTTTCCGCGCCGCCGCCAATCAAGGTGAATTCTATTGGTTCCTGTTCCAAAAATTTCGCTGCCTGAAGGATGCATTCCACGCCCTGCAACGGCACCATCCTGCCCCAATATAATAGGTGTAATTTTTTATTTGGTTCATGCGGGACATGGCGGGGATAAAATACATTGTCATTGCTGCCAATCCAGATTCTCGCAAACCGAGACGCGGGCAGGTGAAACGTGTCCGTGAAATACTTGATATGCTGATAGGTATCTAGCAAAACTTTTTTCGCCAACCGGCTTGAGAGCCAATCCAATATAAAGTAAAATCTGCCTCTCAAACTCCAGGGAGTATGCAGCTTCCGGTCAAACACCATGGTCTCGTAAATTGACAAATACGCATCAAGGACTATGGGCTTGCGGGTAATCAACCGAGCAAAGGGTACTACGAGCTGGCCCAAGAAACCGACTATCATCACCTCATACTCATCTTTAATCTGGCGATGACGTTGCCAAAGCTCCCAGTATTTTTTAAATCCCCGGGCTCTTGAATTGCATTCGATCACCCGGACGCCGTTTTGCTGCAATCCCTGCATCAAGACCACGTTGCGAGCGTATTGGGGATCGTAGATTCCAAAGTAACACACCGTCATAACAATCCATAAAAAATCCCTCTGATCAATTCTTCTCTGTTTTTTGCGTAGCAGGAGTGAGGGGAAGATCAACCAGCCGCTCCTCTCCGTCCCGCACGACCGTGAGTTTCACGGTTGACGCGACCGGGTATGAATGCAGCAGCGTAGCCATATCCGACTCTTCCCGCACCAACTCCCCTTCAATTTTTACGATAATATCCCCTTCTTTGAGGCCCGCCGTGTCTGCGTTTGATTTGGGCGTTACCGCGGGGATCGTGCCGTTTTTGAGAAGAAGCGCCCCTTGCCGCCGGCCGTGCGTCAGCGCAAAGGCAAGGTCCGCAACATTGGAAAGCTCGACATAATGCATGCCGGTGCGCGCCCGCACGAGCGCACCATTCTTAAACGCGTCTCCCATGGCGCCGGCAATGCTTCCAATGGGGACGGCAAACACATTGCCTTCCTGGTCAATTGCGCTCACCACCGCCGCGATTTCTCCGGCATAGGTCACGACCGGGCTTCCAAGTCCGAGGCCGTTGCCGGGATGCGCCAGGCGCACCCGCGCCTCCAGTTTGTCGCTGTCGCGGTGGGGAAGCGTGACGACGCTCATGACCGACTGTTCTGCCATCAGCGGCGCAGAGCCCACCCGGAACGAGGCGGCATACACCGGCGCGCCCGGGCCGAGCGACGCCGTATCGCGGCGCACCGCTGACGCGACCAAGGTTGTTGCATCAATTTTTAAGAACCAAAGTCCGGTCGCAGGATCCTGCATGCGCGCGGCTGCTGCGTACGGCTTCCCGTCCGCAAACACGATGGTGAGTTTCCCCGTCTCCTTTTCGCCGAGAGCTCCTGCTGACAGCAGCCACCCGTCGCTCGTGAGCACGGTGGCGGACGCACGCGGGGCGCCTGCCGAAGCAAGCACGCCGCCTGCGTTCTCCGTCAAATCCGCGGTTGCATAGAGTCCCGCTATTGACGGCGTAATGCGCGCGGTCACTTCCGCGCTGCGTTCCTCTTCAGTCACCGTCACGCGCTCCGTGCGCTCAATCGTGATGGGCGTCGCGGAAGAAAACAAGGACGCGACGTCAATGCGGTCGAGGTACGGTACGCCTTTGAACGCGCCGGTGACGACGACAGATACCACCACGAGCGCGGCGCACGCGCCGATCACGCCCGCGAGCAGATACCCTGTCAGCGCCCCCCACCCTCCGCCGCGCGGCCGCTCGAATCCCTCTTTCTGATACATCGCGGTCAACGCGTCGGCGCGCGACACCGTGTCGCCGGCATTGCGCATCGCGGAGTTTTGCTTTTCTTTTTTAGCCATACGAAAAACCCTAAATTCTAAAGGAATTCCAATGAGAGAAACGTACAAAAAGTAAGCGCAGATTTCACGAATACATCCAGGCCTTGAGACATTCCTCACACTACGACCAGCGCGCAGTCCCCACGATGAATGCCCACACCGTCGCCATCACTCCTCCGCCCCGCAGAAGCGCGCGGCGGGAAGGTAATGCCAGGGAGTCGCGCGCGAATTCAAGCAGCGGCGCATAGAGAGAAAGTACCAACGCAGCGGCCACAAACGGCATAGTGGGGATAAACAAAAGTACGGCGACGAGCTCCGCCATCGTCAGGGCGATCACCCAGCTCGCACCCGACTTGGCGGAGGGCGCATGAGAGGTCAGCGCCATGACGTGTGCCGTCATGAGCAGCACGATGAGAAATACGACGCCCATCGCGCCGAGAATGGGAAATTGCAGCAGCATCACGGCAGCGCCCGCCACGGCTATGATCATGTACACCGACAGCGCGGCGAGAAAAAGCGCGATGTACACACGATGGGGGGACACAAACGGGAGAGGGTGCGCATAGGAGCGTACTATGCTGCGCACATGGACCGCGACGGCGAACGATACGATTGCGGCGTTCGCCGCTCTCGCCAATCCGCCGTTCAGTATGAGAAAATGAAGCTGCCCTATGATACAGGCGGCGAGCGCCGGCGGCAGCATGGCGCGCATATCCTCGCGATGAAGAATGCCCCCGTACACGGCGCACACCGCGCCCACCTGGAAGAGGAGCATCAGCCACCAATAAGAAGGGAATGCCGCCGTGAGCCCAAACAACGCGCACCACAACGCCGCAAGCGCATACGGCGCATAGTAGCTCACCAATCCCGACCGTACGAATGGCCGCGGCGGCTGCGGCGACGTTTCTTCGAATGCATTCCTCCCTGCGCTCACGCGCATGGCATCCTGCATGATGCGGGATGACGGCGGCGAAACCGGCGGCAGATGAGTCAGCGTTTCCATAATGAGACGGGAGAAAATGCAATCGTTATGATTTCACGCGCCACGACAGAAACATCTTCTGTCA
>Ga0209343_10010957_pt1 | contig 10255 bp, 11 predicted proteins | sample RifCSPlowO2_02_FD_184026 | JGI IMG/M metagenome (GOLD analysis project Ga0209343, IMG submission 184026) | Groundwater microbial communities from Rifle, Colorado - Rifle CSP2_plank lowO2_0.2 (SPAdes) (version 2) | ecosystem: Environmental > Aquatic > Deep subsurface > Groundwater | place...
ACCGGACTGCTCCGGCCGGACGGCGGGCGAGTGCTCCACGAGGGGCGGGAGATTACACGGCTCCCGACGCACCGGCTGATCGACCTCGGAATCGGGCGCACCTTCCAGCTCTGCCGGCTCTTCGACACGCTGACCGTCATGGAGAACCTCCTGGCGGCGGTGCCGGGCGGATCCTCGACGGCCAGCGTGCGCCGCGGCCGCGCGATCCTCGAGTCGCTCGACCTCGCCGCGCTCGCCAACGAGGACGCGGCGGACCTGTCGTACGGCCAGCGCAAGCTCGTGGAGTTCGCGCGGCTGCTGATGCGGGCGCCGACGTGCTTCTTCCTCGACGAACCCTTCGCCGGGATCAACCCCACGCTGGCGCAGCGGCTCGTCAAGCAGGTCCGGGACCTCCGCGCCCGGGGCGCGACCTTCCTGATCATCGACCACAGCATGGCGATCCTCATGGAGCTCGCCGATCGCGTGCTGGTGCTCGACCAGGGGCGCCTGATCGCCGACGGCCCGCCGGCGACGATCCAGCAGGACCGTGGCGTGCAGGAGGCCTACCTGGGCCGCCGGAGAAGCTGAAGGATGCTGCTCGAGGTGACGGATCTGACCGCCGGCTACGGGCGCATCCCGGTGCTCCGAGGCGTCTCCATCCGCGTGGCGGAGGCCGAGCTGGTGAGCCTCGTGGGACCCAACGGCGCCGGCAAGTCGACGGTGCTCAAGAGCGTGCTCGGCCTGCTCCGAGCGTGGAGCGGCTCCATCCGCCTCGACGGGCGGGAGATCAGCCGCGAGTCGACCCACGCCATGCCGCGTCTGGGCGTGGGTTACGTGCCGCAGGGCCGCGTCGTGTTTCCCCGGATGACGGTGGCGGAGAACCTCGCCGTCGGCGGATTCGCCTTCCGCCGCGATCGGGCGGCCGTCCGCGAGCGGGCCGAGGAGATCTACGCGCTCTTCCCGCGGCTCCGGGAGCGGCGCCAGCAGATGGCGTGGAGCCTCTCGGGCGGCGAGCAGCAGATGCTCGCGGTGGGGCGGGCGCTGATGTGCCGCCCCCGGCTCCTGCTGCTGGACGAGCCCTCGCTCGGGCTCGCCCCCGCGGCGGTGGACGTCCTCTTCGACGCGCTCGCGGCCCTCCGCGGCCGCCGGCTCGCCATGCTGATGGTGGAGCAGAACGCCGTGCGCGCGCTGGAGGTCTCCGACCGCGGCTACGTCCTCGCGCTCGGGCGGACGGCGCTGGAGGGAACCGGGCCGAGCCTGCTGAGCGACCCGCAGGTGCGCGAGCTGTATCTGGGAGGAGCGGTGTAGCCATGCACAAGGGGACACTCGTCACGGGTGTGATCGGCGCCGACATCCACAACATCGGTCTCCGCATCCTGGAATCGGCGCTCGAGGACGCGGGGTTCAAGGTCGTGAGCCTCGGCATCCTGGTCTCGCAGGAGGAGTTCGTCAAAGCGGCCGTCGAGGTGGCCGCCGACGCCATCCTGGTCTCGTCGCTGTACGGGCACGGGGAGCTGGACTGCCCCGGCATGCGCGACAAGTGCGTCGAGGCGGGGCTGGGGCGGATCGTCCTCTATCTGGGCGGCAACCTGGTGATCGGCAAGCAGCCGTGGGAGCCGGTGCGGGCGAAGTTTCTCGCCATGGGCTACGATCGCGTGTATCCGCCGGCGACGACGCCGTCCGACGTGATCCGGGATCTCGAGGTCGACCTCGCAGCAGGGAGGAGCGACGAGCATGAGTGATGCGCTGAGCATGGCGCGCTGGGACGACGGGCGGTTCGCCCGCGTCCGCCGGGAGGTGCTCGCCGGGTGGCCCACCGGCGCCGAGATCGACATCGACGAGGCGGCGGCCTACCACCGGGCGATGCCGGAGTCCCGCCGCGTTCCGGCCAGGCTCGCGTGGGCCCAAGCGCGTGGAGTGACCCTGGTCCAGCCGCGGGGCGGCGTGGCCGGGATCGAGGAGCAGATCGCTCTCCTCCGCCGACTCGAGGCGGCGGGGGCGGACCTGCTGCCCACGACGGTCGATTCCTACACCCGAGAGTGCCGGTACGACGACGCCCAGCGCGGGCTCGAGCGGAGCGGCCCCGAGGGCCGCTCGCTCCTGAACGGCTTCCCCGCGGTCAACCACGGCCTCCGCGCCTGCCGTCGCGTGACGGAGTCCGTCGGCGTGCCTCTCTTTGCCCGGACGGCGTCGCCGGACTGTCGCCTCACCCTGGAGATGATGTACGCGGGCGGCTACACCTCGTGCACGGCCGGCCCCGTGGTGTTCTCGATGGGCTACGCCAAGGACTATCCGCTCCGGCGTGCCATCGAAGCCTGGCAGTACACCTACCGGATGCTCGGCGCCTACGCCGACCGCGGGGTCATGCTCAACGTGGAGCACTACCTGCCCATCTCGACGATGGTGCCCCACGCCATCTCGCTGGCGTGCGCGGTCCTCGACTCGCTCATCGCCGCCGCGCAGGGCGTCCGCGACATCACCATCGGGTTCGGCCAGCAGTGCCACCTCGCGCAGGACGCCGCCGCGCTCCGCGCCTACCCGAAAGTGTGTCGGCGCTACCTGGAGGCGGCGGGCGTGCGTGACGTCCAGCTCAGCACGGTCATGTCGCAGTGGATGGGCGGCTTCCCGCCCGACGAGGGGCAGGCGTTCGCGGTCATCTGCATGGGCGCCGTGGCCGCCTACCTGGGCGGAGCCACCGACATGATCACCAAGTCGCCTCACGAGGCCGCGGGCGTGCCCACCCCCGAGGCCAACGCGGCGGGGGTCACCGCCTCCAAGATGGTGCTGCGCATGCTACGCGACCAGCGCGTGACGCCGCTCCCCGACATCGCCGTCGAGGAGGCGCTGATCGAGGCCGAGGCCGGCGCGATTCTCGACCGCGCGCTGGAGTTGGGCGATGGCGACGCCGCCCTCGCGGCGGTGCGCGGCATCGAGGCCGGCGTCATCGATGTCCCGTTCTCCCCCCACCGCACCAACGCCAACCAGGCGCTGCCCGCGCGGGACTGGCGCGGCGCAGTGCGACTGCTCCGGCGCGGCAACGTGCCGGCCCCAGCCGACGTGCGGGCCTACCAGGAGGCGGAGCTTGCGCGGCGGCTGGAGGGGGCGGTGAGCCGCAAGCCCTGGGAGCTGCTCCTGGAGGACGTCAACGCCATCAGCGCCGGCTGCCTGCTCCAGGGAGCCGAGCGGGCGTGAAGTCCGGCGGCCCGTGAACTTCCGGCTCACCGCCGCCCAGGAAGCCTTCCGGCGCGAAGTCAGGGAGTTCGTCGCCGAGCGCTGCCCTGCCGCCCCGCACGGCATCCGCGAGGACGGCTGGGTCACCGGCTTCTCGCGGGAGTTCTCGCGCGAGCTCGGCCGGCGCGGCTGGATCGGGATCACCTGGCCCCGCGCGTACGGGGGGCAGGAGCGATCGGCGCTCGAGCGGCTGATCCTGACCGAGGAGCTGCTTCGTGCCGGGGCCCCGGTTGGCGCCCACTGGCTCGGCGACCGGCAGGTGGGCCCGGCCATTCTCGCCCACGGCTCGGAGGCCCAGCGTTGCGCCTTGCTCCCGCGGATCGCCGCCGGCGAGACCGTCTTCTGCGTGGCGCTCTCGGAGCCCGCGGCGGGATCGGACCTGGCCGCGGTCGGCACGCTGGCCCTGGAGCAGGAGTCGGGCTTCGTGCTCCGCGGGCAGAAGGTGTGGACCAGCTTCGCCCACCAGGCCGATTACTGTTACCTCGTGGCCCGTACCGATCCCGCGGCGCCCCGTCACCGGGGCCTGAGCGAGTTCGTGGTCGACATGCGGACGCCCGGCATCGTGGTGCGCCCGCTCGTCGACATGCTCGGCGAGCACCACTTCAACGAGGTGTTCTTCGACGACGTCCGGGTGGGACGCGAGGCGCTCATCGGCCGGCTCCACCGGGGCTGGTACCAGATCGCGGCCCAGCTCGACTTCGAGCGGAGCGGCATCGAGCGAGTCATCAGCAACTGGCCGCTCCTGGCCGATGCGCTGGCGCTCCTGCGCGGGACGCCGGCGCTCCGCGACCCGGTGCTCCGCGACCGCCTGGCCGCCCTCCACGTGGACCTGGAGGCCGCGCGCCTCCTGGTCTACCGCACGGCCGCCACCGTGGACGGCGGTCGCGTCCCCAACGTCGAGGCGGCCATGAGCAAGCTCTTCGGCACCGAGCTGGAGCAGCGGGTGGCCGAGACCGTGTCGAGCCTGCTCGGCATGGCGGGGTTGCTCGGCCCGGGCGCGCCGGGCGCACCGCTCGGCGGTCGCGCCGCCCGCAGCGTCCTCTACGCGCCCGCCTACACGATCCAGGGGGGGACGAGTCACATCCTGCGCAACATCGTCGCCCAGCGCGGATTGGGCCTGCCGCCGGACTGACCACGCGTCGCGGTGGCTCCCGCTCGGGATGTCGGGCCAACGCAAGAGCGATCTTGCCCACGACCACGATTTGAGCTGCGCTCGCCAAGATGCGTCAGGAGGATATTCGCCACCTGCTGGTTGTGGGCGACGACAGTAAGCCGCCTCGCCTACCGGCCCGACGGCGAGGCCGGCAGCGTCGCCATGTAGTGCGCGAGACTCTCGATGGCCGCGTCGCTCAGCGGCTGCGCCGCCGCTGTCATGAAGCCGTCGAGGTCCCCCACCGTCTGGGCCCTGTAGGCGCGGAGCAGCCTCACGAGGTACACGAGATCCTGGCCGGCGATGCGCGGCACATGGTGCTGGCCGCTCAGGTCCGGTCGGTGACACGAGGTGCAATGGTGGGCGTCGACGAGCCGCCTGCCTTCCGCCGCCTTCGCCGGATCCACGACCTGCGGCCGCGCCTGCGGGGGCTGGGCCGCGTAGTAGGCGGCAAGGTCCGCCATGTCCGCGTCGCTCAGGTTCGCAGCGAACGGCGACATCAGCGGGTCCTTCCGCCGCCCGTCGCGGTACTTGATGAGCGCCCAGTGGGTGAACCACGCCGGCTGCCCCGCGAGCGACGGTGTGCCCGGGGTGGCCGCGTTACCGTCCGGGCCGTGGCAGGCCGCGCACGGCGAGGCTTTCTTCCGTCCCGCTTCCACGTCAGCCGCCGGCGCCGAGGCTGTCGCGGCCAGGACGATGGCGGCGGCGACCCAGGCGCCGGCGAGCGATCCGAGCGGTCTCAGCGCTTGTAGGTGATGTGGTAGATGGCCCCGTGCATGTCGTCGGACACCAGCATCGAGCCGTCGGACATCCACTCGATGTGCGTGGGCCGGCAGAGCGCCTTGTCCCCCTCGTGGCACCCCTCGGCGAAGACCTCGTACTTCGGCGCCGCGCCGGGCTTGAGCTCGACCGTCATGATCCGATAGCCCTGCTTCACCGTACGGTTCCACGACCCCTTCTGCGCGATGAAGAGCCGGTTCCGATACTGCGCCGGGAAGAGGCTGCCCGTGTAGAACCGGGTGCCGATGGGCGCGACGTGGGCGCCGAGCTTCAGGAGCGGCGGCGCGAATTCGCTGCACGAGCGCCCCTTGCCGAAGTCGGGATCGATGGCGTCGCCCTGGTGGCAGTACGGGAAGCCGAAGTGCAGCCCCTTCCGCGGGGCGTGGTGGAGCGTATCGTTCGGGAAGTCGTCACCCGCCCAGTCGCGGCCGTGGCTGACGAAGTAAAGCTCCTTGGTCACCGGGTGGAAGTCGGCGCCCGTGCTGTTGCGCACGCCGAACGCCACGTACTCGAAGCCGGTTCCGTCGGGGTTGACGCGCGAGACGTTGGCGTGGGTGTCGGGCGGCATGCAGAAGTTGCAAGGCGCGCCCATGTTGAAGTAGAGCTTGCCGTCCGGCCCGAACATCAGGAAACGCCAGTTGTGGTGCGCGCCCTGCGGGAACTCGTAGACGACTTTCGGGGCCGGCGGGCTGTCGAGGTTCGCCTCGATGTTCTCGTACTTGAGGATGCGGGGGATCTCGGCGACGTAGAGCGCGCCGTCCTTGAAGGCCACGCCGCTGGGCTGGGCGAGGCCCTTGGCGATGACCTTCACCGCGCGCCGGCCGCCCCGGTCCACCACCGCGTAGACCTGATTGGCGACCCGGGTACCCACGAACAACGTGCCCCGGGCGCCCCAGACCATCTGCCGGGCGTTGTGGAGGCCATCCGCCCAGACGCTGATCGAGAACCCGGGCGGCAGCTTGATCTTGCCGACGGGAATCTGGCTGGCCGGGGTCGGGGTCGGAGGCAGGGGAATGGGCGCCAGCGGCGAGCTGGCCATTTCCGGGGGCTGGCCCTGCTTCCAGGCCGGCGGCGGCGCCTGCGCCAGCGCCACCGAGACAAAGGCCGCCAGGATCACGAGGGTGAGCACGCTGATTGTGACGCGCCGCATAGCCGACCTCCCGCACGAAGGGTGAGATGTTGGCCGAGACCCTAATCCCCTCCCTCAGCACTTGTCAAGGCGCGATTGACACGTTTGGCGGGTTTCTGTAGCATCGGCGCCCTACGAGGCGGCACCTTGACGACCATCCGCGCCATCCCGTTCCTCGCGCTGGGCCTCGCGGCGTCCGTCTCCCCGCTCCTGGCGGCCGACGTCATCCTCCTCCCGCCGATCGAGATCCGAGCCGCGTCGCCCCTCGTGCCGGCCGCCTACCGGCACACGCCGCTGCCGCCCTACCCGGCGGTGGCGCGCGAGCGGCGGCTCGAGGGTGTGGTCCTCCTCTCGGTCCTGGTCGGCAGGAGCGGCCGCGTGGTGGACGCGGGCGTCGCGGCCTCCTCGGGCTCCGCACTCCTGGACGAGGTCGCCGTCGCCGCCGTGCGGAAGTGGACCTTCGTCCCCGCCCGACGCGGCGCGCGCGCGGTGGAGAGCGTGGTGGAGATCCCGGTGAAGTTCGCGCTGAGCCGGGAATGACCGCCCGCCTCCCCGCGCTCAGGCTCGCCCTCGCCCTCGTCGCGGCGCCGGCGGTGGCGCAGGAGCTCGACGCGCCCGTGCGGCTCGAGCCCGTCGTCGTCACGCCGACGCGCCTCGAGCAGACGTCCGGCGACGCGCCCGCGAGCGTGACCGTGCTCACCCGCGACGACGTGCGCCAGTCCGCGGCGCAGACCGTGGACGATTTGCTCCGCCAGGTGCCGGGTTTCAGCCTCTTCCGCCGCACCTCGAGCGCGGTGGCGCATCCGACGGCGCAGGGGCTCTCGCTGCGCGGCATCGGCCCGAGCGGGACGAGCCGCGCCCTCGTCCTCGTCGACGGCGTGCCGGTCAACGATCCCTTCGGAGGCTGGGTGTACTGGAGCCGCGTCCCGCTGCAGGCGATCGAGCAGATCGAGGTCGTGCGGGGCGGCGGCTCGAGCGTCTGGGGCAACTACGCCCTCGGCGGCGTCGTCCACGTCCTCACGCGGCGCCCCACGCAGCGCGCCGCGCTCCTCGAGACGAGCTACGGGACGCGCGACACGATGAACTTCGACCTCCTGCTCATGGAGACGCAGGGTCCCCTCCGCCTCAGCGTGGAGGGCAACCACTTCGACACCGGCGGCTACGAGGTCGTGCGCGAGTCGCGGCGCGGCTCGATCGACATCGACGCCGACTCCCGTCACTCGACGTTCAACGGCCGCGTCGAGCTGGTGGACTCGCCCGACTTCTCGCTCTTTCTCTCCGGCAACTACTTCGACGAGGCGCGCGGCAACGGCACGCCGCTCCAGTGGAACCGCACCGACGCGGGCGCTCTCGCCGCCGGCGGCCGCCTCCGCACCGTGGACGGGGGCGACTGGAGCTTCGCACTCTTCGGCCAGCTCCAGGAGTTCCGGAGCACGTTCTCGAGCCAGGCCCTCGACCGGAACTCGGAGACCCGCGCGCTCGACCAGACCGTGCCCGCGAGCTCCCTGGGCGCCTGGCTCCAGTGGAGCCGCCGCGCGGGCTCGCACCTCATCGCGGCGGGCGGCGACGCGCGCTGGGCGGAGGGCGAGACCGACGAGCGGGTCTACGTCGCGGGCACCTTCGCCCGTACGCGCATCGCCGGGGGCGAGCAGCTCCTCACCGGCGTCTTCCTCCAGGACGTGTTCACGCCGCACCCGGCGTGGGAGCTGGTGGGCGGCGTCCGCGCCGACTGGTGGCTGAGCCAGAACGGCTTCCGCCGCGACACGCCGCCGCCGGCCGGCGTGCCGCCGCGCCAGACGTTCGACGACGTCGAGCGCACCCTCGTGAGCCCCCGCGTGGCCGCGCTATTCCGCGCCGGGCCCGCGACCGACGTGCGCGCCTCCGCCTACCAGGGCTTCCGCGTCCCCACGATCAACGAGCTCTACCGCGTCTTCCGCGTCCGCAACGACGTGACGGCCGCCAACGCGTCGCTGCGCCCGGAGCGGCTCACCGGGGGCGAGCTCGGCGTCCACCAGCGCTGGGGCCCGGTCGAGGCCCGCGTCACCGGCTTCTGGAACGACGTGAAGGACCTCATCGTGAACGTGACGCTGGCGACGCGGCTGGCGGACTGTCCGGCCGGGACGACCTGCCGCCAGCGCCAGAACCTCGACCTCGCGCGCATCCGCGGGTTCGAGACGGAAGTCGAGCTGCGGCCGGCCACCGCGTGGCGGCTCCTCGCCAGCTACCTCTTCAGCGACGCGCGCGTGGTCGAGGCGCCGCAGCAGCGGAGCCTCGAGGGCAACCGCCTCGCGCAGGTGCCCGAGCACGGCGTCACGCTCGGCGTCCGGTACCAGAACCCCGCGCTGTTCAACGCGTCGGCGACGGCGAGGTACGTCGGTGGTCAGTTCGAGGAGGACGCCAACACCCTGCCGCTCGGCAGCTACATCGTCGCGGACCTCTTTCTCGCGCGCGCGCTGGCCAGGTGGAGCGAGGTCTTCGTCGGCGTCGAGAACCTCTTCGACAGGACCTACGCCACCGGGCGCACGAGCGAGGGCGTCGTCTCCATCGGCGCCCCGCGGCTCGTGCACGGGGGTGTCCGGCTCAGCTTCTGACAGTCGGTTCCCTGCGCCGAGTGCGCTCGTCCAGAAGACCTGGCCGTTCTGCCTTCCTCTTCTTTCTTGTCTCATGGCCTCGGGGCGGGCGCATTGACAATGTGGCCATGTGATGGCTATGTTTGGTGGCCACGATGAAGACGGTAAGAATCGCCGAGCTGAAGAACCGCCTGAGCTACTACCTCCGGCGCGTCCGGCGGGGCGAGTCGATTCTCGTGTGCGACCGGGATCGGGTCATCGCACGGATCGACCGCGTCGACACGGGCGTGCCCCTGCCGGGCGCCGACGCCGAGTGGCTCGACCGGCTCGAGCGCCGCGGGGTGGTCCGTCGCGGCACGGGCAAGCTCACCCGCGCATGGCTCGCCCGCCGCCCTGCGCTCGGCGCCGATGTGGTGGCTGCACTCCTCCAGGAGCGTCAGGAGGGACGGTGAGGTTCTGGGACAGTTCCGCGGTGGTCCCGCTCCTCGTCGAGCAGCACGCGTCGGCCAGAGCCGCCGCCTGGGCGACGGCGGACGCTGCCCTCGTCCTGTGGACGCTCACCCCGGTGGAGGTGATCTCGGCGCTCCGGCGCCTGGCTCGCGAAGGCGTGCTCGACGAGCCCGCCGTGCAGCAGGCCGAAACGCGCCTTGGCGAGCTCGTCGGCGCCTGTCATGTCGTGCTCGATGTCGAGCCGGTGAAGGCGCTGGCGACCCGCCTGCTGCGGCTGCATCCGCTCCGGGCGTTTGACGCCCTCCAGCTCGGCGCCGCGTTGCACTGGGCGGAGGGGCATCCGCGGGGACGGACACTGCACACGCTGGATCAGCGGCTCGCGGTTGCCGCCCAGCGTGAGGGGTTTCTCGTCCCCGTTTGACACCGCCGGGGTCGCCGCTCATCTCCTCTACATCGTCACCACCGACATCAAGGAGCCCGACGATGATCGACTACCGCGCGCTGGAGCAGCAGCTCACCGCGGGCGTCGGTGTGCAGCGGCCGGCGCTGGGACGCCCGACCTGCATGGCCTTGCCCGCCGCGCTCACGCACGGGCTCGTGACGAGGACCGGGTGCATCGGGAACCGCGTCTACACCGATCTCGGCGACGACGAGCTGTACGTCGCGGTCGCCGGCAAGGATCTGGCGCGCGTCGCCGCCGAGGCCGAGACCATCGCCGCCGCCAACGCGCGGCTGCTCGCGCATCACCGGGAGCGCCGGCATACGCTGGCCACCGAGTAGGCGCTCCCGGGGAGAAGTCGTGCGCGAGTACTCCTACACCGTGGACCGCGACGGGCGCGTCTTCCACGACGGCAGCGAGATCGTGGACCCGGCGACGCTGCGCTTCTTCCTGCTCGCGATGACGACGACGCCGGAGGGCCGGCACCTCGTCGTCTGCCAGGGTGAGCGCAACTGGTTCGAGGCGGC
>Ga0209343_10010958_pt1 | contig 10254 bp, 8 predicted proteins | sample RifCSPlowO2_02_FD_184026 | JGI IMG/M metagenome (GOLD analysis project Ga0209343, IMG submission 184026) | Groundwater microbial communities from Rifle, Colorado - Rifle CSP2_plank lowO2_0.2 (SPAdes) (version 2) | ecosystem: Environmental > Aquatic > Deep subsurface > Groundwater | place: Rifle...
TATTTCCCGAAAGAATCAATGGTAAAATTACTGCGATATTAACGGCCAATACTGATAAGCCGCCGGCTAAAATTTCAATTGCCTCTTTTGATAAAACAGAGGAAATCTGGTCAAAAAGTTATTGGAATGATTTTTATACCGGACTGGAAAAACAGAGTTTAACACTTCAAAGATCGAGAAATGACCATGTTGAAATTGGAGCTCCCCCGATTTCCACACATGAGGGTTGGCTTCTTATCTATTCATATATTTATAATTACTTTATCGGTCATCCGACTTTTGCCATTGAAGCGGTATTGTTAAAGAAAGATGATCCGAAACAGGTGATTGCCCGTTCCAGACAGCCGTTGATTGTTCCGGAGAAACATTATGAACTTTACGGAAAGGTACCTAATATTGTTTTTCCGACAGGAACCATAGTATCAGGGGAGGATTTAATCATTTATTACGGTGCGGCAGATACAACAGTTTGTTTAGCTAAAATAAATTTGGAAGAGCTTCTTAAAGATTTACTTCCCCAATCGCAAGGTATTCCGGTATTTAACACCAAGAATCTGATTCCTGTTGAAAGATTTTCAGCTAACCCGATAATTACTCCAAAAAAAGAAAATAAATGGGAAGATAAATTCACTTTTAACCCCGGTGCTTTATATTTATGCGACAGGATAAACCTTTTATATAGGGCAATGGGCAGGGACGATACATCAGTTTTGGGTTATGCTTCAACAAAGGACGGTTTTAATATTGATGAAAGATTAACTTTTCCTGTATATGAACCGAGGGAGGGATTTGAGAAAAAGAGCAGACCGGGAAATTCCGGCTGTGAAGATGCCAGGCTGGTTAATATTGAAGACAAGGTATATATGTGTTATACAGCTTATAACGGCGCAGATCCTCCCAGAGTAGCTCTTACTTCAATAAAAACCACCGATTTTTGCCAAAAAAACTGGCAGTGGGAAAAACCAATATTAATTTCTCCTCCAAATATTGACGATAAAGACGCAACCCTTTTCCCGGAAAAAATTAACGGAAAATTCGTATTTTTACACCGATTTAATCCCAATATTTGGATTGATTACATTGATGACCTGTCTTTTTCCAAATCTAAATTTTTAAATGGGGAAATACTTCTGGAGCCAAGAGTTTACAGTTGGGATAGCGATAAAATCGGAATCGGCCCACCGCCCATTAAGACTGCTTCCGGATGGTTACTAATTTATCATGGTCTATCGCGTTATTCACTTAAATACCGGTTAGGAGCGGCTCTTCTGGCAACAGATAATCCTTCCCAGGTCCTCGCCCGTCTGGATTATCCCATACTGGAACCGGAGACGGAACATGAGAAAAAAGGAGTAAGACCGGATACGGTATTTTCCTGCGGCGTATGTGTTATTGAGGATAATTTGTATGTTTATTACGGAGGTGGAGATCAGGTAATCGGAGCTGCCCGTTTATCTTTGTCTAAACTTCTTGAAGAGTTAAGGAAATATCATATCTGAGACGTTTCGGGAGTATATTTACGACTGCGCTCGAACCTACTTTATCAAAAATTCCTGAACAAAGGAAGCCGCCCGCAGGGCGGCCCAGGGATTTAGAGCTTCCCCTCCTACCTTTTTATCTTTTAAAAATAAAGATCCAAAGATTTTAAAATTAATAACCACTTGCGATGTTATTGTCCCACCTTTAATTACAATTGCAACCAGATTAGATTATAATTCAAGAAATCGATGCTGCCTAAATGGTAGCTTTTTTTTATTGAAACTAGTTATTTCTTTAATATTATAAATTTATGGCAATGAATTATGAGTTTGGTAGGCATATTGCTGCTGAGCAACAAGCAGGAAATATACAAGGAGTAAATGCTCTCCGTAGGAGACAGCGTAGTTTTAATACTGCTATAAGACAAGGAACTTTCCGCGAACTACCTCTAGAGTCACCAGAAAGACGCGAACTAGTGATACGTATTGGAACAGCTATTGAAAAGGAAGTAGAAAGTTTACAAGAAGCAAGCCTATTAGGCTTACCCTTATATCATAAGGCGATTGTTGATTTGGACCATATATTACTTACAGATATCATTTCCAATGATGAAGCGGTAGATATTATTTTGAGATCGGAAACAACTGGTGTTCTTGCTAAATCTCAACAATTATATGGACAATATGAAACTTTTCTTGAGGAATCTTTTGTTAATGTAATTTTACATAGTGGAGATATAGATTTACTGGATCCAAATAATATTACACAAAATTATTTAATGAGATACCGCAATCTTACTGCAAATGAAGTAGCACTCGCTGATATAAAACCAGAAGACCGCGTTTTATTTATTGGCAGTGGACCATTACCAATAAGTGCTATAGAAATAGCACGTCAAACTGGCTGTCAAATTGATTGTGTTGAACATTTTGCTGACAAAGCGGACACCTCACGAGCAGTTATTGATCATTTAGGTATGAGCGGACAAGTACATGTCTATACAGCAGAAGGGCAGGAATTCCCAGTTAGTAATTATTCTGTTATCCTTGTAGGAGTACTCGCGCAGCCAAAACAGGAAATTATTAATCATATTGAACAGAATACGCAAGAGGGGGTACGCGTCCTTGCAAGAACAACGGAGGGAATACGAGAGTTTATTTATCCCGAAGCAGAATTTACTACTTCACGTTTTATTCCTCGCGATATTAACCATGCAGTAAAAGATCAAGCATTATCAACTATCCTTCTTAAAGATCGCTTAATTGATGCCTCTAAGTTAATACCAAAACAGCTTTCAGCACCACTTCGCATCATTGATGATGGAGAAGCATATGTTTCTAACATTACTGATCCACAAAACCATTGGCTATATTATGCGTTTGAAGGATTTAATGCCTTAAGTAAACAAGGTAAAAAATAGGTCACTTCGTCTCGATCGCAACTGGGCCAGGAGTTGATGCAATTGGGGCTATGGAGATTCTTCACCCTGAAAGAATAACTGTTACTGATCTCGTTTCAACAGCCATAGATCAAGCAAGAGAAAATATTTCACGTTATCAAGAACTAGGTGAAAGAACACCCGTTACTTATGTTGTTGGTAATCTTTGTGAGCCATTGGGAAATGATACCGCTGACGTAATTTATGCAAATTTACCTAATATTCCGATTCCTACTGAACTATTAGACCAACTGCTTGAAGGAATTACTGCTGCATCATACTTTGATCCAGAAACACTTCAGGGAGTTCCAGAGGACCTGGGGAAATATCTCTTATCATTACAATATGCTTTTCTTCAGCAAGCTAAATCACATCTTACACCGGATGGACAAGTATTACTTAATCTTGGAGCTCGCATGCCAATAACAGCAATTAATGACTTGTTTGATAAAGCAGGTTATCAACAACCAGAAGTATTATCATTCGGTTTTAAATTACAAACAGAACCATTTGATACCATTCCAAATTATGCAGCACACGAAACTTCTGAAGTACAATTCGCCTATTATCCTTATCGACAAGCGAAAGAAATTTTAACTGGGAAAAGCATTACAAATTTTAGCGAGCTTACAACACTGCTAGAGCAATTAAAATTAAGTGCAACTGATGCTTTTGAAAGGCTAAAACAAGGAGAACAATTGGGTCATCTAGTTACACTCCTCTCAGCAAAACCAAAATAACAAGTTTATTACAATCATCCTTGAAGTAATTGTTTCAAACCGAATAGGTCAAACACCTCATAATCTGGAGTTATTGTTGTTGGCAAAGGCTCTCTTTTTCTATTTATCCATACATTCGTTATGCCCAATGCATTTGTCGGGAGGATATCATATTTATATCCTGCAGCAATATGAAGAATCTCATTTTTTGGTCTTCCAAGAGCATCTAGGGCATAATGAAAAATACGGTAACTTGGTTTATATGCCTGTATTTGCTCTGCTGAAAGAATTTTATCGAAATGAATATTCATAGCAAGAGCATTTTTTTTGAGAATTGCCTGAGGACCATTTGAAATTATTGCAAGTTGGTATCTTTTTTGAAGTTCTGAAAGAATTGTATGATCATCAGGAAAAGGTTTCCATGCTGTAATTTTTTTTACAAGCTTTTTACCTAAGTTTTTTTTATTAGCATATCCAAATGTAGCGAATGTTTTTTGAAAACTTTCCTGAAGCAAATCTTCATAAGGTATATATGGTCCCAATATGAGAGAGAATTGGATTTCTTCCCATTTTTTTCGTAGTTCTTCTATTTGCTCCAAGGAAAAATCTGACAATTCCATTTTAAGGAATGCTTGTATACCACTATCCCAATCAATTAGCGTTCCATAACAGTCGAAGGTAAGAATTTTTTTGTTTATTAATAACTGCATACGAAAAGTATATAATACATTCTCTACACTAGTATATGCCATTACCTTCTAGGAATATGAGCTTGACTTAGAAATTTCAATTGTTAAACTATAATTGCACTCAATCATTTAGGTCGTCCCTTTTTGTAGCCGTCTCGGACAATTCAGGGCGACTTGGATTGAGTGCACCGGGGCGGCTATTGAAGTAATAGAGGATTCACAATGTATGATAATAATTCACTAAAATTCTTTTTGTATGCTCGTAAGTCAACAGATGTAGAGGATAAACAGATTTTATGTATCGAGGCACAGTTTGCTGAAGTACGTGAATATGTTAAACGAGAAGAGATTTCTGTTTTAGAGGAGCTTATTGAAAAACAATCTGCAAAAGTTCCCGGTAGGCCTATTTTTAACACAATGATTGAAAGGATTGAAAAAGGTGAGCCTGGAGTGGGAATCGAACCCACACTCATTCCCTTACCAAGGGAACGTTTTACCACTAAACTATCCAGGCATATCTTGCAGGTTTTTCTATTCTACAAAATTTATCCATAAGACACAAACGCAGGTAAAAAATTATAAACATCTTGACAGAAAGTAAATTATTATAAAAAATGGAGGAGGGGAGGTGAATTTTAGTGACAAGATACGATAAAGCCTACAAAACTGTTCGAAAATATTTTGAGAATCATCCTGATTATAATTCAGTGGTTCATCTGCTGGCCGGAGCAGGTATTGGAATACTTTTAACATATCCTTTAATAGGGCCTCATCCGATCAGATGGAGTATTGTATTTCTGACTCTTGCAATACTTGGGCATTTATATCCTTTAACAACCAAGTGAGACTGATGTAAATTTATTTCAACGAATGATCTTCTGGTCTGTTGATATTTCTAATTCATTTAAAGACCTATAATACATAAAATTAAAAAATGAAAAATAGGATAATTTATTTATTCATTATTTGATATGGAGGTTAAATTAATGGTTTAAAAGCGTCCTTAATATATTTACTAGAATTCGAAGATTATAAACTTTATTAAAATTCTTGTAACCCTGTAGTAGTAATTGTGTGGAATAATTTACTTCAAATATTGATTGATATATTCCAAATGTTCCTCATAAGTTTTTGAACAGTGAATCAGTTTGTTTTTATCGTGTATGTAATAAAGACATTCTGTTTGAGCCGGATAGACGGCTGCCTTAATTGAAGCGAGTGAGGGATTGGAGATCGGTCCGGGAGGAAGGCCTTTATAAAGATAAGTATTATAAGGAGATTCCCTTTTATGATCGGCCGGTTTTATGCGGGGCCACCAGTCGCCGGGTTTTCCCAGAATATATTGGGAAGTGGCATCAATTTGGAGCTTCATATCGGTTTCAAGCCTGTTCCAAATTATACCGGCAATCAGCGCTTTGTCATCATCTGTGCCTGATTCCCTTTCAATTAAGGAAGCGATTTTTATGGCGGTGTCGTTTCTGACATCCCGGGCCAGCAGATCAGCCTGAAATTTAGCATTAAACTTTTCATTAAAATTATTTTTTATTTTGTTTATAAAATATTGCGGGTTTTCTTCAACATCAAAAAGGTAAGTATCGGGGAACAGAAAACCCTCCTCAGTCAGGGAGAGGAATTCTTCTTCTATACTCTTATCCCATTTAAAGTTCTTAGCGAGAATTTCAGCAACCTGTTCCTTCCGGAGGCCGGGCTTAAGAAGTGCCCATTTCTGATAAGGATTATGCATCAGAATGTTTACTATTTGAGGCAGCCACAAATTTCTTTTAATTTTGTATGCTCCCGGTTCAATTACGGGCGGTATTTTACTTACGACTGATAATATTTGAAAAACCGGCAAGTTTCTTATTATTTTTTCGTTCTTGAGCCTTTCCAAAGCAGTTACACCTCCTGCTTCATTCAATGGGACAACAAAACGGATTTCTTCAGATGATAAAGTTAAGGGAGCCATCTGATAAATTAAAAACATGATTAAAATAAGCAAAAACGAGGTGAAGATTTTTCCGGTCATGAAAACAATTTTAACATCCGTGGTAAAGTCTGATCTTCAAAACAGTCAGGATTAATGATAAAATAAACTCTAATGTGCCGCCCTAGCTTAGTGGAAAAGCGGCGGTTTTGTAAACCGTTGACCGGAGTTCGATTCTCCGGGGCGGCTCAGTAAATTTCAAGCTGGGATACTCAAGCGGCCAACGAGGGCAGTCTGTAAAACTGCTGGCGCAAGCCTACGTAGGTTCGAATCCTGCTCCCAGCACCTTTGACTTAATTACCCGCTTAATCGAGTTTCCCATTTTTTTCCTTATGGATTTTCATTGACAGGTTAGGGATAAATTGTCAAACTGGAATTATCTGTCAGTGAAGAGACAATTATTCATATTATTTTTTGGCTTTCTTTTATACCTTTTATCCGGAAGCCTGGTGCTGGCACAAAATTTCCAATTCCAAACAGAAAGCAATAAAGTTTTCCAGGGAAAACCGGAAGTTGATTCACTTTCAAAGAATAATAAGCTCAATCAAATAATTGTTACTTTTAAGAAAAAACCGACGGCGGGGGAATTGATTAAACTTTCCCGAAAAAGCAAAAAAAGCAGACTAAAATATGCAATTACGGGTACGGATGCAATGGTATTTGAGGTTTCTGAAGGGGTTATTCAGGAGAGTTTGAATGAGCTTCGGGCAGATACAATAGTTGAGAGCGCTGTAGTAGATAAAGCACTAGATTTACTTTATATTCCCAATGATCCGGCTATCAAAGCAACTCCGGCTCCGGGAAAACCGATTCTGCAATGGAGCTTGTATAATCTCAATCTGGTCGGTTCAGGAAGAACTGCTTTTGACATATCCAAAGGTTCTTCAGGGGTCACAGTTGCCGTATTGGATTCCCAGGTTGATTCTAGTCATGCAGATCTTCAAGGAAAATTTTCCTCTTTAGTTGATTGTACTTCAGGGAGCTGTCAGACCGTTTCTTCGATGACTGCTAATCCTTCCAACCTTGATGAGAGTCATGGAACTCATGTGGCCGGAATTATCGGAGCGGCTACAAACAATAATTTAGGTATTGCCAGTACAGGGTTTAATACCAATATGCTTTACATCAGAATCAGAGACCAGAACGGTAATATGCTGATCAGTTATTTTGTGAATGCGGTAAGATATGCAGCAGATCACAATGCCAAAATTATTAATATGAGCCTGGGTTCGCTGGCCGCCAATCTTGATGGTCCGATTATTGCCCAAATAAATGATGCCGTAACTTATGCATGGAATAAGGGAGTGTTACTGGTAGCGGCGGCCGGAAACTGCGGTTGGAATGAGTCACATCATAAAGCAGCCGGGGATCCTTGTGATATTTATGATGAGGCGGGTAATTTTGTCAGACATTCAGTTAACGAAAAATACTATCCGGCGGCATCTCCAAATATGTTAAATGTCGCAGCATTGGATGTTAATAACAACCTAGCGCCTTATTCCCAGCATAATGATCCGACTGATCCCCAAATAGGAAACTGGATAAGCATTTTGGCACCCGGAGGAAATTTTTCCACCAATTCCGATAAGGAATTCGGAATAGCTTCAACCTGGCCTTTAAACAGTTATTACTATAACCTTGGAACTTCAGCTGCTGCGCCTCATGTCTCGGGAATTGCAGCACTTATCTGGGCAGCCAAGCCGGTACTTACCAATTTACAAGTCAAATCAATAATAGAACAAACGGCTAACAAAAATATTGCGTCGGGAACAACCAATAATGGCATGGTTGATGCTGTAAAGGCTTTAGACAGCCTGAATGTAACAATTACACCCGTGTCACCAACACCGACTGGTACTCCGGTATTATCGTCAACACCGACGCTTACAGGTCAGGGAAAACCAGGGGATGCCAATGGGGATAACAAAGTGGACGGATTGGATTATGTTGTCTGGCTTCAAAATTACAATAAATCTGTCGGAAACGGCAGGTTAAGCGGGGATTTTAGCGGAAACGGATTTGTTGACGGTCTTGATTACGTTATTTGGTTGAATAATTATAACAAGTGAAAAACGAGTTATTTTAACACTTGATATTATTGATAGTTTTCTGGGTATACTGGAATAAAATAAGTATATGTTAAAGACAAAATATCGCCGTTTATTGCTGATAATTGCAATATTTGTGGTACTTTTTTTATTTTTATTAAAATTAAATTCTACGAAAAAACGGGAAATAGACAAAATTGAAGAGGGGAGTCGTGAAGTAGCCGTTCAATTGAATCCAAGAGAAGGAGAAAAAGTAATCGGAGAAAGTTTTGAAGTTATGATATCACTTTCTAAAAGAACAGATAGAGATATAAAAATCAGCGGAGCCCAGGCAGAGCTTTTGGCCAGTGATGGTTTGAAATTTGATTCGGCAGAATGTTTAGAACCTTTTAATGGACTGCCGTATGTAAAAATTAACGGCAGGATAATAACTTTAGTATGTTCCATTTCCATAGACAGCGAAGCCGTAATTATCAGTGATGATGATATAAATTTCGGCAGGGTAAATCTGACAGCAGCCGGAGGGGGTAAAGCCAGTCAGGAATCATTATCATTTAACAGGGTTAGGGTTACCGAGTCCGGCATAGAGGGAAAAGCACCGGATTTGTCTTTATTGGGTGGTAAAGCCTTATTCGTGATAAATAATACCGATACAATTAACTTTTATTTTGAACCTAGTGAGGTTATTAATCCACATAATGTCAGGATAAAAATAATAGCCGACTCAAATGATAAAAATGTCGCTTTTATTAAAACTGTCGTCAAATTTGATCCTTCAAAAATAAAATTGGAGGGAGAAATTGAAACTTCCACATATTTTTCAACTGTTGTTAAAAAGCCGGGCATTGATGAAATTAATAAATCGGGCATAGCAGCATTTGTCATTGCTTCATCTCCGACAGACAGTCAACCATCAGGAGTATTTGAAGTTGCCAATTTCCCGATTTCAACAATTCCGGATGAAAACGGATATGATACCGGAATTGATTTTGCCGTTTCCGAAATGCAAATTGTATCAGGGGACGTGAAGGAGTTAGCTGTAATTTCTGAGGATGCCATAGTCAGTATAAATAGGGACTTGTAAAATATTTTTTTTTATACCTATAATGGATTAATAATAAGTAATGTTTAAATGACAATATCCAGAAAAGAATTTTACAGTCTGATCCTCATACTTTTTTTAGTCCTTTTTCTTCCGGTTGTCATTTATTTTCTGGGTGCAAGAAAGGATATAAGGCCAAAAGCAGTTCTTGCGGGAGCAGCTAATTTCCGTTTAAATGCCGATACGACAAGCGTTTCGGTCGGTCAGAGAGTGAACGTATTGGTATCAACACAAATAACTGATACTAATGTGCGTGTGTCTGGAGCAGACTTCACTCTTTTGTATGACAGGGATAAGCTAAATTTGGTAAGTCTGAATCCCGTTCTGGGAAACAATTTTACAGAGACAGTTTTGATCGATGACCAAAATTTACCTTACATTGGTGAAGGAGATGTTTTTAGTTATTTACGACTATCAGTCGTTGCGAAGAAGAATGCAGCAGATTTGGCCGGAGGAACTGTCAGCCTGGCTAACGTAACTTTTGAAGCTAAAAACGGGGGACAAGGGATAATTAAATTTCCGAATGAAAATAGTGAAATGCAGGTAGTTGGAATAATACTTTAAATATAATAATGATATAAATTAAATAAAACTATAACAAATTATTTATTAATATAATTTAATATAAAACTAGCGGGCAAAACAATACAGGAAAAGGATTACCTGTAGATTATATATTTTATAAAAAAAATAAAGTGCCTGTTAGGAATATTTTCAGTTTAATCAAGAAGGGATTTAAGGGTCAAAGAGGAGAGATTGCCACCGTTGTTGCTCTTATCGGACTGGGTATTGTTA
>Ga0209343_10010959_pt1 | contig 10253 bp, 10 predicted proteins | sample RifCSPlowO2_02_FD_184026 | JGI IMG/M metagenome (GOLD analysis project Ga0209343, IMG submission 184026) | Groundwater microbial communities from Rifle, Colorado - Rifle CSP2_plank lowO2_0.2 (SPAdes) (version 2) | ecosystem: Environmental > Aquatic > Deep subsurface > Groundwater | place...
GGCTAAAGAAGACTGATTGCCGAACTGCCGTAGGCTCAAGCGGAGCCGAAGGCGGAGCGACAGATTTGCGTTCCGAACGATCACTCACGTGCCAGCATCATCACGCGGCGCGCCTTGGGTGGCCGCTCCATTACTGTCGCCGTTCGACTTCCGCTCACGGCCCTGAGCGTGAGCCGAAGGGCGGCTCGGATTTTCGGAGCAAGCGGCATTCGAGCGACAGCTTGGCGTGCGCGGGTGTCTCCAGCTCACAGGCAAAGTAATTACTAAATTGAAATTCCTTCGCAAGCAGGGGCACGGTTCCCATCAGGATTACGGTGCCTGCGAGGCTGGAGTCCTGCGGCAGCTTCAGCCGAGCCAGCAATTCCGGCGGGGGATACAACGACGCCAGCGTCCCGGATTGATAGAGTTGCGGATTCGGTCCCCGCTCCACCCAGCTTCGCGATGCGATGGCGTCCCAACATCCCGCCACGTCGCTGTACTTCCAGACCTGCCTGCTCAACGGTTTTGGAAATTCCTTGGACCGCTGGATGGAGCGGCGCTCTTCTTCGCGGTCCGTGAAGTCAGAGCCAACTGCCACAAGAGCATCTTCGAGCTTGCCGGTCGGCAACAGCAGCGCTGCCTCGACCTCTCCGGAGATTCGATGCGTTCCAATATCGATCTCGCCTGCGGTTGTGATGAGCGATGGATCGATGACGTACTGCGTCGGGACACTCTCCGGAGCCGGAATCCCTTGCCGCTCCAGCTCTTCAATGTGCGCGCGCACCTTGCTGGCGTCGCGTCCGGTGTAACCCGCGACGATGGCGCGGCGCACCACAAATTCGAGTGGCGCGCCGTCCAGTTGTAATTGAAGCCGGTTGGACATCGGCAAAAGATACGTCCAGTATCCTGAAGACCGCCACCCGCGGAATTACTTCCAGCCGTACTCGGGCCAGCGGCGCGTGACCAGGGCCTCGTCCTCCGCGGTGGGGTGGACCGTGGGCGGGAAACGCCCGCCCCACTCCGGCTTGGCATCCATCATCCAAGTGCGCGTGGCGTCGATCAGCACGCGGTTCCAGATGCCGGCGCCGAGCTTGGCCACGTCGCGCTCCTCGATCGGCGTCGAGGGGTCGGCGGTGGAGCCGAACGAGCCCGGCATGATGACGATGTCGTCTTTGCCGGCATTCACACGGTAGGCGATGGCCCAGTCAATCTGCTCATAGTCGCTGATATCGATATCGTCGTCGGTAACGATCACGTTCTTGTAGCGCCATGCGGCGGCGCCCGAACCCCACAGCGCGCAAGCCACCTGCTTAGGGTGTCCCTGATATCTCTTGTTAATTGCGACGCAGATGTTGGTGCCATTGGTAACCGGATGAACGTGCACATTCGAGATGCCGGGGACGCCCTGCTGCTCCAGGATATTCCAGGCGATGGCGGCGCGCTGGATGGAGGACATCATGCTGTTCTCGTTGTACGAACCGGGGAGGGTTCCCTCCTGCGTGCCGCGCAGGATGGGATCATTGCGGTGGGTGATGCACGCCACTTTGATGACCGGCCGGAGCGTGGGCACATCGCTGTTGTGCCCGGTGTACTCGCCGAAGGAACCCTCCAGCTCGAACGTTTTCGGATCGGGGTCGACGAATCCCTCGATGACAATCTCCGCGCCGGCGGGAACCATCAGGTCGTTGGTCTCGCAGCGCACCAGTTTGATCGGCTCGCCGCGGTAGCCTCCCATCACGTCGTACTCGCAGAGGCTGGCGGGCAGGGGGCTGCCGCTCAGGAAATCCATGATGGGATCGTAGCCAATCACAGCGGCGACGGGCATGGGCTGCTTTCTCTGGCGATACTTGGCAAAGGTCTGCCCGCCGTGCTGGCTGGCGATGATCAGCAGGGGAATGGTATCGCGCTGGCCGAGCATACCGCGGTACACACCCATGTTGATCTTCCCCGTCTCCGGGTCGCGGGTCACGATCCCTGCAAACGTGAGGATGTACTGGCCACCGTCGCGGTAATGCCACTTGGGTACCGGGAATTGCGTCAGGTCGATGTCTTTTCCGCGAAGGATATTTCCCTTTACCGGTCCAGTCTTTACTTCTTCAAACGGGATGGTCTCGCGGTTTTTCTGGCGGACGTACTGCACCAAGTCGCGCACCGAAGTGTCTGGTGGAAAGCCCAGCACCATGGCCAGCCGCGCGCGCTTGTGCAGCAGCGCCGTGGCCACTTTCCTGCAAAGCGTACTCTGATGCCCGGTAATATTTTCGAATAGCAGCGCCGGGCCCTTGGAGGTAAAAGAGCGGCGGGCGATGGTGCCGATCTCGCGGTCCCAGTTGACTTCCGCCTGGATGCGCTGCAATTCTCCGGCGGATTCAAATCGTTCCAGCCACGTCCTTAAATCAGCAAATCCCATGGGCAAACTCCCTATGCGGGCGCCGGCACCGGCTACGCCTAACTACATGCTGACGAAGTCGGGGCGCAAATTCCGTGTATCGATCTGGCCAGGACTCCGGTCCCGGAAGCCGCGGCACTCAGGGGAAGGGCAGAGCAGGGACTCAGTGCATTGATTTCATCGATGGAAAACGAATCACAACAAGGCTCAGCAGCAAGCTGCCCGGCAAAGCACTCGTTCCCGTTATCGGATCTCACCCCGCGGCGCTGTTCGGATGAGTCCCACATTATAGAACAATTCCCAGGATTGGCTATCCTCCGAGTGGGGGCGCGTATGATAGGTCCGGGAACCCAGGGCGGGAACACCTGGTCTCCGGGAGTGGCTCTGAACTGCATCACCGCAGGCCCCAAAATGCTCCATGTCCGGATCAAGATTGGGAGCGGACGGGAGCGGCGAATATTTGTTGACTTGGCGAGTAGGAAAGATATAGTTTGAGGCAGATTGGTCCAAGTGGGGCGAGTAAATTCAGGAGGGTAGATCAGAATGCAGCCCAGGAAATATAGGTTTTGGCAGAGTTGCGGAAGATGGATGGCTCTGCCATTGATCATAGCGACCGCGGTTCTCGTGATTTCATCGTGGCAAGTCCCAAAGGGAGAATTAAGTACCGGCCCGCAGGTTTTCAATCGCCGTGCGACCGGGCAGGCGCAACTGACCTCCATCTATCGGTTACCGGAGATGGAAGGCGAGATGTGCGAGCTGGAACCCGCCAGCGCCGCCAGCAGCTTTATCGAAATGCTGCAACAGCAGCAGGCGGAGGCGCGGAGCCTGGCGCCCACGCCCACGGCGGGTGAGAAAGCCGCCGTCAATGCGCGCAAACCGGTCCGGGTAATCAAGGACTCTTTTGCAGCTTACAGCTCCATCGCGGTAGATGTTGCCAATGATGAAGTGGTGATGACGGATGAAGCCACGTTCCAAATCCTGGCTTACAATCGCACGGAGAACACTCCGCCAACCGCCACCATGAGCGAGCCCAAGCGCATGATCGGCGGGCTGAATACCTGGGTGGAATTCCAGTGCGCGCTCTACATTGACCAGGCCAATGGCGATATTTACGCCGTCAACAACGACACCGTTGACCGGCTGGTGGTCTTCTCGCGGGAACAGCGCGGCAATGTGCCCCCCAAGCGGATTATCCGCACCCCGCACACCACTTACGGGATTGCGGTGGACGAGCCCCACCAGGAGTTGTTCCTGACGACGCAAGAGGGCGCGGCCATCGTGGTGTTTCATAAATTGGCTGCGGAGCAGGATGCGCCCATCCGAACGCTCCAGGGCGACAAGACCCTGATCGCCGATCCCCACGGCCTGGCGGTCGATTCCACGCGCGACTTGATGTTTGTATCCAACTTCGGCTCCGTCGCCACGCACGTGAAGCCGCAGCGAACAGCCGGAGCAGGGGACGACGGTGGCGGGGGATTCGGCTCTGACAAGGCGAATTGGCCGCTGTTGCGCGAAGGCTCGGTTCCCGGCACCGGCCGGTATCTGGAAGCCTCGATTACGGTCTACCCGCGCGACGCCTCCGGGGATACCGCCCCGCTCCGGGTCATCCGCGGCTCGAAGACCCAATTGAACTGGCCCACGGCGCTTTCCGTCGATACCAAGCGGGGTGAACTCTACGTCGCCAATGACACCGGCAATTCCGTTTTGGTTTTCAATGTGGATGACAACGGCAACGTGGCGCCCAAACGCGTCATCAAGGGACCCAAGAGCATGGTCAAGAGCCCCACGGGCGTCTTCTATGACTGGAAGAATGATGAGGTGTGGGTCTCCAATTTCGGCAACCATACGGCCACCGTATACAGCGCGACGGCCGATGGCGATGTGGCGCCCAAGCGGGTAATCCGCAGCGCTCCGCTCGATTCCGGCACGCCGAACATTGGCAACGCCTTTGCGCCGTCCTACGATTCGAAGCGGGACGAGCTGATCGTGCCCAACTGAGTGTCGCATCCGCAGATTGCGATATTCGCCAGGATGGCGGATGGAAATGTAAGTCCGCTTCGCGCGGTTGCGGGACAAAAGGCTCTGCTGGCGCGCACGGCCCATGGGTCCGATTACGATCCGGTGCGCGATGAGTTCATGATCACTAATTTCTACGCCCAGTCGGTCCAGATCTATCGCGGGGATTCCAACGGCGAGGTAGCGCCTGTCCGCATCATCCAAGGTCCGAAAACCCAGCTCGTCAATCCCGACAAAGTGATGATCGACAGCGTGAACCGGGAGATCTACGTGCCGCAGGGAAGCAAGGTGCTGGTCTTTGACGGGGATGGCAAGGGGGACATCGCGCCGAAGCGCATCCTGGGTCCAATCCCGGGTCTCGGCGCCTCCAATGTGGACGTGGACGCTGTCCACAATTTGATGGTAGTCGGCGGCGGCGCCGGCCGCGCTGGCGCCCGGTTCCAGGTCTTTGACCGCACCGCTTCTGGAAATGTAAAGCCGAAATGGGTGATCCAGGGTCCCAAGACGGAGTTGCAAAGGTTGCAGGGTCCGCATGCCATCCAGCCCACACGAGGATTGATTATTGCCGGTGTGCGAACCCTGGAGGAGCTGGGCGGCCCGGATAACTTCGTTGGCGTCTGGGACGAGATGAAGGGTGGCGATGTGCCGCCGATTTTCAGAATCGGCGGACCCAACGTCCTGCTACAACAGGTCCGAGGCGTAACGCTGAATTTCAAGCACAAAGAGGTAATTGTTAGCGATAAGCGCATCAATGGGGTCCTGACCTATTATTTCCCGGAGATTTTCTAGGGAATTCAGGTCAGGTTTTTTGGGGTCAAGTTTGGCAGTTACGGGTACGCCACCAGGCTTGGTGTTTGTATCCGCCATCGCCCGAATCTGTTGATTCGTTTCCAGGTCCATGATGCGATCCGGGAGCAGGGAAAGAGGGGACCGGCCCGCCGTTACACACGGCTGCGCCAGCACCGCCCAGGACGCGATGCTTCCTCGGTTCGTGCAAGTTCCTCCGATGAGTGTTGGAGACCTGGTTGGCGCGTAGAAACGATGATTAGTGTACGGCACAACCAAGGTCGGATCAACTGACGATTGAGTTGCTTATGACTTTACTTCGCGGATGCCGTAGCGATCCCACTGTGCCGCCACTTTGTCCAGATGTTCTTTGGGAGGAACCGAAGGCGCCGGGTAGGCGTGCTTGCGCGTGGCGTCGATGCCAACCTTGGAGCTGACCTGCTCGGAAGCGGGCAAGGGCTTTCCATCTTTCAGCGGTTGGGAAGGATCGAGCGTGATGGGATCGGTATCGGGAATAATCCGGATGTCTTGGGCTGGCTGCATACGAAATGCAATCGCCCAATCCACCTGCCAAGGGTCGCGGATATTGATGTCGTCATCCACCACCACGACGATCTTAGCGAGCCCGGCGTTCATAGACCACACACCCATCATCGCCTTCAGCGGCTGAAACCGGTTCTGCTTCTGGAGCGAGATCAGAACCGTGGCTGTCGAACTGCCGCTCTCCGGCAGGCAAACATCCGTCACGGGCAGACCAAGATTGTTCCGGAGATGGCGGCGAATCTCGTTTTCGCGCCCAAACGCTTTGATGCAACTCGACTCGCTTGGCGGCATTTGGCTTAGGAAGGCTTGGTAGATTGGGTTGCGCCGGTGCGTGATGCAGGTGACCTCGAATACGGGGTTATTGCCTCCAGCGCCCATGTAGCCGGCGTACTCGCCAAACGGACCCTCGGGCTCGGTGCCCTGGAATGGCACACGTCCTTCGATGACGATCTCGGCGGTGGCGGGAACCTCCAGATCGACCGTGCGGCAGCGGACTACTTCAACCGGCTCGCCGCGAATTCCTCCGGCGGCGGCCAGCTCATCCACACCCATCGGAAACGGGCTCACCGAGGTGAGTCCGATCACCGGATCGGTTCCGAAAACGATGGCGGCCTCAGTGCCGGAGCCCTGCGCCTCGTTTTTCTGAATATGCAGCCTCATACCGCGCTGCGGGTTAATCATTAATCCACCCTTGCGTGGTCCCTTGACCTGGAGGCGATACGTACCTACGTTTGGCGTCCGGGTTTGTGGGTCGCGCGAGATCACAAAAGGCGAGGTGTGATAGGGGCCGGGGTCCTGACCGACCGTCCACACGGGAGCGGGCAGCATTTCGATGTTGGCTTGCTCTCCCATCAAAACCACTTCCTGGCACGGGCCGGTTTCCACCAGCCGGGGAGGGATGGGATTTTTTCCGCGCTGCCATTTTTCGAAGACTCCGGCCTGGTCCGTTTCGAGTGCCGTGGCGTAGATTTCGCGTGAGCCACCGAGGATGCCGACCACCAGCGGAATCGAGTAGCCTTTGATGCGGTCGAACATGAGCGCCGGGCGGCGTTCCTGCGGAATCTTGCGGAACGTCTGGCGGCACACGGCGCTGATCTCCCAGTCCTTGTCGACCTCCGCCGTCACGTGGCACAACAGTCCCTTTTGCTCCAATACGGCCAGGTATTCGCGCAAATCCTTGTAAGCCATCGGACGCTCCGGTGATTGGTTCTGAAGTTAGTTATCCTACCACACTGAACAGGAGTAGATCGGTTAGATCTCCGAGTCAATCGGCGCAGGCAAAGCAGAGCCGCGTGGTGGTGACGGAAGGCGGTTCAGTGCATCCTGGGGCAGTGGCGAACGGATAGCTATGTAGCGCGGTGCTGGATTCGCCCGGTCTCCAGATTGCCCACGACGAATACGTAGGAGATGGCTCCGAACAGCGCCATGCCGCCGGCGGCAACCAGGGACCACACAAACGATCCCGTGCCCTGCACGATGTAGCCGGTGACGATGGGCGCCAGCAGTCCCCCAATGTTGCCGAAAAAATTCTGGATGGAGGTCAGCGAGCCGACCACGGCAGGCGGCGCCAGATCGATGGGGAGGGAATTAGCCGAGGCGGTCGCCAAACGCAGGCAGCCGACGCAGAGCGTGAGCAGAGCCACCGCCAGCCAGACGTTGTCGGCAAAGGCAGCGGCAATGACCATCACCGTTGAAGCGGTGAGTCCCACACCGATGATGCTCTTGCGCGACACGGTGGCGGTGACACCGCGCTGATTCAAATAATCCCCCAGCCAGCCGCCCCCGAGCGTGCCCAACATTCCCATCCAGAACGGCAGGGAGGCCACGATCCCGGACCGCAGCACCGTCATGCCGCGCTCCAGTACCAGATATCCCGGCAGCCAGCTTACGAAGAAAAAATAGGCGTAGAGATAGCCCATCTGGCCGAAGGCGATTCCCCAGGTGGACCGGTAGCGGAAGAGCGAAAGCCAGGGAATGCGTTGCGAAGCGGCCGCGGGGGTCGGCAACGATGCGGTCTGCCGCCCGACACGCTTATCCGGGTAGAAGAGAAACCATGCCAGCGACAGCAGCAGGCTGGCGCCTCCGATGCAGTAGAAAACCGCTTCCCATCCCAGCCGCGAAAGGATGAAGGCGGCAATCGTTCCGCCAGCCGCCAGGCCGACCACGTTACCCGTGAACGCCACGCCGATGGCCCGAGTGCGCTCCTTGAAACTAAATAGCCGCGAGACGGAAGTGGCCGTGGAAGGGATCAGAACACCCTGTCCCAGACCGAAGATCATGCGCATCAGAAACAACGAGACGGCGCCGCCGGCAATCGGCAAAGCCACCGTGGCCAGCCCCCAGATCAGGGAGCCTCCGCCCATGGCGAGCCACGGACCGACGCGGTCTACAATCGGCCCCGCAAACGGCAACGCCGCCGTGTAGGTCCAGTTCCATCCCGAGGAGATGTATCCCATCGTTACCGGAGAAATGTTGTACAACTTCATCAGCACCGGAGTCACCACGCCCAGGGCGAACCGGATCATGAAGGAGAACATCATGGCCCCGAACAGGAAGCTGACGGCAGTATATTTCTTCGCCCGGCTGGTTTCTTCCATGCGTGTGGCTCCGTTGATTCCGATGCTCTGTTGGCGGGGAGTGAATCGTTCTTCGCAGTTTGCCCCGCTAGCGACTCCGCCCGATTGGCGGGAGGTATGATATATCACATCCCTCCGAACGACTTCCGAAAGAACAGGACCGTTCCCGCGTGGCCAATCAGAGCCGCGAATGAATGACTTGACGGTATCGTATATCACACTCGTCGGCGCGGCTGCCACAAAAAACCGCCGCGTTCAGGGCCGCGAGGCAGCAGGCTCATGGACAAGCGCAGCCGCACAGGGTAGTCTTTGGAAGGACCATCGGCGGATGGAGAGATCAAATCATTCTTAAAGGAGCGAGGGTATGACGTTCACGGAAAAGTTTACCTGGGGCAACAAGGAGCTGATCGTCAAACGCGAGACCTCTCCCGTTGATATCGTCTCGGCGGAGAGCAAGCAGGTGAAACTCGAGAAGATTGATGTGGCCGACCCGCGCCTGCGCCCCACGAACTTTGACAAACCCGAAGGAACAATTCTGCCCATCCTCCAGGCCGAGGGCGTCCGGATTGACCTGTCGAAGCGCTCCAAGGGCGACATGACCTTCTGGCATCGGAACATGGATTGCGACGAGCTGATTTTTTGTTACCAGGGCGGCATCCGGTGGGAAACCGAGCTCGGCAATATGACCCTGAAACCTGGAGAGATGTTCATCATCCCGCGCGGCATCGCTCACCGCTCGCTGCTTCCGGAAAACTCCGAGGGCGAGAATATCATCATCGAACTCAAGGTGCGGTCCGAGATTACGCGGCTGATCTGATTTCTTTCTGAGAGGGATGGCCTGATCTGCAAGGACAATGCAACTCTACTGGCCGCTGTCATCGGAGAGCCCCAGGATGGAGCCGGTTTGCATCCGCTTGCGGCCTGGCCCCGTTCCCACCATGTCGGCAACGTTGAGGGAAAACTCCGTCATCATTTGATCGGCCTTCTTCTTGATCATCGGCTGGCCAAACTCGCCGATCTTGCCGAACAAATTCACATCCGTTTCGGCGGTGAGTTTGGTTTCCCCGGCGGCGAGCGTTTCCAGATTCATACTCAGCATTCCCTGAACCATCCCGCTGATCCTCTGGTCGGCGGCCTCCACGCGCATCGAGGCCACATGGCGCTCGTGGTCCATCAACTCCACGGTGATCTTTCCCGAAAGGCGCAGTTTTATCACGCCCACTTTCACGGCAATCACACCGACGTATTTCCCTTCTTCAACGGCATTGACTTCTTCTACTCCGGGCAAGCAGCGAGCGACGCTGGGAATGTCGATCAGGAAGCTCCATAATTTTTGCGAAGGGGCGTTAATGACGCAGCTATTCTGAAATTTCACTCCAAACCTCTCTCAGCAGGCCGGCTGGACTCGCAGCACTGAACGCGGAAGTATTGCACCTCGCTAATCATCCAATGGGTAGCTTCCTCAGTGTACCCCGGATTCTGGAAATACGAAAGCCGCCCGCCAGCCGGGTAGTGGGTCAGTCTGAAATTCTTTTCTTGTAAGGCCCACGCGGTCCCGCTTTCTTCTCCGGCATAAGCGCCACGATTTCTGCAATATCCCAAACGTGATCGGAAACACCAGCCGCCATTGCAGGCGTAACGCGCAAAGTCTGATGGATTCCCCCGAAGTTGTAGTACATGTAGAAGAGCGCCACCGCCGCAGAATGATTCTCAACCTTCTTGGAAAACGCATTGGTTAGCCGTGTGAATCGGCGCATGGACATTCTCATGGTCAAGTTCTGCCGCTCAACATAGCTGGTAGAAATGTGGCGCGGATCAGGATTGCCGGCAACGCGCTCTTGCTTGCATCCGATGCACTCACTAGGACTGTAGCGCGAATCCGACTCACCCTCATTCCCGTAAATCTTGATTAGCTGCGAGTAGTCAATGTCCGCTCCGAACGCATCCTCTATGGCATTTAGATAAGC
>Ga0209343_10010966_pt1 | contig 10248 bp, 7 predicted proteins | sample RifCSPlowO2_02_FD_184026 | JGI IMG/M metagenome (GOLD analysis project Ga0209343, IMG submission 184026) | Groundwater microbial communities from Rifle, Colorado - Rifle CSP2_plank lowO2_0.2 (SPAdes) (version 2) | ecosystem: Environmental > Aquatic > Deep subsurface > Groundwater | place: Rifle...
GAGTACCTGCGCGCGCGATTGCCTGAACTGGTGGCGCCGTTGGACAAGCTGGGGTATGGCGCGCGGTTCACCGTGTCCGCGGCCCAGCGTGGGTTCGTCACCGAGGAGTTGGAAATGCGCCCGCTGGCCCAGTCGCGCGGCATGGTGGACGTGCGCGCATGAAACGCCAGGACAAGCGCAAGAAAGCGGTGGCGCTCAAGTACCGCCCCATGGAGCAGGCCGCGCCCACGGTGGTGGCGAAAGGCGCGGGGCCTGTCGCGGAAAAGATTCTGGAGATCGCCCGCGCTCACGGTGTGCCCATCAAGGAAGACGCCGATTTGGTGGAGACGTTAAGCGCGCTGGATTTGAATCAGGACATCCCGCCGGAGTTGTACAGCGTCATCGCCGAAGTCCTGGCCTGGGTGTACAAGGTGAACAAGGGGTATAATCCGGATGGCAGGGCAAGGTAGAGGACGGCGATGAAATATTACGCATTTGAAATCGTGATCGAGAAGGAGCCGGAAGACGAAGGCTATTCCGCCTACAGTCCCACGCTTCCCGGCTGTTTCAGCAACGGAAAAACCATCGAGGAGGCGAAGCGCAATATCCGCGAAGCCATAGAACAGCATCTCACCTCCCTCAAGGCTCATGGCCAGCCAATTCCCCAGAATGAACACTTGGTTCATGTTGAAGAGCTTACCGTAGGCTTGCCTGAATGAGCCGGATGCCGCAAGTATCGGCGCGGGACCTGATACGTTTTCTCAAATCCCAGGGATTTGTTGAAGACAGGCAGTCGGGAAGCCATCTTACCCTATGGAAAGAGGATCGGCGGGTTTCCGTTACGATTCCAGTGCACGATAATTGCGATATAGGCCGCGGGCTTGCCGTAAGAATATTAAAAGACGCGGGATTTACGGTCGAGGAATTTGTGCGGTTGAGATAGTCTGCCGTCCGCCGCGCCTACCGTAAATCCACCGTGTGGGTGCGGCCGGCGACGATGGAGGGGCGTACGCTCAGCGCGCGCTCGACGAAGCGGTCGTCCAGCGGATAGACCTGATTGGCGCGCGCCTGCTGGTCGAACAGGGCCTGCAGCTCTTTCAGTTTCTCTGGCTCTTGCGCCGCCAGGTCATGCGCCTCGGAGAAGTCCTGGTCGATGTGGTACAGCTCCCAGCGGCTGTTGCTGAAGCCTTGCGAGCCAACCAGCTTCCATGGCACGCCCTGCATGGCCGCCGCGATCCAGCCGTCATGGTAGATCGCCCGGTGGCCACCGCTCTCGAAGTACTGGGTAGTGCGGGTTTCAGGGGCCTTGGCACTGGCGAAAGTGGAGCTGAAGTCATGCCCGGCCATCGGCGCCTGTTCGATGCCATCGACCGCCTTCGGCGCCGGCAGGCCGGCAGCGGCAAGAATAGTCGGGGCGACGTCGATGACATGCTCGAACTGTGAACGCAGGCCACCGCGATCCTCGATGCGCGTGGGCCAGGAGACAATCACGCCGTTGCGGGTGCCGCCGAAATGCGAAGGCACGCGCTTCATCCACTGGAATGGCGCCGACCCGGCCCAGGCCCAACCCACCGGGTAGTGGTTCTCGTGCAGCGGACCGCCGATTTCGTCGAGCTTGGCCAGTTGCGCCGGCACACTGTCCGGCACGCCGTTCTGCGTCATGATGTTGTTCAGCGTGCCGGTCATGCTGCCTTCGGCGCTGGCACCGTTGTCGCCAGTGACATAGATCACCAGGGTGTTGTCGTCACGCACCGCATCGAGCAGGCGCCCGACCTCGTGGTCGGTATGGGCGACGAAACCGGCGAACACTTCCTGGTGGCGGGCGAACAGTTTCTTCTCGTCGGCACTGAGTGAGTCCCAGGCCGGGATCTGCGCCGGGCGTGGGGTCAGCTCGGTGTCTGCTGGGACCACCCCCAGGCGCTTCTGCCGGGCCAGGGTTTCCTCGCGCAGCTTGTCCCAGCCCTGATCGAATTGCCCCTTGAAGCGCTCGATGTACTCGCGCGGCGCATGCAAAGGCGCATGCACGGCGCCCGGGGCGAAGTAGAGGAAATACGGTTTGTCCGGGGTAATGGCCTGCTCGCGCTTGACCCAGCTGATGGCGTCATCGACCAGGTCGGTGGTCAGGTGGTAACCCTGCTCGGGTTTTTTCGCCGGTTCCACGGCCAGGGTATTGCGGTACAGCTGCGGCTCGTACTGGCTGGTCTCGCCGCCGTGGAAGCCGTACCAGTATTCAAAACCGACGCCGCTGGGCCAGTGCTGGTAGGGGCCATTGGACTGGGTCTCCCAGTCCGGAGTGTTGTGCCACTTGCCGAAGGCGGCCGTGTGGTAGCCGTTGTCGCGCAGCACGCGCGCCACGCTGGCGGTCGACTGCGGCCACACGGTGTTGTAGCCGGGAAAACCGGTAGCCAGCTCGGTGATGGTGCCAAAGCCGGTCTGATGATGATTACGCCCGGTCAGCAGCGCGGCACGGGTCGACGAGCAGATGCCGGTGGTGTGGAAACGGTTGTAGCGCAAGCCCTCGCTCGCCAGCTTGTCCATCCCCGGCGTGGGCACCGGACCGCCGAAGGTACCCGGTTGGCCAAAGCCCAGGTCGTCGAGCAGGATCAGTACCACATTGGGCGCCCCGGCCGGTGCCGAGTGCGGTTGCGGGAAGTCGGCCGTGGAATCGGCGAAGGTGGTGCCGACCTGGCCCTGGAAGGCCGGATCGGCGAGGGGCAAGGACGTACGATCGGGTTCGCCAGCCATGGCGCCAGCGCATAGCAGCGCCAGGGATGCGATACGGAACAACAGCTTGCATGCTCGCATGGCGAGACTCTCCTTATTTTTGTTTTCCAGTTCGCCCGTTAGTTATCAGCCGCGACCCGCATGGCGCGGGCCGCGGCACTGACTCAGCGGGTCTCGCGGTTGCAGACCAGCAGCGAGGCGATGGCCGGCAGCAGCACCAGCGCGCCGATCATGTTCCAGATAAACAGCAGCACCAGCAGCAGGCCCATGTCGGCCTGGAACTTCAGCGCCGAGAAGGACCAGGTGGCGACACCCACGGCCAGGGTCAGGCCGGTGAAGGCAATCGAGGTACCGGTGGTCTTCAGCGCCTCGAAGTAGGCCGCCTGGAACTTCAGGCCCTGGTGCAGGAAGCCTTCCATACGGCTGTACAGGTAGATGCCATAGTCCACGCCAATGCCCACGCCGAGAGCGATCACCGGCAGCGTGGCGATCTTCACGCCCAGGCCCATCTGCGCCATCACCGCCTCGCACAGCACGGTGGAGAGGTACAGCGGCGCCATCAGGGCGATGGTCACCTTGAGCGACTTGAACTCCCACCACACCACCAGCGAGATGATCACAAACACCAGGATCAGCATCTGCTTCTCGGAAACCTTGATGACCATGTTGGTGGCTGCTTCGATACCGGCGTTGCCCGCGGCCTGGAGGATCTCGATCTCGCCGGTTTCGTACTGCTTGCTGAAGGCCTCCACGGCCTGGGCTACACGGCTCAGGGTCTCGGCCTTGTGGTCGCTCAGGTACAGGTTGATCGGCGCCACGCTGCAGTTGGGATCGACAAACTCACTGGGCGCACCGGAGCGGGCGTTGTTCATGACGTACTGGTCGCGGGAGAACTCCGCCCATTTGGGGTTGCCCTCGTTACGCGCAAAGATCGAAAAGCGCATGTGGCCATACAGCGAAGCCACCGATTCCACGCCCTCGACATCGCGCAACGTCTGCTCCATCTGATTGGCCAGATCCGCGGCCGCGAAACGCGAGCACTGCTCCTGCGGGGTCTTGAACATCACCACATAGACGTCAGTGCTGGTGGTGTAGTGCTTGAGCAAATAGGCATTATCGCGGTTATAGCGCGCCTCGGGACGGAACTCCGGTGCACCGACGTCGAGGTCACCGATCTTCAGATCGTTGCGGGCGTAGTAGCCCACCCCCAGCAGCACCAGACTGATGAGAATCAGTGGCATGGCGAAGCGCGGCTCCACCACCCGCGCCAGGCGACGGAATACCGGCCAGGAGGAATTGGCACGCTTTTGCTGCTGACGCATGCCACGCGCACTGACGCCGGCGTAGGACATCAACACCGGCAGCAGGAACATCTTGGTGAAGATGGCGACGAACACGCCGATGCTGGCGGTAACAGCCAGTTGCTGGATCACCCCGATATCGATCACCAGTAGGGTGATAAAGCCCACCGCGTCGGCCAGCAGCGCAGTGGTGCCGGGGATGAACAGGGCGCGAAAAGTACGCCGCGAGGCCTGGACCGGCGTACAGCCGTGGCCCATCTCGCTCATCATCAGGTTGATGTTCTGCACGGCATGACTGATGCCGATGGCGAAGATCAGGAACGGCACCAGGATCGAGTACGGATCCAGGCCATAACCCAGCACACTGAGCAGGCCGAGCTGGCAGATCACCGTGAGCAGGCAGGTCAGCACGGTCACGGCAGTGCTACGCCAGCAATGGCAATAGAGGTACAGCAGCACGGTGATCAGGCCGACGGTGATGGCGAAGAACAATGCGATATCGGTGGCGGCCGCAATCAGGTCACCGATGATCTGGGCGAAGCCGATCACGCGGATGGTCACGCCCTGTGCGGCGAAGTGCTCGCGTACCTGGTTTTCCAAGGCCTGGGTGAAGCTGCCGTAGTCCAGCGGCTTGCCGGTCTCCGGATCGACCTCCAGCAGTGGCACGCGGATAATGGTGGAGCGGAAGTCGTCGGCCACGTAGCTGCCGAGCATGTTGGCGCGCAGGATGTTCTGCCGCACCTGGGCCAGCGATTCCTCGCCGCCGTCGTAGCCGTCGGGAATGATCCGTCCGGCACGGACACCGTCGGTGGCCACCTCGGTCCACAGCGCGTTGGGTGTCCATAGTGACTTCAGGTTGCCGCGGTCGACGCCTGGCAGGTAGAAAATCCGGTCGCTGACCTCGCGCAGGGTTTCCATGTACTTCTTGGTAAAGATCTCGCCATCGGGATTCTCGACGACCACACGCAATACGTTACTTTGCGGACGCAGCACATCCTCGAACTTCAGATAGTTCTGGATGAACGGATGGCTTGCCGGAATCATCCGGGTGAAGCTGGCATCGGGACGTATCTCCAGTGCCTTCCAGCCCAGCAGCAGCGAGGCGATAAGAAAGAAAGCCAGCACCAGCAAACGGTTATGGAACAGGGCTCGCTCGGTGAGGCTCACCAGGCGCTGCAGCGCGGATTCGCTGCGCACCAGCTCGGTCTGGGCGTTCATTGCAGTTGCTCCGTGAGTACAGCGCGAGACAAAATTTGCAGGCCGTCATTGCCGACCAGCGCCAGCTCCTCCTGACTGAAGGAAGCCACGCCCAGCAGGGCAGTCTTATCCGGCGCCTGCCAACGCTTGAAGTCTTGCCCGTCCTGGCTGACCAATAGCACGCCGCCCTGGCCGACGAGCAGAAGCGTGCCGTCGCTCAGTTCGTCGGCGCCATACAGGCTGGCGCGCACTGGCAGGGTGACGCTCTGCCAGTTCTGTCCTTGGTCGCGACTGAGCAGCAGCGTACCGCCGAAGCCAAGGGCAAGCAGACGGCCGTCAGCCACTTGCAGCAGCTTGTATAGCGAGGCATCGGTGAGTTTTCTGACTGGCTCCCAGGTCTGGCCGCCATCGCTTGAGCGATGCACACGCCCCCCCTCACCCGCGACCAGCAGGCTGCCGTCGGCAAGACCGAGAACCGTGTTCAGGTGCAGTCGCTCGGGATTTTCCAGGGTAGAGACGAATGCCCAGTTTTGCCCACCGTCGCGGGTGTGCACGATCATGCCGTAGGCACCCACTGCCCAACCTTCCTGGGCGCTGCGGAACCATACGTCGAGCAGTGGCCGTGAAGGGCCTGCCTCGACACCTGCCCTGGCGTCATCGACCGCGAAATAGGCGTTATCCAGCGCCATGCTCAGCGCGTCATCATCGGGTGCAGCAGCACTGGCCTCCTCCAGACGCGCCACCTCGGACTCTGCCCAATCCAGCATCAGCTTACCGATGGCACGACCGTCGAGTTGCTTGCTCCAGCTCTTCCCCGCGTCCGCGCTGCGCAGGATCACACCGTCATGGCCCACAGCCCAGCCGAACTTGTCATCGACAAAATGCACGGCCGTGAGCAGAAGATCGACCGGGACTTGAGACTGCTCGAGCGAGCCACCAGCACCTTGCACGAGAACATGGCCGCTGGCACCGACCATGACCATGTCATCGCCAACGCGCTGCAGGTCCGTCAGTGGAGATTGGGCCGCCAGCGGTGACATGCGCGACGGACGTTCGAGGCGATCGGGTAGCCCGGCCGCGACGACCGGCAGCGCTACCAGCGCGCCCAGCAACGGCAGCAGGGAAGAAAATTTGGCCTTCATTGCGCGTAATCTCAAAAAAAGGGGGCACGGGACGCAGGTTCCCTGCCCCAAAGCATGAAGTAACTCGATGGACCTGCCTCGCCCAACGGGCGAGGCAGGTCAAGGTCAACGGCCGGCGCGACGCAGCGCGGCAGCGCTGAAGTCCTTGAGCGTGGCCTTGAGGCCGAACGTATACGGCTTCTCTTCGTTCCCCAGGCCGTAGACGATGTAGCGACGGGCCTGCAGGTCATAGGACAGGTCGCTGACCAGGAGCGAGGAGAGCACGTCATAGCGTTGCAGGCTGTGCGACTCCTGCAGGCGCCACAGCTCGCCACGACCGTCGTACAGGTCAACTGCGAGGATCTGCCAGCTGTCCTCATCCACGTAGAACACGCGCTTGGCGTAGATGTGACGCTCACCCGGCTTCAGGCTTGCCTCGACCACCCAGACGCGGTGCGGCTCGTAACGCACCAGATCCTGATTGAGGTGGTTGGTCTGGATGATCTGGTCGTACTTCAGCGAAGTGTCGGCCAGTTTGTAGGTGTTGTAAGGCACCAACATTTCCTTCTTGCCCACCAACTTCCAGTCGTACTTGTCCAGCGCACCGTTGAACACGTCGACCATGTCGGTGGTGCGCAGACCGTCCGCGGTGGCCACCGGGTTGTCGTAGGACACCTGCGGAGCACGCAGTACGCGACGCTGGCCCGGGTTGTACTGCCAGGCCAGACGCGACTCGGCGGCCTGGTTCATTGGCTCATGCACCAGGGTCTGCAGACCCGCCACCGACTCCGGCGCGACGACCTTGTCCAGGTAGTAGAACAGGCGGTTCGGCTCCGGGTTGCCCATCGCCCAGGCCATGACCAGCTTCGCCTCGCGGCGCACCGGGGTGAAGCTGCCGTTGGACTGCACCACCATCTCGGTCGGGTGGTACTCGTAACCGCTGGTGCGGTAGCGCACCAGGTGGTTGAACATCACTTCGTTGCCCGACTTGGGAATCGGGAAAGGCACAGAGGTGGACTGATAGCCAACCAGGCCCTGGCCGCCCGGCGCCAGATCGATCTGGGTCGCTTCCTTGGCAATCTTGGCGTATTCGGCCTGCGGCAGTGCCGCGGTACGGTGGCTCGGGTAGACGTCCATCTTGTAGCTGGGGTACTTCTCCAGCATCGCTTTGTGGCCGACCGTCAGCTGCTCGGCGTACTGCCCCATGTTGGCCGCGGTCACGGTGTACAGCGGCTTCTCGTTGGCAAACGGATCGACATAACCCTTGTCGGCGCTGTAGCCAGCCGGCGGCTGGGTGATACCGCCATCCCAGGCGGGGATGGTGCCCGAGGCATTGCCGGCCTTTTCGGCACCGATCGGAGTCAGATCCTGGCCCAGACGGGCCGCTTCGCTGGCATCGATCTTGGCCAGGGCCTGACCGCTGGCCAGGCAGAACAGGCCACTCAGAATAGCGGCGGAAAGCAGATTCTTTTTCATAGCAAACCTCATGATCAGAAGCCCATACGCAGGCTGAGGGCGACGAAGTCGCGGTCGGTCGCACCCCAAGGCGTGTTGCCGGTACCGGCCCAGGACAGCTCGGCGGAGTATTTCTGCAGGTAGTCGGCCTTGACGCCGACCGAGCCGAGCAGACGGTCTTCGACGAAGTTGCCGTCGTAGGACCAGCCCTTGACGTCATGACCGAAGGCGACGAACGGCGAGAGGTTGACCCCGGCGAACACGTTCGAATAGCTCAACTGGCCACGCACGCGATAGCCCCAGGAGAAGGCGGTGGCGTTGCCATCCTTGGAGCAGGCGTACTTTTGATATTTCGCTGTGACTAGCGCATTACAGGCAACAGTGTTTCCGTCGGAGAGATCGGAGCCATACAGGTCGCCCTTGATATAGCGGCGCTCATCCAGCCCTGGCATGTCGTGCACGTACTTGGCAGCCACTTCGCCGATCAGGCTCAGGTTGTCGGCACCCAGTACCTGAGGGAAGGACTTGATAAAGCCCAATGACATCTGCGAGATCTTGCGCCGGTCATAGCCGTTGTACACCGAGCCCGGTGCGGCATTGATCGCATCCTCACCCAAGGTGGTGCCAAAGAACTGGCTCTGCGCATCGCTGAGCAAGGCGAAGGCCGGGATCAGGTCGCCGGTAGCCAGCTGGATCGGCTGATTGGGCCGGTAGCTGTACTCGCCGAATACCGAGGTGCCCAGGATGTTGCTCGAAAAACTCAGGCCATAAATGCGGATGTCTTCGGCGTAATCGGCAAAGTACTGGACGTTGCTATCCTGCTGGCCGGCCTGCCAGCCCGCACCCGTATCGTTGCGCGAGTTGGTGAGCACACTGGCATTGGGCGTGCGCGAGTGGATGTTCATCGCATAGGCGCCGAACTCGGTACCGATGCTGTCGGCGAAGTAACGGAACGCCACGCCGAACTGGCCCTCGTCTTTCGCATCGTTGTCCTTGCCGCGGCGGATGATCAGGTCGGCAGGACCATAGGCGACATCGTCCGCCACCGGTCCCAGGGGCACACCAAAGCAGCCTTCCTGGTCACCGGTGATGTAGTCGTTGGCCGCAAAGTAGGTGCCGCAGCCTTCCAGCACGGTCTTGCGCCATTTCAACTGGTAGAACGCTTCCATACTCAGGGCGTCGGTCAGACCCAGGTTGAAGTAGGCGATGGGCACCGGCAGCAGGGCTTCCTTGAGCTGCGAACCGGGACGACGAAAGGCCGCAACGTCGATCGGGTTGATCGAGTTGATACCGTTCTGGAAGAACAGCCCCTCGCCCCAGCTAACTACCTGGTTACCCACGCGGACATGCAGAGGGTGTTCGGCAATCTCGAAGTCGCCAAACACGTAGGCATCGAGCAGGGAAGCGCCCTGGAACTTGGCCAGTCTGTCGAAGTTGCTGTCATCGAGCTTGCTGTCGTGCTGGTAGCCGTTGGCCGAATGGCCGTAATCCACCTTATTGTTGCTCAGGCTGTAGTCATACCAGGCCTTGCCACGCACGAAGGCACCGTAGTTGTGCCAGTTCAACTCCACTTCGCCCAACAGGGTAATCGGAGACGAGACGATGTCGTGCTTGCGGTAGTTCAGGCGGCTGTCGTCGATGGTACGAGCACCCCCGGGGTTACTCCCGGTCCGACCGATGCTGGCCGCATCACGTTGATTGATGTAGTTGCCATCTGCATCTTCGGCACTCCAGAGAGTACCGACGCTGAGGCTGCCGTTATAGCGACCACTGACTTCACCCAGGTCGAATTCGCCAGCGAATGCCTGATGCGATACGGCCAGAGCCAGTGGAGTGAGTACGGTTCCAGCCAGCAAGTTGCGGGCGCGGGCGGTTAGGCCCAGTGATGAGGTCATGGAGCACCCTCCGATTGTTGTTATTAGGGTGGCTCTGGGCTGAATCGACTGAGCGACTCTGATGCGTGAATTTTCCGCATCACCAGAGAACCCGATCATGGATCCAACCCCCGGGCCATAACTTGTCAAACCACGCCATATTGCTGACATTTAACGCATCAACCCCCAACCGAGGCCTCCCCCCAGCGGCGCCTGCGAACCGCCTGCAAATCAGCTGCAGCCACTCTTGCAGATGGCCACACGAACTCCCCTCGCCCCCTACAAAAGAGCGTTCTGAGTCGTCGCCAGAGATCAAGGAACCGGCATCATCTACCGCGCATGGGTATGGACTGGATTGCATGCTTGGGCAGCAGCGGCTATCGATACCGATCAGGCGATACCTATGCACCTGCGGCCTTCGCAGGTCTTGGACGGGCGGCGCGCTGGCAGGATCAGCAGCACCGACAGACAAGGCAGCCTGCAAGAGGCACCAGGCGAGGGATCATCGGCTTCGTCAGTCGAGGTCATGGCTCGTGCCATCGGCAACCGCACAGAGTCAGGGCAAGCCCTCGATGGCCCGACAGCAAACAGTCCATT
>Ga0209343_10010967_pt1 | contig 10248 bp, 10 predicted proteins | sample RifCSPlowO2_02_FD_184026 | JGI IMG/M metagenome (GOLD analysis project Ga0209343, IMG submission 184026) | Groundwater microbial communities from Rifle, Colorado - Rifle CSP2_plank lowO2_0.2 (SPAdes) (version 2) | ecosystem: Environmental > Aquatic > Deep subsurface > Groundwater | place...
AATCCCTTCGGAGCGTCGCGGAAGCCTTGATGTCCACGATGGCACAGAAGGCGAGTCAGAATGTGAGTATTGGGGGTGGGGCAAATATCACCTTCACGGTTCAAGGCGATGGGGAGACGCAGAAGATCAGTGGCTCGAATATGGCCCATTTTGGTGTCGCACAGTCTCAAATCACCGAGAAGGTGTGGCAGAGTCAGCGCCTCCCCGCCCATTATATCCTCTGGACCTCCAGTGTGAGCAAGGATGATGATCTGAACGCCTCGGGGAAGATCCTCGGCCCCGACGTCATTGGCAAGGCGCTCACGGGTGAAGTCCCCCGGTGGTTCAACCTGACGTTCCGCATCGACACCCTCCCAGGGCAGTCTGGGAAGGAGGAACGCCACGTCCTCTACCTGGGGAATCAGCAGGATGTGAATGCGGGAAATGCCATTGGATTGGGGAATGTGCGCCTACCGGCGGGATCACCCAAACTCGACACCACAATCATCGAACCTGCGAGCATTGTCCGGGCGCTTGAGATGATCGATCGGGCGCAGGCAGCGGCAAAAACCGCCCTGAAAGCCCGTCTGGCCACGACATCTTGACGCCTCGCATCGTGACGAGCTTCCAACCACCACTCGGTCACCTCACAAAGGAGCACACGCGTATGATGGTCGACATCTCGTCCCTCGGGAATCTCAATCCCACCGAACCGCTCGACCTGGACATCTATCCTGATGATACAGGCCCTTCCACGCTCCCTCCGGCTGGGAGGTACACGGTTCGCGCCCCGGAGTCCTTTCCCAGTGATGCGTTTGGTGCCACTAAGGCTGGCTTCCTGTCCGCCCAGGTTGACCCGACAATTGTGGGACCCACGCATGAGAACTTCGTCATCCGATTCACGCGGGTCAGCGCCAAGCCCTTCAAGCGGCGCGGCGTGACGGTGAGCCAGTTGGGCTATTACCTCCGGGCGACCGGGCGGAAGGGGTTGATCCCGTCCGATCCTCAGTCCCAGGCAGATGCTGTGGCGGAGACCACCAATCGGGTCTATCAGGTGGACACCGATTGGAGGATCTATGAGAAGGCCACTGGGTGGACGCTGGAGGGCATGAAGAACTTCCCATCGGATGGACAGGGAGGGCATGTGCCCGTGATTCCCAGCCAGACCGAGAAGAATGAGGACGGTACGCCGTTGATGCTCCGGGCGAATCTTGTCGTCACGCGATTCGTCGAGGCGTAATCGCTAACGGTTGCATCCGCCGGCCTACGCCTACTTCTTACGGACCAACAGCCGCCAAGCCTTCAGTCCGTACGAAGCCGCGTAGAGCCGCTTCCCGTTCCGGAGGGTGAGAAACGTCGTGGCGATCGTGGGGTGGGGGACAGCACGTTCCCCCACCCTCATGCCTTCCAGACAGGTCCTCCTGCATCCCGCAGGCAGGTAGTCGATAGGAGTTCTCATGCAGATTGACCCCATTACCCGTGCATCCGTGTCCGGGGATCACCTTCAGGGCATTATCCGTCAGAAACTGGGTCCCGCCCTCGTGGGGGAGACGGTGGCGACGGCCGTGATTGCCATGCTCGCGTATTCGATCCTCCTCCTCAAGAACGATATCACTCCTGAGCAGTTGAAGCAGTGCGTGACAGGAGCCTCAACATGGATTCTCACGTTTCTGGTTGATGCCACCCCGGTTGATATGGCACTCATGAAGGATCGGGCCGAGATGGAACAACTGCCCTTTGAGTTCGATCTGGAGACGATGGAGGATCCGATCATCCCCATGGACAGTAAAAAGGTTCACTGAGATCTGGAGGACCATTCCCATGGCCTATCTCGGGTTGGAAACGATCCGGCGAGGGAATAGCGCCGCCTGCATCAAGGATATCTTTGCGATCCACTTCCCACAGGCCCACACCGTCCTCGATTGCACCTATGGGGCGGGGAGGTTTTGGAAGTGGGATCACACCCTCACGGTCACCGGGGTGGATATTGACCCACCTGGCCCGGTCTCGCTCGTGGCCGATTACCGACAGCTTCCCTTTTCTCACGGACAATTCGACGTGATGGTGTTTGACCCGCCCTTCCTATTCGGTCAATCAAAGGGATTGAGAAGGGTCATCGGTACTCGCAGATTTTTTGCGGGGGCCGAGGCGGCTGGCATCGAAGATCGGATCAACTCAAAGATCCACATACAACTTCCGAAAAATCCGGTGGATCTCATCGAGAACCATTACAGGAGAATATTTGAGCAGGTAGGGATAGCGAAACATGGGCTCATTTGTAAGGGGCAGAATCTGATTGTTGGGGCCAAACCTGATTTCTGGCTCGTCAACATGATAAACCTTGCAAGAGAGATGGGATTGGGAGATCCAGCAGATTACCTCATTCAAATGAGTTCAGCATCTCGTATGGTTGATCCGAGATGGCAACATCAGCATCATTTTCGTCGGAGAGATGCCTGGTACGTGGTTTGGAAGCATGCCTCGAGCAATCATCGACATGACCGGCAATAAATACGGAAAACTAACCGTGATCGGTCTTGATTCGAAACGGGGATGGACAACAAGAAAAGGGCAAATAAAAAATAGACGAACCGTGTGTACCTTACAAAGAGAGTGAGATGCCCTACGAGAAGAGTTGAGAATCCTGAGAAAGGCTTCTTGAACAAGGCCCCATCATGCTACCAAAACCTGATTCGTGCGCTCAATGTTCCCTCTACGAGAAACCCTTTGGAAAGGTGTCGGGATTCGTCCCAGCCAACGGCACCGGGTCGAATGGCGTCCTCGTCGTCCTCGAGGCGGCAGGGAAGGATGAAGAGGCGTCAGGACTCCCCACAGTGGGGCGGGCGGGGCAATATCTCTGGAGGGAATTGAAGCGGATCGGCCTGGAACGGGATGACTTCAGGATTCATAACGTCCTGAGCTGTTTCACCAATCCTCGTACGTCTGTTCGGACTAATCTCGGCTATCGACCAATCAATTCGCTTCGAGTCGGTGATCAGGTCCTGACTCATCAGGGCAGGTTCAAGGCCATCACAGCCACGCACTTTTACCCACGTATGGTGTTACCCCATTATCTCGTTCATCTCAGTGATGGGTCGCAGCATGGTGTGACAGGTGGCCATGGGTGGATCTTGACGAATGGTCAGGCCGTGCCAACAGAGGATCTTGAACTGGGAATGCAGGTTCCAGGGCTCTGTGAGGCCTGTGAGTATTGTGGAGAACACTTTCATCGAGGATTTCGCGCCGGTCAGAATCATGCCTTTTGTTCCAAACGATGCTTCAATATAGCCATCTCACGAGGGGCGCGTGGAAAAATTCGGCAGGCGATGATCGATCAGTACGCGAGCGGATCAAGAGATCGCTTTGCGATCACAAAAGCTGCCAATCGGGCCATGAGGATGTTGGTTGAGAGTGGAGAATGGACTGCCATTTCAACACAGCGTCAAACGGATGAAGCTCGGCGGTGTGGCCGGGTTCGTGCTGCAATGGCCCGAGAGGCGTTGGGACTCCGAACACAGGGTACGTGGATCGGGGATGGTGAGACTGATCTTCACGATCTCCTCGTTGCTGCCGGGTATGATGCCATCCCACAATTTGCCATCGATCGGTATAACTTCGACTTCAAGGTTGGGCAGGCTCTGATTGAGGTGGACAATCCTGCAAGAGACTGTCAAAAGAACGTGAGGGAGCGGAAACTGCTCAAGGATGCGCTTGCCCAAGAGCATGGTTACTCAGTGATCCATGTTCCCAGCACACAGGTCTCAGCAGCCCTCGATCACCTCAAGAATGACACGCATGATTTTGTGTTCCATCCCGTTACGGTGGAAAGGATCGAGCGCCGTCGTGATCGTGCAGGAGTCTGGTCCTGTGAGGTCGCGGATGATGCCAGCTATGTCGTAAAAGGCATCGCACACCACAATTGTCGGCCCCCGGCGAATGAATTGCGGGACATGCCCTACACGGCAACCGCCATTGCCCACTGCGCCCCCAATCTCGACGCCACGATCGAGGACATGCGGGAGCGGTGCCGGCAGAATGGGACACACCTCACCATCCTCTGCCTGGGGGACTTCGCCGCCCGACGCATCCTGGGACTCGACGAGACGGCCTCGTTGAAGGAGTATCTCTCCTACGTGCACTGGTCGGAGACCTATCAGGCGTATGTGATCGTCTCCTACCACCCATCCCACCTGATGCAGGGAAAGCATCACCTCATTCCCCTGCTGCATTATGCGGCGAGGAAAGCTGTTGAGGTGGCACGTGATGGCTTTCAGGCGTATGAAGGCACGTATCTCTGTGATCCGGCTCCTCCAACGTTTGCCCAATGGGTGCGAGATTATCTCCAGGCTGCCACACAGGACCCTGAAGGAACGTATCTGGCGTTTGACATTGAAACTCCTTATAAGCATGGGAAGAATGAGGAGGACATCACCAAGGAGTCGGAGGAGCTAGGGGATGATTATACGATCCTCCGCTGCTCCTTCTCCTATCGGGTCGGGGAGGCGGTGAGTGTTCCCTGGACAGCCGCGTACATGCCCTACCTCGAGGAACTCTTCCAGGCCCCATTCAAGAAAATCGCCCACAACGTCAATTATGATCTCCCTCGCATCCAGGTGGTGATGCCGGTTAATGGGACCATCATCGACACGATGGTCGCCTGGCACATGGTGAATACGACCCTGCCAAAGGGATTGGGCTTTATTACCCCTTTCTATGTGCAGAATGCGCCCATGTGGAAGCACCTGTCGAGGGCTGAGCCCGCGAGGTATAATGCGATCGACTCAGACGTCACCCTCCACTGTTGGGAGGGGATCCAGCGGAATCTGAAGGAAAATGGTCAGTGGGAGGTCTTTCATCAGCATGTGGTGCGGTTGAACACCGTTCTTGGGTATATGTCAGGGAAGGGGGTGCTGCGCGATCCCGCCATTCGGGACGATGCAGAGCGTCAATTGGTGGAACGGTTGGGGGCGGTGACGGAACGGATCGATGCCACGGTCCCGCTTCAGGCGAGGCAACTCCACCCGCCCCAGGGGTATGTGAAGGAACCGACCGCAACTGATGGGTTGATTCGAGCCCCCTTTACCGTGGCACACAAGGTGTGTTCGCGCTGTCAGGTGCAGGGTGTGAGCGCGAGCCATGTCAAGGCGAAGAAACCCATCGTCACCTGTGGGATCTGTGGCAAGCCCGTCACGACGCGCCATGTGGCACGGTGTGAGGGATCATTCCCGATTGAGCGTCCTGGTAATCCCTGCGAGGGAGCCACCCTCACCCCCAGAAAGGTCACGGTAGAGCGGTGGGCCAAGCCCCTGGCGTTCAAGGATAGTCAGGTGCAACTCCTGGCGTATCAGAAAACGGTCAAGCATGCGGCGATCCTCAATCGGAAGGTGAAGCGGGTCACCTTTGATGAGGGGGCGATCCTCCGTCTGATGAAACAGCACCCGCAGGATCCCCTCTACCCGCTCCTCCTGGAGCATCGGGAGTATCAGAAGCTGTTATCGGTATACATAGGGACAACAGGAGAGGATGGCATTCGTGGGGGCATGCCGGTTGGGAAGGATGGCAGGATTCATTCACTCTATACGCACAATCCAAGTACCCTCCGCCTGGCCAGTCAGGGACCCAACATGCAAAACCTCCCCCGCCCAGCGGGACCGGAGGATCTCGCCACGATGGTGAGGAATATGATCGTCGCCGCGCCGGGGCATGTCCTGGTGGCGAGAGATTTCAGCGGAATCGAGGCGGTTCTCGTGGGGTATGAGGCGCGATCGCCTGAATACATTCGTCTGGCCAAGATTGACGTGCACAGCTACTACACCGCCTATGCCCTCTACGAGTTGGATCGGCGTATCCCGGCGAACGACCTTCCCGACATCCATTGGGATGATGATCGCCTCATCCCTCACCTGGCTGGGATTAAAAAGGCGTTCAAGCAGGAGCGGAATAATCTCTATAAGCACCTCATCCATGCCTGCTTGACAAAAGATCATGAGGTGTTGACGGAGGCAGGGTGGGTTCCCATCCAGCATCTTCAACCACAGACAGCCATTGCACAATGGGATCCATCAGGACAGATCGCCTTTGCCACTCCTCTCCATCATCATGTCTATCCCAAGGTGGGAGGCTTGATCAAAATGCAGAGTTGTAGCCTCTCGGCAGTCATGACATCGGAGCATCGCATTCCCACGTTCAATACCTATGGATCGTTTAAGGAACGTGATGCAGGAGAGGCCCTCACGGTTAGGGATTGGCGAATTCCTGTCTGTGGCATGCTCACAACAGGGCAGGTCACAATCGATGATCCTCTCGAATGGCTGAGACTGACGGTGGCCATTCAAGCTGATGGATCACTCAGTGGGCGAAAGGTCATCTTTCATCTTGTGAAGCCACGAAAATGGCAACAACTGGAAGACTTGCTGCACATATTACACGTGGACTATCGTGTACAACCATGTCGTGATCATCCCACGGGGCGGCGGTACACCTTCACAGTGGCCCATACTCCGATCATGCGGTATCTTGATCGAACAAAGACCTTCAACCTTCAAGCACTGTTAGCCCTTCCTCCAGATGCTCGACGAGTCTTTCTTGATGAGCTGCCTCTTTGGGATGGTCATCGACCGGCAACACGGAGAAACCATCAAACATTTTATGTCACAGCCCATCGGGGGAATGCGGAGACGGTGCAAATTGTGGCCCATCTCACACATCGGCAGGCACTGCTGCGGGAGGTGAGGGTCGATGGGAAGCGTCCACTGTGGACCGTTTCTTTCAATTGTCGAACACAGGCGCGATTACAACCTCATCATGTGTCAACGGTTCCTGATCCACACGATGTCTATTGCTTAACGGTTCCGTCTGGGTGGTTCGTCATTCGTCATCAGAATCGAGTCAGTATCACAGGAAACTCGAACTTCGGCCAAACCCCCACCGGAGCCCAGGCGAAGATTTTCCTCGAAACCAGGGTCGAGCAGCCGCTCAAGAAAATTACCAATTTGATGAAGATCTACAAGGAACTCTTTCCCGCCATTCCTCGCTGGCAGCAGGAGGTGCAATGTCAGGCCGATCGGGACGGGTATTTGAGGAATGCCTTCAATTACATCCACCGCTTCTACAAGGTCTTCTCCTGGACGAAGGAGCATGGGGCGTGGGTGAAGAAACTGGGAGAGGATGCCGATAAGGTCCTGGCCTTCAAGCCCCAATCGAATGCAGCAGGCATCTTGAAGGAATCGATGTTGAGGATCTTCTTCGACCGCTTCGAGACCCTGGGACAATATCTCCGCTTGACCGTGCATGATGAACTCCTCTGTGAGTGTCCCGAGGAGATGGCGGATGCCGTTGATCGTGGGTTGAAGGAGGAGATGGAGCGTCCAATTCTCCAGATGGCCCTCCCCGCATCCTATCGGATGGGATCGCATCTGGTGATTGGGACTGAGGGCAAAATTGGCACCCGTTGGGGCACGATGAACCAGCCCGGTGTGTGAGGGAGGGAGAGGATGAAGGCCCAGCCTCGACCGTTAGAAGGAGTATGCTTGACATGTGGAAAGACATTCCCTCATCCTGTTCGACGACAAGGAGGGGGTTCAAGGAAAAAGTATTGTTCACATGCCTGTCTGATCAAACGCTGGAACAAGGCGAATCCAGAGAAACGCAAAGCCATCATTTCCCGATATGAAAGTGTCCCAGAGAACCTTGCACGAAAGCGGGCACGGAATCAGGAACGGCAGTTACGACTGTATGGATGGACCCGTGCAGATCTTGAACGTGAACAGCAGCGCCAAGGAAACCGGTGTTATGGCTGTTTGAAACCATTCAATGGACGTCCCACGATCAAGATCGATCACAATCATCAATCCAACCAAGTGAGGGGGCTGCTGTGTGATCTTTGCAACAGGGGATTGGGGATGCTCCAGGATTCACCAGCAATCCTCCGCCGGCTGATGGCCTATATTGAGCGTGATCCCAAGAAGGTTCTTGTGTATCTTGCTGGTGCCCTCAAAAACCCTCGCATTCCAGAAATTGGGAACACCCTGCGAGAGCGCGGCTTTGATGTAATGGATGAATGGTTTACCCCAGGACCTGACGCTGATCTGAACTGGCAAGCCTATGAACGCCTTCGAGGTCGTTCCTACGCCGCAGCCCTTCAAGGAAGGGCCGCACAAAACATCTTTCACTTTGATCGATCATATATTGACCTCTCAGATGTGTTTGTGTTAGTGATGCCAGCAGGGAAGTCTGCCATGCTTGAATTGGGATATGCGGCTGGAATGGGTAAACGGACCTATCTGCTTTTGGATGGGCAGGAACCGGAGCGGTATGATATTATGCCAAATCTGGCGATTCATGTTGTACCAACGCTTGACGATCTCGTGCAGGCACTAGGAACCGGAGATGAGGAGAATGACCACAACCGAGTTTGAAGCCTTTGTCGCATCACATGCCAAGATGCCGCTGGAGGATCTCCTCTACAGCGTGATTGGCCTGTCTGGGGAGACGGGTGAGGTGTGTGAGTGGGTGAAGAAGGTGGTGTGTCGAGGTGACGTGACAGCCGGCGTCGCGGAGGATCTCAAGCTGGAACTGGGGGATGTGCTCCATTACGTCACTCGGATCAGCCTGAAGTTTGGGTGGACCCTCCAGGACCTTCTCGACGCGAACAAGGCCAAGCTCGACAACCGTCCCACGTGGAGTTAACCGTTTCAGAGGAGACATGATGCGCTATCCATCAATTTACATTGCTGCTCCCTACGCGGATCGAACGGGTGCCGCGACACAGGCAAAGGTGTTGCTTGAGCAGCGAGGATTTCCAGTGACCGCCAGTTGGATTGACCGTGATGAGGATGATACCGATCCTGAGGTGCTGATCCGCGCGGCCCAACGAGATCTGGAGGATATCTTCACATCCCACCTCTTTGTCCTCATCAATACCCAACCACGAGGGCAGGAAACGTCTGGGAAGGCCGTGGAGACCGGGATTGCCCTCACGCTGGGCCTGCCGATCCTTGCGGTAGGGGAACCGACAAATATCTTCCACCACCTCACCCACCCCACCTTCTTCACGTGGTTCCCCACGATTGAGGCGCTTGTGGAGCAGGTTCACGTGTGGATGGAGGAGGAACGTCTCGTGATGCGAGGGGATCGACGCGATGAAGAGTCGAAACTGGCAGGGGACATCACGATGGTTGAGGGATCGTCGCGATGAACCTCTATTTGCTCGGCATTGTTGGGGTCATCTACTGTTGGGTGGCGATATCCTACGGGCAGCAGGAGCGATATGGCATGATGCTCGCCTTCATCGCCTATGCCCTGGCAAATGCGGGGTTCATGGTGGATATCTGGTTGGAATCGGGAGGGAGGGGGCTATGAATCACGGGGTACACTTCTTACATACCGGAACTGGGGACATGGCAAAGGGGATCTCCCTCGATGGATTAGGAATCGTCCGAACCTTCACCACCGGAGCGACTCGGGACCAGGATCAGGATAAATTCGACCTGGAAGGGTTTGAATCCCCTCTGGTCATGCAGCGGTTTGCCGCGTATATGCACCAGAATCGCCTCCAGGCCGATGGGCAGCTACGCGCATCGGATAATTGGCAAAAAGGGATCCCCACGGATGCCTACATGAAGTCGATGATGAGGCATTTCATGGCTATTTGGCTCCATCATCGAGGGGAGGGTCATCTGGCGAAGGAATCCCTGGAAACGGCCCTGTGCGCCCTCCGGTTCAATGTGAATGGCTACTTATTTGAGGTGCTACGCGAGACATCGACGAACCAGCGAAGCGTCTAACCCCTTCCTCCCCTCGCACACAAAAAAAAAGCCCGGTAAGGCCATGCGGCCCTACCGGGTTTTGCCTTTCAGGTGAGGGTGTGGTACCGATTATCCTTGCGAGGGCAGTGGCATACGTACGTCATCATGGCCAATTACCCGAGGACTGCGATTGGCTTTCTTGCCGGTTCGTCGATTTGCCTGCACGCGCTTCACAGAAATCACCACTGGCACGGGGATAAAGGTCACACCCCGGAAGAGTCCGTCCTCACCCACCTCAGCCGCAACGGCCACAATTGGATCAACATGATCGACGCAGGTACGATCATCCTTGACGAGGAGTCCATAGGTACTGAAGAGGTACGATCCCTTCTTGTTGATCTCCTCTTGGGTCAGTGCGAGAGTGGCATCTGCGTGAATATCCTTCCATTGACACACGACAATATCGCCAAGTTTCGGTTGATCTGATGCCATATGCGCCTATCTACCTCTTCCCTGCGATACC
>Ga0209343_10010969_pt1 | contig 10247 bp, 13 predicted proteins | sample RifCSPlowO2_02_FD_184026 | JGI IMG/M metagenome (GOLD analysis project Ga0209343, IMG submission 184026) | Groundwater microbial communities from Rifle, Colorado - Rifle CSP2_plank lowO2_0.2 (SPAdes) (version 2) | ecosystem: Environmental > Aquatic > Deep subsurface > Groundwater | place...
TCTGCGACGAGACCGTGGCGGCGATGGACAAGCTCGGCATTGACGGCGCGATCTTCATCTCCGCCTTTTCCATGTACGGCTACGACGCGAGCTACGCGGTGGAGGTGCAGCGGAAGCATCCCGGCCGGTTCGCCATCGTGAAGCCGGTGAACCCGGAGGATCCGGCGGTGGCCGACGTCATCGCCGACTGGAAGAAGACGCCGGGCACCGTCGGCATCCGGGTCATCGTGACCCAGGAACCGGGACGCAATCCGAGCGACGCGGGCCTTGACCGGGTTCTGCGCGAAGCCGTCCGGCACGACTTTCCCGTCAACATCCTGTGCTGGGGCAACCTGGAGCGGGGCGCGGCGGTGATCGACCGCCATCCCGACGTGCGCTTCATCATCGACCACCTGGGCATCCTGCAGCCGCGCACGCCGCCCGCCCCGCCGCAGCCCTGGGCCGAGCTGCCGAAGGTGCTGGACCTCGCCCGGCGCAAGAACGCGGTGATCAAGGTGAGCGGCGCCTGCACCCTGTCGAAGGAGCCGTTTCCCTTCAATGACATCTGGGATCCGCTCGCCCGCCTGTTCGACGCCTGGGGTTTCGAGCGCTGCCTGTGGGGCACCGACTGGACCCGCGCCTCCGCGGTCGTCAACTACGAGCAGGCCGTCGAGCCCTTCCGCAAGACCAATCGCCTCACCGACAGCGAGCGCGCGATGCTGATGGGCGGGGCCTGTGCCAGGGCGTATGGATGGTCGCCAAAGAAGGTCTAGGTTTGTCACCACGCAATCAACTGACGTAGCGGGACCGCCTCACCACACGAGGCTGGCGAGAAAGCGCAGCGAAGCGGCGAGCAGGAACAGCCCGAACGCGACTTCGAGCGCGCGCCGCGAAAGGGCGTGGGCCATCCTCGCGCCATAGGAAGCGGTGACGCTCGACACCGGCGCCATCAGCGCAAACCCGATCAGCGACACGAAGCCGAACGACAGCGGCGGCAGTTGCGCCTGATGCGGCAGGCCGGCGACGATGTAGCCGAGCGTCCCGGCGAGCGTGATCGGCACCACGATGCCGGCGGAGGTCGCGACCGCCTGATGGATCGGCTTCCCGTAGAGCGTGAGCACCATGGTACACAGCGAGCCGCCGCTGACGCCGGTGAGCGAGGCCATCAGCCCGACCGCGAGGCCGTAGAGGCGCGCCAGCGGATGCTTCGGCAGGTCGTCCCCCAGACGCCACGATTGCCGGCCGAACAGGAGCTTGCCGGCGATGATTGCCGCAATCACGATAAAGGCGATCTTGAAGACCGGCGACGGCGCCACCGTGGCGATGCCCGAACCGATGGCGATGCCGACGATCACGCCCGGCGTCCAATGCCACACCACATCCGTGAGCACCGCGCCGGTCGCGCGATGCGTCAGGTACGAGCGGATATTGGTCGGCGCCATGATCGCTAGCGACGTGCCGATACTGAGCTGCATGTGCACTTCGTCCGGCACGCCGAGGAGGCGGAACACTTCGTAGAGAACCGGCACCGCCACCACGCCGCCGCCGACGCCGAACAGGCCGGCGAGCAATCCGGCCACCACGCCGCCGGCCATAATGGCCGCGGCGAGGAGCAGCAATTCATCGAGCGGCACACCGGGCATGCCGCTACGATATAACAGGATCGGCAGAATCCGCAGTGATATGAACAAATCACTCTGATCCGATTGATGTTCCTTTGATTTGACCTATATACGTCTCAAGCGTATATTCCTGCGGTGTTCACTTTCATCGAGCTGCCGTCCTTTGACGCTGTAAGGGACAAGTGGTGGGGCCTGGCGGGACGCGGCAAGCGGGGCGGCGCAAGGGTGATTTACTTCCTGCGGCTTGCCTCCGGCCAGATCGTCCTGGTGACGATGTATGGGAAGAACGTGCGCGAGAGCATCGATCCGGCGCCGCTCAGACGCCTGAAGGAGATATTCGAGAATGGCTAAGCTCTACGGCAAGAAACTGGCCGCGTGGGAAAAGAAGCGCGACCTGAATGCGGAAATCCTCCAGGCCGTGCGCGACATGAGGCGCGGCAAGTGGGCGCGGAAAACGGAGTTCATCCCGCAGCGCGACGGCTCGATGCGCCGGATCATCACCCGGCGCGACGGGACGGTGGAAAAGGACCACATTATTCCGGCGGGAGACACCTCCGTGCGCGCCGCCCGCGCCGCGACGGGGCTGTCGCAGGCGCAGTTCGCCAGACTGCTGGGGGTTTCGGTGCGCACGCTCCAGGAATGGGAGCAGGGCCGCAAGTCGCCTTCCGGCGCGGCCGCGACCCTTCTTAGAATCGCCGGCAAGCGGCCGGACGTGCTCAAGGAAGTGGCGTAGTTCGCTCCCGCGCGCACGCCCTCGCGGACCTTGTCTTTTCGCCGCTCACGCCCTCCCGGCTTCTATCGCCTTCCCGCTCTCCCGGGTATTTTCGGGCGATGCTGATGGGCGGCGACTGCGCCAAGGCCTATGGCTGGGCGCCGAAGTAATGTTAAATCCGGACGCTACGTGCCGGTTTAACTCCACGTGTTCGAACGGACGACCTAAGCGCCGTTCAACACGCGGTTTATTAATAGGGTTTTGTAGGACTTCCAAGCTAACCAGAGTTTCGGTCTATTGAAAACTTACACTGACCCCATTTATTGCACACGGCGGCCGTCATGCGGCGGACTTGGCGGTTGCGACCTTCCGTGATCGTGATCTCCAGCCACGCCGTGGGTATGTTGCGCCGATTGCGTATGGGCGGTTCGCGGGGCCACAGCCAGTCGGGCTTCTCCACCAGCCGCGCGCCTGCCGGCGCCGTCATGCCGTCTCTTAGCTTAGGAGCGCGTGATAAAATTCGCTTAATTTTAACGACTTAAGTCGGCGGCAGGGGCAGCACATGGCAGGTCACAGCAAGTGGGCCAACGTCCAGCACCGCAAGAACCGGCAGGACGCGAAGCGCGGCAAGAATTTCACCCGCCTGATCAAGGAAATCACGGTTGCCGCGCGGTTGGGCGGCGGCGATCCCGACGCCAACCCCCGGTTGCGCCTGGCGGTGGACAAGGCCTACGGCAACAACATGCCCAAGGACAACGTCGAGCGCGCGATCAAGCGCGGGGTCGGCGGGCTCGAGGGCGCGAATTACGAGGAAATCCGCTACGAGGGCTACGGCACCGGCGGCGCGGCGGTGATGGTGGACTGCATGACCGACAACAAGACCCGCACCGTGGCGGACGTGCGGCACGCCTTCACCAAGTTCGGCGGCAACCTGGGCGGCGCGGGCTCGGTGGCGTTCCTGTTCAAGCACTGCGGGCAGCTCGTGTTCGCGCCCGGCACCAGCGAGGACCGGCTCATGGAAGCGGCGATCGAGGCGGGCGCCGAGGACGTCATCACCAACGAGGATGGCAGCATCGAGGTCGTCACCGCGCCCAACGATTTCGTGGCGGTGAGGACGGCCCTGGAAAAGAAGGGCCTCAAGGCCGAGCTTGCCGAGGTGACGTTCAAGCCCACGACCGAGAGCGCGATGAAGGGCGACGAAGCGGCGCGCATGCAGAAGCTGCTCGACGCCATCGAAGCGATAGACGACGTCCAGGAAGTCTACACAACCGCGGTGATCGACAGCGGTTAGAGAGGGGAGCGGGGTGCCCCGCCCATCACCCATCACCCATCACCCATCACCGAATTCGCGCACGCGAATTCTCGGAATCGATCCCGGGCTCACCGTCACCGGGTACGGCATCCTCGACCGGCAGGGCAACCGGCTGTCATACGTCGCCAGCGGCCGCATACGCACGCCGGCAGGCGACCTCGCGCTGCGCCTCAAGACCATCCTCGACGGGCTGCGGGAGGTCATCGGCGAGCACCGCCCGGCGCAGGTCGCGCTGGAGAAGGTGTTCGTCAACGTCAATCCCCAGTCCACGCTGCTGCTCGGGCAGGCGCGCGGCACGGCGATCTGCGCCGCGGTAATGCACGGCCTGCCGGTGGCGGAGTACACTGCGCTGCAGGTGAAGCAGGCGGTGGTGGGCAATGGCCACGCGCAGAAACGGCAGGTGCAGGAGATGGTGCGGCGCCTCCTCAAGCTCGCGGGCGACCCCAGCCCGGACGCGGCCGACGCGCTGGCGTGCGCGATCTGCCACGCGCACGGCGGCCAGGGCCTGGGCCGGCTCGCCACCGCGGGCTACCGGATGAAGAGGGGCAGGCTCGTCAAATGATCGGGCGGATACACGGCACGCTGGTGGAGAAGCACCCGCCCCAGATCGTCGTGGACGTGCAGGGCGTCGGCTACGAGGTCGACGTGCCGATGAGCACCTTCTACCAGCTGCCCGCGACCGGCACGGAGGTGTCGTTGTTCACGCACCTGGTGGTGCGGGAGGACGCGCACCAGCTCTACGGATTCGCCACCGAGCCCGAGCGGCGCGCGTTCCGCCAGCTGCTCAGGATCTCCGGGATCGGCGCGCGCACCGCGCTCTCCGTGCTCTCCGGGCTCTCGGTCGCCGACCTGCGCGAGGCGGTCAGCACCCAGGACACCGGCCGGCTCACGAAAATTCCCGGCATCGGCAAGAAGACCGCGGAACGGCTCCTGCTGGAGCTGCGGGACAAGCTCGATTCCACCCTCGTCGCGCCGGCCACGGCGAAGGGCGATGGACAGGCGGCGGACGTCGGCAATGCGCTGCTCGCGCTTGGCTATAATGACCGCGAGGCCGCGTGGGCGATCAGGCAGCTGCCGGCCGGGCTCAACGTCATGGAAGGCATACGCCAGGCGCTCAGGCTTCTTTCGAAGTCGTAATGGGTTATGCGTAATGGGTCGTGGGGACGGGTGTTGAATGATAGAAAGTGACCGCCTCATCGCCGCCGCGCCGGCCTCGCCGCAGGAGGAGGCGTTCGAGCGCACGCTGCGGCCGAAGCTGCTCGAGGAATACGTGGGCCAGGAGAAGATCCGCGGCCAGCTCTCGGTGTTCATCGAGGCGGCGCGCAAGCGCAAGGAAGCGCTCGACCACGTGCTGCTGTTCGGCCCGCCGGGCCTGGGCAAGACCACCCTTGCGCACATCATCGCTCACGAGATGGGCGTCAATCTCCGCCACACCTCCGGCCCGGTGCTGGAGCGGCCGGGCGACCTCGCCGCGATCCTCACCAACCTCGAGCCGAACGACGTGCTGTTCATCGACGAGATCCATCGCCTCTCGCCGGTGGTGGAGGAGATCCTCTACCCCGCGCTCGAGGACTACCAGATCGACATCATGATCGGGGAAGGGCCGGCGGCGCGCTCGGTGAAGCTCGACCTGCCGCCGTTCACGCTGGTCGGCGCGACGACGCGCGCCGGCATGCTCACCAATCCGCTGCGCGACCGCTTCGGGATCGTCGCGCGGCTCGAGTTCTACACGATGGAGGAACTGCAGCGCATCGTGCAGCGCTCGGCGAAGCTGCTCGAGATCGAGACCGCGGCCGAGGGCGCGCGCGAGATCGCGGGCCGCGCGCGCGGCACGCCGCGCGTCGCCAACCGCCTGTTGCGCCGGGTGCGCGACTACGCGGAAGTCAGGGCCAGGGGCAAGGTGACGCGCGAGGTGGCGGACGCCGCGTTGAAGATGCTCGACGTGGACGCCGTCGGGCTCGACGTCATGGACCGGAAGCTCCTGCTCGCGGTCATCGAGAAATTCGCCGGCGGCCCGGTCGGCATCGAGAACCTCGCCGCGGCGATCGGGGAAGAGCGCGACACCATCGAAGACGTGCTCGAGCCTTACCTCATCCAGCAGGGCTTTCTCCAGAGAACGCTGCGCGGCCGCATCGCGACCGTCTCCGCCTACCGCCACTTCGGCCTCGCCCAGCCCGCCCGCGCCGGCACGCCGGACCTTTGGGAACAGCCCAAAGAATGATGGTTAATCCCGTTAGAATACCGGGGCCGCTCATCGCCAGGACAGGAAACAGGACGTGAATCCCGCCGCGCCCCATGACATGTCGGTGCTGTCGCTGATCACCGGCGCCAGCCTGCTGGTGCAGATCGTGATGCTGATGCTGCTGCTCGCCTCGGTGTTCTCCTGGTACTACATCTTTCTCAAGATCTTCACCTTCAAGCGCGCGACGCAGCTCGCCGACCGGTTCGAGAAGGAATTCTGGAGCGGCGCGGACTTGAACGAGCTCTACCAGCGGGCGGTCACCGCGCGCGACTCCGCCGGCAGCCAGGAGCGCATTTTCGAGGCGGGCTTCCGCGAGTTCACCAAGCTGCGCAAGCCCGGCATGGACGTCGGGGACATCATGGACGGCGTGCGGCGCGCGATGCGCGCGACCTACCAGCGCGAGATGGAGAGCCTCGAGTCCTATCTCTCGTTCCTCGCCTCGGTGGGATCGGTGAGCCCCTACGTCGGGCTGTTCGGCACGGTATGGGGCATCATGAATTCCTTCCGCAGCCTGGCCAACGTCGCGCAGGCGACGCTCGGCGCGGTGGCGCCGGGCATCGCGGAGGCGCTGATCGCGACCGCGATGGGCCTGTTCGCGGCGATTCCCGCCGTGGTGGCCTACAACCGCTTCGCCGGGGACCTCAACCGGCTCGCCACCCGCTTCGACTCCTTCATGGAGGAGTTCTCGAACATCCTGCAGCGGCAGGCGCACTAACTGTAGTGACGAGTGACGGTAAGCTGACGCAATGCTGATCGAGAGGCGCAGCGGCAGAAGGCTGATGAACCAGATCAACGTCGTGCCGTATATCGACGTGATGCTGGTGCTGCTGGTGATCTTCATGATCACCGCGCCGCTCATCAACCCCGGCCAGATCGAGCTGCCGTCGGTCGGCAAGATTTCCGACCCGCCGCTGGCTCCGATGGAGGTCTCGGTCCGCACCGACGGCGCGCTGTGGCTGCGCGACCGCGCGCGCTCGATGGAGGAGCGCAAGGTGTCGCGCAACGAGCTGCTCGCCGCGATCCGCCAGAAGCAGAAGCAGCGCCCGGACCAGGCGGTGGTGATCGCGGCCGACAAGGACGTGCGCTACGAAGCGGTGCTGGAAGTCATGGACATGCTGCAGCAGAACCAGGTGCGCAAGGTCGGGCTCCTTGCGAAGCCGCGCGGGAAATGACAGCCTTCGTCTACGAGACACCGAACGAGAAGGCGATCTCCGGCGCGCTGACGCTGGTGATGCACCTCCTGTTCCTGGCGCTGCTGGTGTTCAGCGTCAGCTGGCAGCGGCGCCAGGCCGATACGATGGTGGCGGAGCTGTGGAGCAGCCTGCCGCAGCCGGCCCCCAAAGCCGAGCCCCCGCCGCCGCCGCCGAAGGTCGAGCCCGAGCCGCCCAAACCCGCGCCCAGGGTCGAGGCAAAGCCGGTGCCCAGGGTCGAACCCAGGCCCCAGCCGAAGGCCGAGATCGATCTGCGCGAGAAAAGGGAAAAGGAGCGCAAGGCGAAGGAACAGGCGCTTGCCGAGAAGAAGAAGCGCGAGGAGCAGGAGAAGGTCGAGGCGGCCAGGCGGCAGCAGGCGAAGGAGGCGGCCGAGGCAAAGCGCCTCGCGCAGGAACAGGCGGACGCCCTGAAGAAGCTCGCCGCGCAGCAGGCGACTGCCCGGGAAGCGGAGATCGCAAAGTATAGAGCGCTTATCTCGGCCCGGATCAAGCGCTTCATCGTCGAGCCGCCCAACCTCCAGGGCAACCCCGAGGCCGAGCTGGATATCGTCGTGTTGCCCGGCGGCGAGGTCCTGGACGTCAGGACCCGGAAGGCGAGCGGGCAATCCGCCTGGGACAACGCGGTCGAGCGCGCCATCCGGCGGGCGCAGCCCCTGCCGTTGCCCTCGGACCCGGCGCTCATGAAGGAATTCCGGGAACTCAATCTCAAATTCCGACCCAAAGAATAGGGACAGGAGGTTCGAGGGACCGTCGCCGGCTGGCGACAGTTTTCGCCGCGCGCGAGATCGTCACGTGAAACCGTTATAATTGCAGAACATGAGTTACGGCTTGCTGCACCGTTTTTTCCGCGCTGCCGTCGTCCTCGTCCTGCTTGCCTTCCCGCCGGCAGCCCGCGCGGTCCTCACCATCGAGATCGTCGGCACCGGCGCCAATCAGTTTCCCGTCGCCATCGTTCCGTTCCGCGCCGAGCCGGGACTGCAGCAGCCCGTGACCCCGGTCGTCTCCGCCGACCTCGCCCGGAGCGGGCTCTTCAGGATGGTGGACGCCGGCGGGCTCAACCCGCCGCCGTACGAGCCGCAGGACGTTGATTACGCCACCTGGCGCGCGCGCGGCGCGGACGCCGTCGTGATCGGGACCATCGCGCCGCTGCCCGGCGGACGCTACGACATCCGCTTCCGGCTGATGGACGTCGCGAAACAGGCGCAGCTGGCGGGCTTCGCCTACACGGCAACCGGTGCCCAGCTGCGTCACACCGCCCACCGCATCGCGGACGCCATATACGAGAAGCTGACCGGCGACCGGGGCGTTTTCAGCACCCGGATCACCTATATCGTGAAGCGCGGCGCCCGCTACGAGCTGCAGGTGGCCGACGCCGACGGCTACGGCGCGCAGACGGTGCTCGCCTCCAACGAGCCGATCATCTCGCCGGCCTGGTCGCCGGACGGCACCCAGCTCGCCTACGTGTCGTTCGAGCAGAAGAAGCCCGTCGTCTACGTGCAGTCGCTCACCACCGGCGGGCGGCGCGCGGTGGCCAATTTCTGGGGCAGCAACAGCGCGCCGGCGTGGTCGCCCGACGGCAGGCGGCTCGCCGTGGTGCTCTCCAAGGACGGCGGCTCGCAGATCTACCTCGTCAACGCCGACGGCAGCGGCGTCACGCGGCTCACGCAGAGCTCGGCGATCGACACCGAGCCGAACTTCTCCCCCGACGGCGAGCTGCTGCTCTTCACCTCGGACCGCGGGGGCGCGCCGCAGATCTACGGCATGACGGCGGCCGGGGGCGAAGTGCGGCGCCTTACCTTCGACGGGACCTACAACGTCAGTCCGCGCTTCAGCCCCGACGGCAAGAGCTTCACGTTCATACAGCGGAACGGCAGCCGCTTCAACGTCGCGGTGCAGGACCTGGCCACGCGGCAGGTGCAGGTGCTGACCGACGGCTCCGCCGACGAGTCACCGAGCTTCGCGCCGAACGGCAGGATGATCCTCTACGCAACCGAGGTGAGGGGGCGTGGTATATTGTCCGCGGTCTCTAGCGATGGCAGGGTGAAGCAGCGGTTGACCGCGGATGCCGGGGACGTGCGTGAACCGGCGTGGGGCCCGCTGCCCAAATAATCAATACGAGGAGCCAGGCGATGAAGAGACTGTGCATCGGCATTTTGAGTGTACTGTTCGTGGCAATGCTCGCGGCCTGCAGCACCGCCCCCACCAAGGAGCAGGAGGGCGCGTCGGTCGAGGACCGCGGCGCAGCGGCACCCGCCGATCCTTCCGCGGGCAAGCCGAAGCCCCAGCCCGATCCGGGAGCCACCACCAAGCCGCTGGTGGACAAGCCGCTCGCGGCAAACCCCCTGAAGGACCCCGCCAACATCCTCTCGAAGCGCAGCATCTTCTTCGATTACGACTCGAACGTGATCAAGGACGAGTTCAAGCCGGTCGTGACGGCGCACGCCCGTTACCTGCAGCAGAACGCGGCCGCGAAGATGCGCGTCGAGGGCAATGCCGACGACCGCGGCAGCCGCGAGTACAACCTGGCGCTCGGGCAGCGCCGGGCGGAAGCGGTAAAGCAGATGATGCAGCTCCTCGGCGCGAGAGCCGACCAGGTCGAGAGCGTGAGCTTCGGCGAGGAGAAGCCGCGGTGCACCGACGCCGCGGAGTCCTGCTGGTCGCAGAACCGCCGCGGCGATATCGTCTATCAAGGCGAGTGAGATGCGGAGGGATGAGGGATGAGGGATGAGGGATGAAGGTCAACCCCTCGGCTCCGTCCGGTTTTCTTCGTCGCTTTGCCTGGATTACCGTCGTAGCGTGTCTTAATCCGGCCACGCAGGTTTCGGCGCAGCTGTTTGGTGGGGACGACGTTGCGCGCAAGCAGATCGCCGAGCAGGCCAGGGGCCTCGATGCGCTGAAGCAGCAGAACGACGCCCTCGCGGCGCGGCTCGCGCGCATCGAGGAGTCGCTCAAGACCCTGTCGGCGTCCAACCCCGCGCTCGAGCTCGCCCAGCAGCTCGAGCGGCTGCGCCAGGAAATCTCGCAGCTCCGCGGCCAGGTCGAGGTGCTCAACAACGAGGTCCAGTCGGCATCGAAACGCCAGCGGGACATGTATCTTGATCTCGACGCGCGCATGAAGCGCCTCGAGCAACCGGCCGCGGCGGGCGCGCCCTCCGCCGTGCCTTTGTCC
>Ga0209343_10010970_pt1 | contig 10246 bp, 9 predicted proteins | sample RifCSPlowO2_02_FD_184026 | JGI IMG/M metagenome (GOLD analysis project Ga0209343, IMG submission 184026) | Groundwater microbial communities from Rifle, Colorado - Rifle CSP2_plank lowO2_0.2 (SPAdes) (version 2) | ecosystem: Environmental > Aquatic > Deep subsurface > Groundwater | place: Rifle...
ATGCGAATCGGCAACCAATGCAAAGCGCAATATAGGCTTATTGCCCCCAGAAAACGCACTTCTGTCAGAAACTGGACGGCCCTTTTGGGAATTTGCCTGAAAAAAAGTGTATCCGAGCGCAAATGAAAACCCAATTAAAAGAAGTGCCAGAAATATTTTTCGCATAAATCTACATTTTCTCGGGGGCGGAAACTCCCAGAAGCCTCAGGGTATTGGCAAGGGCTATTTGGGTCGCCCGGCAAAGAGCCAAACGAGCGGATCTTAAGTCAGCTTTTTCTGTAAGCACAGGGCAATTTTCGTAGAACTTATGGAATGAATCGGCAAGATCGATAGCGTAGGAAGTAAGCTGGTGCACGGCAAAACTGACGGCAATATCCGCGACTAGCTCCTCAAGTCTGCTGATCTGCTTTATCAAATTTAGTTCGTAGTTGGTAGTTAGTAGTTGGTAGTTCACTTTTGACTTTTGACCCTTCGATGTACTCAGGGTCACCCTGAGCTTGTCGAATGGGTGACCTTTCACCTTTGACTTCGCAAGAATACTTTGTATTCTTGCGTTTGCATACTGCACATAATAAACGGGGTTTTTGCTGGACCGTTCCTTCGCCAGCGCAAGGTCAAAATCCATGTGAGTGTTAGCATCGTGCATCAGAATAAAAAACCTAAAAGCGTCCCTGCCAACTTCATCTAAGACCTCTTTTGCCGTCACAAAATTGCCCGCGCGCTTGCTCATCTTGACTATCTCTTTGCCTCTTTTTATGCGCACAAACTGGTAAAGAACCACCTTAAATTTGGCGATGTCAAAATCTAACGCAACCGCCAGAGCCTTAAGTTTGGGAACGTGACCAATGGTGTTTGAGCCAAAAACATCAACAACCAAATCATAACCGCTTTCGAATTTCTGTTTGTGATAGACCACGTCTGCCGTAAAGTAGGTGTAATTTCCGTCGGATTTAACAACAACCGCATCTTTGTCCTTCAAAAATTGATTCTTGGGAGCTTGTCCCGAGCCTTCGACCCTGAGCGAAGTCGAAGGGCGAAGTCGAGGGGCGAACCAAGTTGCACCTTCTTTTTTAGTAAGCATACCCTTTTTTTGAAGCTCTGCTAGAATTTGAGGCGCCTCTTTTTGAAGATCGCTTTCATGGACAATCAGATCAAAAGTAATTCCTATTGCCTTGCAGTCTGCGATAATTTCCTCAAAAAGAATTTTTACGCCGATCTCGCCGCTCTTTACAATCAATTCCTGCTCTGAAAGTCCTTTTACATTTCCTATAATTTTTTTAACTTTGGCCGCAACCTCTTGGGTATATTCACCCTGATACGGCAAGGATTCTCCTTGCACGTCTATTAAATCTGCTTTGACAGCCAAGGTTTTGCCAAGTTCCGTAACCTGATTTCCCCGGTCGTTATCGATATATTCCCGCAGTACTTTCCAGCCGGAAAACTCTAAAACTGAAGCTAAAACATCACCGATTGGTCCTCCCCGCGCATTGCCGAAATGCAGTGGTCCTGTTGGGTTGGCGCTTACAAACTCTACCCTGGCTTTTTTACCTTTTCCGAGGCTGTTTGAACCATATCCATTGGCTTTGTTTACACCGAAAGGATGTGAAGTGAGTACAACATCTACCTGATTTTGCCAATATTCGTCCTTAATGAAAAAATTAATAAAACCGGGCTCTTTAACCTCTAGTTTTTTAATGTAAGGTAAATTTTTTAAACTATCGGATAAAAGTCTGGCAAACTCCATTGGAGAGTGCTTGCCCTCACGGCTAGCTTTAAGGGCGATATTCGTCGAATAATCTCCAAAGCCGGGATCTTGCGACCTTGCAACTTCAATATCGATACCTGATACCTGATATCCGATATCTGATACAGCTTTCTTTATGTCTTTTCTGATTTGCTGTCTCAACATCATATAGAACCGCATCCGCCTTTGGCGGAGAGAACCGCATGGCACTGAATATTGTCGATTTTTAATCTTTGATTGTCAAATGCTTGCCCTTCAGGGTGAACCTTCTGGGTGAACCCCTCGGAGCTTTCTTTACCTCCATAGCTTTAGCGTCGGAGGTAGCGAAGTGGGATTAAATTTCCCTCTGTTAATTGTCAAATTTACTTAACCGGTATTATAATCATGACTGATGACTCTAGAAGCCAACCCTCTTTCTGTACCTGTTGATCGAGATCCTGCCTGGCCATTTTTAGAAGAACTGGATGCCGGTCAAATTATGACAGTTTGCGCTAAAGCAGCCGAACTTCGTAGAGTGGAAAATAAAAGTTTACCTGCGGCAATCGCGCTGGCTTTAATACATACCAGACTTAAAAACTTTTACGCTAATCCTCTTCTGAATGGCTTTCCCGACTCACGTTTAAGAAAATCTGCGGGTAATTCATACAGAGAACTTTTACTTTATATCCCTTTGGCAGAGTCTGCAAGTGTCCATGGAGTGCCTAGATACTCAGAAGGGGATTCAAATTATTTCGATCTTAAGGATATCTCTATCGGGGATAAAGTCGATATGTTTCTGGCTTTTCAAAGAAGAGTTCAATTGATGCTTGCTGATCCAACTGCCGTTGGAATGCTTAAAGAAGGAGTCATGTCAATCGTTGTCAAAAGTGCGGCGCAGCGGGAAGGATCAGCGATTGAAACCTTGCTTAAGAGTGGATTGGTAGAAACCGTCGATGATTTGCAAAAGCCGGAAATTAGAAGGCATCTTGATCCCCAAACACTAGGTTACTTACAAGCTTATCTTGACTACACGAAAGTCTTCCCTGTAGCCTCTTCTCAAAAGCCGCCTCAAATGCTCTAATTCGAGCTTATTCAAGCTTAATCCTTTTCAGTCTTAAAAGAAAAACTTTTGCCATCGCTGTCAATTTCGATGATGCCGTTTGTATCATTGCGCAATATTTTTACTCCTTTTGATAGTAGTAAATTTAGACTTTAGTTAATTGGCTAATTTAACCCGTCGGGAGAGTTGTAATGTGAAAGATGTATAATTTATGTCGTGCTGAATACGGTAATTTTTGATATGGATGGAGTTCTCGTGGATAGTGAACTCTATCACGAACAATATTTAACTGACGTTTGCAAACGCCTGGGGGTGAACATTACAAGAGAGGATTTTGATATCCTAAGAGGTACCACTGCGGAAAGCTTTTGGGAGTACATCGCCAAAAAATATAGCCTAAAAAAAGCTACGCCCACTTTTATTGAAAATGTTAGAACTGGCTATATAGATTATCTGAAATCTCTTAAAACTGTCAAGCCTGTTGAGGGCGTTATTGAACTCTTGGAAACATTGGAATTTCTGAAATTCCAAAAGGTCGTTGCATCATCCGCTTCCCGTGCCAGAGTACAAGCTTTACTTGAGATGTTAGACCTGTCGAAATATTTCGCCGAAAAGGTTTCGGGCCAAGACGTTGAAAAGGGAAAGCCCGAACCGGATATTTTTCTGGTTTGTGCCCAGAAAATTGACCGCAGTCCCGCTCAATGTGTAGTCATCGAAGATTCCCCAAATGGGGTAGCGGCTGCAAAAGCGGCTGGCATGAAATGCATCGGCTTTACCGGAACCGGAACTGAGGCAAAAAAGCTCTCGGACTGCGATCTAATTATAAAAAGTTTTGAAGAGATAATAAGGGTTTTGAAAGATAAGAAATCCCTAAACCATCTTTTTATCGGCTAAGTTTTATAATCTGGTGATATAATACCCGGCGTGAAAGAGGCTCTTAGGTACCCCGAAGCTTTAAAACAAGAAACAATCTCGATTTTAGACAAGATTCGTTTGAATATGTCTGATATCTTAAAAAGGAAAGGGCAGGTCTTTGTAGGTATCGCTGGCGGAAGTGTTGTTGGAAAAACTACAGTTTATGCACAAGAACTTTCGAGGGGACTAAGTGATGTATTAATTCTCCCTGGAGACGACTATTGTATTGGGAATACAGGAAGTGCTGTTCTTCACGGGAAGCCAAATTTACATGTACCGGAAGACTACGACCCTGAATTGTTAGGCTCTCATCTTCGGGACCTCAGAGAACGAAAACCGATAGAAAAACCGTTGTATTCATTTGCAGAAAGAGAGAGGTTGGGTTGGACCACGGTAAACCCAGCTGAAATTGTGATTGTTGAGGGAACATTTGTTTTACATCAATCGTTTAATGGGTTAACTGACATTAAGGTTTTTATTTTAACAGACGATCATAGTCGATTTATTAGAAGGCTGATAAGGCAAAGAAGGAATCCTAAACAAACAGATTTGGAAAGACTTAAAGAATATCTGGAATTAACATATCCGCATTACCATTCAGACATATTACCGACTATTACTAACGCCGATTATGTGATCCAAAATACATATGATGCTGAAGTCGAAAGCCCAAAGATGAAAACGCACCAAACCCAACTGGTGTTTACGGGAATTACAAGAGAGGAAGATTTCCTGAACCTTTTTCCTCAATGTACTATTAATAGTTTCTCCCGGCATTACTATACGCATGATGGGTTTAAACCAGGTGAGGTACTATACGTAAGTGAAAACACAAACATAAATAATGAATTATTTTACGGACTAGAACCAGCAATCAATGGCAATAAAGCAATACAAACCCCCTGTGTCATCTTTAATTTAGATGGAGAAGTTGTAGATTTAGAAGAAGCAGGATACCAAAGAATGCTGACAGTTCGTGGTCTTGAAATTACTGCTCAAATTGGTAATACATCGATAAAATTTGTAAAACTGGAAAGTGGAGCATCAGTCGTTCAAGTTAGTTGCATATCACAAAATGGTGATGATTCTACACCTGTACCTGTAAATCCATTTATAAGTCACGAGCTAAAACCGCAACCAATAACCAAAAGCCGTTGGGAAATAATGAATGCAGACTCAAAGTAAAACTATCTGATTATCCAGTATTCTATATTTGAGCTTAGAGTAATCCTCAACTACTAAATCGGCCTCTCCAAGCTCATCTCGAGAGTTTGTTGAGTTTCTTATAGCTATACAATACATTCCAGCACCTTTTGCTGATCGTATCCCAGACTCCGTATCTTCAAAAGCTAAACAGTGTCTGTGAAAAATTCCCAACTTTTTACTGGCGATTAGAAACGGGTATGGATCCGGTTTCTGTTTAGCGCCAATATCCTCATGAGAAATTATAAAATGGAAAAAGCCATCCAAGCCAAGTAAATTAATTGAGTCAATCAAAGAGTTTAATGAAGCCCCGCTTACAACTGCACAGGGAATGTGTGATTTTTGTAAGTTCCTAAGAAAAATTTTGAGACCATACATTGGCCTTAGTTTCTTTTTTGCAATTTCAAAATAGTATTCTCTTTTTTTAAGGTAAAATTCCTCAGCATTACATTCAATCCCCCGTTCTTGAAGTATCTGCGGAGGTTTTTTATATTTCCTCACACATTCTGCAAAATAGATTTCTTCGGTAAAATCAAAAGTATATAATTCCAGGCATACTTGTTTATAGGCTTCAAAATGAAGCATCGTACTATCATAAAGAGTACCATCGGCATCAAGAAGTACCGCTTTAAAAGCTTTATCGGTTTTATTTTGTTTTTTGCTCATAATAAAACTCATTAAGTTTCTTAATACCTGTTAATAAAAAACCTATTGCTCGGTTTTCATTGTTATGTTTGATCAAGTGAAACATCACAATTGCAATATTTTGCAGTGCAGTTAGAAATAATATCCTTCTTCTCCATAATTTGTCGTTAGCGAAATAAAACTCAGAATACTCCCTTAAATAATGCCAAAAAAGGCCAGATAAATTATCATACACGGCAATTGCTCTGTCATCGAAAAATCTTATATCAATATTGCCATCAGTTTTATAATTTAAGTCAAACAAATCGAAATAAAAATGCTCATAATAAGTAGAAAGAGACAAGAAAGTTTTTGCAAAATCATAGTACTTAGAAAAGCTCTGGCCATTCGGATCAATAAGCTTAAAATCCCCGTCTAAAGGATTAATTAAAATATCCTCAAGAATCATATCTCCATGGCAAAGTGAATAATCGGGAAAAGTTAATAATTGTCTACAACTTTTATCATTCCTTAATTTTTCATAAATCGGGAAAAACCCTTCACATTCAAAACCGCCAATAGTGATTTTCGTTCTGTTAAGTATTTTTTTTAAATTGGTACCCGAATTGCTTGGGGTTCTAAATACCCTTTCCAACCGCCTATCAATCCTTGAAAAATAATCGTCATCCCTCTTAATATGGCTCTTGTGACTGTACAGTGTTTTTTCAAGGCTTCCGTAAATATTTATAAGTAACCTTAAAGCCATTCCGGCTGTTAAATTTCCGCAAAATAATAACTGGGCAAATGTCGGATAGGGGAAATATTCCATTTCGTAACCTATGCGAGAAGACTTTGAAACTGAATTCTCGCCATACACTTTTGGAAAAAGATGTCTAGCCTCTTTGGGCAAAGATGTAAGGAAATAAGCTTCCTCTCTTAGTCTGACACCTGCATCAATGTCACCGTTGTAATTTGAATTAGTTTCTTTCTTTATTCGCCAGCGTTTATTTTTATATAAAAAAAGTGTTACTTCGGAAAATGAGCCACCATCTAATTTTATGTCAGTAGTTGTGCTTTGCACGGTCTTAATGCCGTATTTCAATAGAAGTTTAATTTTTTCATTAGGTAAGCAAGAAACCGCCTCTTTAATAAATTTTTCAAACATAAACGGGTTTTTTATGGAAAATACCAAAGCAGTTTCTTCGTTAAGAAATCTTGAAAACAAGGCAGAAAGGTATGGGAAATACACACTATGCCCGTTAACTTTTACTGCCCTCCTTGACGAACTACTCAGCAAAAAATCAGCCGGGAAACTGGATTGGAGCCTTCTCGCCTCTGCAACTACCTGCTTGGCCAAATCTGGTCTAAGTTTAATATTTTCATTTGGTAAACTTATATCAATATGTCGTCTGGTTATTAACATTTTTAATATTTAATAATAACACTGAAGTAAAGTTTCTCGGCTTAATTTTTAAAAAGAAAGGAAATCAAAATTATTTATCAGTGAATCCAAGTGACAATATCCAAATTATGTGACTAAAATAGAAAAAACATTCGTTGGCTAGAAGTATTATTAGGTTCTAGAAGACAAAGTCCTGTTATTGTAACAAAGATTTTCAAATTAAATACTCTTTCAAAAGTTTCTTTTCGTTTTTTTGATCTATAAAAGCCCTTACGCTGATATACTTTTCGATGCCTGAACCGTTTATTTTCCTTTTTAAAAGTTCGTCTAATTGAAAAAGGCCTGCAGAATTATTCATCGTAACATTTATATGTATCGGTTTAATCTGACCTTTAACAATCTCCACGTTTTCTATGGCTGCAGCAGAAACGGAATAAATATCCACTATTCCCGATTCATAAGGAATTCGCGACCTGCCTTTGCTCATATCCAAAGCATCGGCGACACGAACTATTCCTGCTTCTATAGTAATCGGATGGCTGTCACTTCGATGACTTATTATGGCATGCAAAACTTCTGCTATCACAATTGTTTTTTCATAAGGTTGTAGAAAACCAAGTATCTGATGCATAAGGTTATTAGCCAAAAACAAACTATATTCTTCGTGTCCTTTTCTGTTAATAGACATTCCCAAATCATGAAAAAGGCTTGCAAGTAAAACAATCAACTCTGCATATTCACCGGATAAGTCAAAATTTTTTGTGACCGACATCTTTATCCCTTTACTTACCAACATCCTGACAAATTTAACCGCAATATTTGAAACTATTTGAAAATGGACCGGACCGTGGTCAGACATTCCTAAGCGCTCGATCGCATTCACGTTGATAATTTTCCATAAAGTCACAATTTCAATATTTTTATTTATTGAAGTTAAAGAATTTCTTAATAGTTCGTTGCCTTGTATCGGCACTTGAATAGTAATAGGTTCAACCTTTTTTTGAGTCATATATCAAAGGAGTATATCATATTAAAGTACCTAGTCTCGGAATACATCGTCATTTTAACTCAGTTCATTTCTCTGTTTTTATTTTATAAGATTTTCCATCGCTGTCGACTTCTATGATACCGTTTGTATCATTGCGTAGTATTTTTACTCCTTTTGATTGTAGCAGGTCCAAAACCTCTTTATGCGGATGTCCGAAGCTGTTTTTACCAACTTGAATAATGGCAACCGCGGGTTTTGCCGCATCAAGAACTTGGTCATTGGTTCCTGTTTTTGAACCGTGATGGGCAATTTTGAGAATCTGACAAGGCCGATCAATCAACCCCTGCAAAGTTTCCTTGGGAATATCGCCGGTCAAATAAGCACAATTTTGACCAAACGCTAATCGTAAAACAATTGAGCTCTCATTTAAATCTTTAGGCACCTGACCCTGCCAGACATCAAGCGATTGGCTTGTTGGCCATAAGACGTCAATGGCCACCCGATCAACAACCAGCCGATCCCCTGCTTTTGGTCTGTAAATTTTTGCCCTCTCATCATCCATCGCTTTCTGCCAAGCGTCAAAAACTTCCGTTTCATTTTTAACGCCGGTAGTAGCAATCATCTTAACCTTGTATCTTGCTAAAACCGCAATTAGTCCTTCCAGATGATCTTTCTGGGGATGGGTTAAAACCACAAGCTCCAAAGTCCTGTCCCAAAAGGGCATTTTAGAACCCAAACAATCAACAATTTTTGTGCCCGGACCGCCGTCGACTACAACCTGCTGACCACCCGGTGTTATTATCAAAAGCCCGTCACCCTGTCCGACGTCACAGGCAATGATTCTAAGCTTGCCAAAAGATTGCGTTTGAGAGATTAAAAGAAGACCCAGGCCGATAAGAATAATCGATAAGGTCGCTAAAATTTTGGTTTTTTGATCCATCATTTTCGCCTCCATATCCACATCAAAAACAACATCACCCCATACCACCCGACAGCCATCAGCAAACTGCCCTTTCCTAAACTAATTTGATCGATAGGTATTTTGGAAAAAATCTCCACTGTTTTTACAAAAAAGAAAGCCGGCGCAAACGCCAAATAGGCAAAAATTACAGCAAGAGGCATAAAAATTAAGCTCGTAAATGCCGTTAGAAACCCCAGAATCATTAGCGGAAAAACGGCTTCCATAACCAAAATATTGGCAAGGGGCGCAAGGGGCCAGATTTTTCCGAAATGAAACAGGATTACTGGCGCCGTAAAAAGATAAGCGCTTACGGCAATTGCCGCGTTCTGGCCCAAAAAAGGCAGCTTTTGCCATGTTTTTAAAAGATACTGCCCCAGCGTCATAATACCCAAGCTTGCCGCAAAAGTTAGCTGAAAAGAAACCTCAAGAATTGCATTTGGCCAGATAAACGCAATAATTAAAACGGCAAGAGCCAAATTCCAAATAGGCCAAACTTCCCGTCCAAAATAAATTGCCAAAGTTGAAGCAAGAACCATAATGCTCGCTCTAAGAACAGGAGGTTCCAGTCCCGTTAAAAAAGCGTAAAAGAAGACCGCGGCTGTTGCCAGAATTAGGCTTTTTCTCCTTCCTAAAAATTGGGCAAAGGACAAAAAAATACCGGCAACAATCATTAAATTTTGGCCGGAAACGACCACCACGTGGATCGTTCCGGTCTTAATTAACTGGTCACGAAAACTTTGGCTTATTGAATCAATGCCCAAAACTGTACCGCCCACTAAAGTCGCTTCGCCTGCAGGCAATAATTTTTGGAAATTGCCGCTTATTTTTTGGCGCAGAAGCCAGAGATAAAATGTAAACCCTTTGTCCTGACCAGTTACTTCAATCTTGGGGTAATAGATCCTGCCCGCCTCATCGACAATACCTTCGACTATCAGTTGCTGGCCGACCCTGTATTTCGGATACATGCCCGCAATTATCTGATCTTCGCCGACCTTAATAATCTGATTTTGGTATGAAATTCGCGGTTCATGCTTAATTTTAAATGCGAATTTAATCGAAGTATTTTTAGGTAAAGTTACCTGATTTCGATCATTCAAAAACCAGGCAATCCTAAACGCCACTGCACCGATCAAAAGACCCAAAGCAAGAAGATTTAAAACCCGATATCTTTTCAAAGGCTTATCAAGTCTTTGATTTTTTCGTATGTCGATTGTGATACCACTTTTTTGGTCAAAAGGTCTTCTAAACTGCTGTAGGGGCGCGAAGAGATGATTTTTTGGGCGGTTACCGGTCCGATGCCCGGCAGCTTATCCAGTTCCGACTCCGACGCCACATTGATATTGACTAGCTGACTCACCGACTCACCGGCA
>Ga0209343_10010972_pt1 | contig 10245 bp, 14 predicted proteins | sample RifCSPlowO2_02_FD_184026 | JGI IMG/M metagenome (GOLD analysis project Ga0209343, IMG submission 184026) | Groundwater microbial communities from Rifle, Colorado - Rifle CSP2_plank lowO2_0.2 (SPAdes) (version 2) | ecosystem: Environmental > Aquatic > Deep subsurface > Groundwater | place...
GAATTAAATAGGGACACATCCCAATATTCTTGAAAATGGTCAGATTGCAAAATAAAAAGGATTGTATTAGTATGCTGACATGAGTCCTACAATTTTTAAGGTCAAAGGGTATAGGTTTTATTTTCTTTCAAATGAGGAAAATAGAATCCATGTCCATGTAACATGTGAGGATGGCGAAGCAAAATTTTGGTTGGAACCCATAATATCATTGGCTGTATCTCATGGGTTGAATCCAAGAAAGTTGAACGAAATTCAAAAGATTGTAGAGGAGCACAAAAATGGAATCATTAAAGCATGGCAAAAACATTTTAGTAAGCGTTGAAAATATAACACCTTTTGGCATATGGCTTTTTGTAAACGAAAAGGAATACTTTTTAAGCTACAAAGATTACCCGTACTTTAAAGACCAAACATTGAAGTCCATACAGAATGTTCAACTGCTTCATGGCCATCATTTATACTGGCCAGATTTGGATGTTGATTTAGAAATTGATAACCTCGAAAATCCTGAAAAATACCCTTTGAAATCAAAAATAATAAAGAAGCATCTAACAAGTCATTCAACGGGACGGCGAATAGCCGCCCGTTAATTCAATCGTTGCTCGGACAAAGATGTATAAGGTATTCTGAAAAATGGGACGGTTCTATTATCTCTCGGAATATGGGATGTGTCCCCAATTATTCCAATTATTCAGGAGGCGGATTGAAATACGCAAAAAAATAAATCTGTCCCCATTTTTATAAAATAAAAAATATGGACGATATCTCATCAATAAAAGTTATAGATATATTTAAAATAGCATCTCAACCTGTATTCACAATGGAACAGCTCAGAGAACGAGGGCTTGATGAACAGGGCATAGCTGCTTACCAATCTTTTAGGGATTGTTTAACATGTTTCCTTAAGGATGCAGTCGACGACTGGAGAGTTTTAGATGAAAACTATGTAGGCATTGATAGAATAATTGATAAGTTTATAGAAATCAAAATGGGAGATCTTAAAGATTTTCCGCATGAATTATATGAAACTATCCATCATATTCTTTATGAGTATTTTGGACTTTTAAAAGAAGCAACTCATCCGGGGTGGTTGCCAAACAAGATAAAAAGAGCAAAGAATATAGAAATTGGCCTTACGTGTTTCATTGAAGAAAGAAGCAAATTGCAAAGCACAGTATATCATTTGCCAGACTTAATAAAGGAATTACGAAATGTCCCAGTTTCTGAAAGAAAATATGCTGTTAGGATACTATTGGATCAAATTAAATATAACATCAAAAACGTGGGTTATAAACCAGAGTTGATAAGAATCTTTGAACGTAAGTGGAAAGGTTTTAAAAATTTCTGGGGGAACCGTTAACTGTAAAAGTCAATCTCTCGCCTTGCAGTCTTGCAGGTTTGTGTGCCTCTCAGACCTCTATCTTTTCTACAAGCTAACAGATCACCTGCTGGCGCCGGTTATATGATTCAAGTCCGGCTATCCGGAGTAACATCTTCCCGGAGAACTTTTTGATAATCGCTTGGTCCTGGCACCCTCCCATATAGTCCACAAATTCCTGCGGCAGAACATCGGCTATCTTCATGAACTGGGATATCCTGGACTTGGTAACCTTTGAGGCGAGCCAGTCTTCGGCAGGCTCAGGGTTGGTTAAGTGGTTAACCAGGGAGGCAGGTTTTAAATATTTAAAACATTTTAGGCTGCCTCTTACACCTTCATTGCCTTAAGGTCGGTGCATGCCTTAATGAGGTCAAAATCGCTGTCCTTGTGAAGAAGGGGCAGGTCGTTTTCCATGCATATAGCGGCGATGATGCAATCAACCGTCTTCCTGACGGTCTTGCCTCTTTTTCTGCATTCCCTGTAAATCCGCACCGCCTCAAGATAGGTCTCTATACCTTTCGGCCTATAAATGGGAAATTCAAGAAGGTAGTCTCTTGTGGTCTGAAAATCCTTGTCCTTCTTTATCCCCTGAAGAATTTCCGTTAAGATTATCTCTGTAACGGCGATATCCTCTTCAGCTTCTATGAGTCTGTGCAGGGTCTCATGCTGGGGGGACTTTTCGCCCCTCAAGAAGTCCACCCAGACGCTGGTGTCTACAAGGATCATACCCTGCTTTTCCTCATTTCACCTAAGTTGCCAGTCCATTCCACTCTACCCTCCAGGTCAAGGATTTTCTTCCTCTTTATCTTGTGAACGAGCTCCTCAAGGGCGTGATTTACGAGCTCCTTTTTTGTCTTCTTATGGGTAAGCCTCATTGCCTCATCCACAAGTTTTTCATCAAGTTCAATATTGGTCCTTAACATAACCAACTAACCTCCTTCCATCTTATACACAAAATATAGCAGATTTATGTGTACGAGTCAAACGGGGAATCTATCTCAGGAGGCAGAAGCAGAGACAATTATCTACTAACTCCTTTGGCTGACAATGACAGTAAAGCTTGCCTCCCTTGCAGGGGGGGCGTCTTTCTCCCAGGGGCGTATGTATTTAAAGGCTATCAGTGTCTTTCCTGCGCCGACAGCCCTGAAAGTCCATGTCTCCCTCCCGCCTGAACCGATTAGCTTGCCTTCGCCTGGCGTATATTCTGAGCCTACAAGCTCAAGTACGGCTACATCCAGTGGTCTGGCAAGTTGCCACCCGTAGCCGGTCGTCCTGTTGGACTCAAGCGTGATTACAAAGTCCTCGCCAGCCTTGACCTCAATAGCATTATCAGGTTCGCCATATTCTCTGACCTGCTTTGCACAAGAATGACTCAACACCATGCTGGCAATGCATACAGTTAGAAGTATTAACCTTTTGCTATTCACAACTGGCACCTGTTGTCTTTAACTGCCTTGCCCCCAAGTCTTTGTTATCCCCAGCCCCTTACCAGGTTACCTTCGGATAGCCAGAGAAGACCTCCTGGTTCCAGTTGGGCTTGGTGATGTGCTTCCAGCGATAGTCTACTATCTTCCACTTGGATACATAAGGGTATTGTCTCCAACTGGGTATCCTTGTATAAGGCAGTGTGTTCTTTATCTTGAAGACTGCGAGACCGTAGTGGTATTCTTTCCCGTAGTACCTGACGTATCTAGTATATATCAGGAGGACACCGTCTCTTAATTCCTGGTAGCCATCTACCTTAGAGGTCTGCCACAGGGCCTCGTGCGGGTCAAGGAATGGTTCCCCAAGGACGAGGGCGTGATTCTTCTCCAGGAGTTTGTCGTTACTCTCCCAGGCCTCTTCCCAGGTGTACACCCTTTCGGGAGACTCCATGTCCAGTTCCTTATACGATGAACGGTCTGTAACGGCCTCCCACAACTCTATGGCCTTCCTGGAGGACCTTATCTTGTCGGCACTAAAGGTGGCATCCCAGACGGAGACAAAATCCTCCACGTCCTTACGCCTCTGTCCCTGGGGGCCTTTTTCGGGAGCGGCCCCGCCGCCTGGCGCCTTGTAAATAAAGGTACTCTCAGGTACAAGTTCCTTAGTATAACGAGAGGGAGGTCCCGAAGGCGGGGTATCTGTCCCGAACGGATAGTCTTTATGGGTGGCGTCCTTGCTGAAACCGTGTTCTACCAGATTCCATCCACCCGTGGCAGGGTCTGCCCTTTCATAGACAATCCTGTAGGAATAATCTACCAGCCTCCACCGCCAGAAAAAGAAGTGGGATAACCCCGTTACGTATACGTAGAGTTCCCTGGCGTCCTTATCCACGTCCTCAAAATAGGCGATGGCCTTCTTTTTCTCGTGAGGGGCAAATTGACCTCCCATGGACAGGGCATGTTTATAGCCGCCTTCCTCACCCACGAGGATCTTCTCCACACCAGGATTATAGCGGTCTATATGTCTTCCCCCCGTATCCGTGGCCAGGAAGACCTCCACGGGGACAGTAATGTCCTGGTCCGTATTATTTTTTATTTCGTAAAACCACGCCACGTAGTTTAGTCCCTGGTAGGCAACCTCCCTGGGGGTCTGCCATTCCAGGTCACACTGGGTGGCGGCTGATAAGTAGCCAGTAGCTAGTAGTAAGTAGCCAGTAGCTATTAGACAGCAGATAGTAGTTAGGGGAAAAAATCTTCTACTGTCTACTACTTTCACGACTCTCCCCATTTCTCATAATCAGCCAGGAGGTCCAGGGCCTTGGAGGCATCAGAGACCTTCAGGACGCCTAAGACCCTGTTGCCCTCTTTAGAGGCACTGCAATAGGCATACTCAATATTAACTCTCCCTTTAGCCAGTCGCCTGGCTATCTGGGCCATTACCCCTGGCTCATTGGTCATCTCCACCACCAGCACCTCCGATTCCAGGACGTCAAAGCCACACTCCTCCAGCAGGGCCTTGGCCCTCCTGGCATTATTGACTACTATCCTGAGTTCGCCAGTATCAATCATCTCAGCTATGGAAAGGGCCAGGATATTAATCTCCTTCACTGCCAGACAGCTACACACATCGGCCAGGGTGCCTGGATGATTTTCTAATACCACAGTAAGCTGTTTTTCAAAGAGGAAACTGGGGGAACCCTCCATAGTACGACTACCTCCTTTACAAAAATCTGAAGCAGTAACTTTACTAGAATTTGCCTTTTGCGTCAATACGCCAAACAATAGATGGACAGGGTCTGTATTTGCTATAAAGATGGGTAATCCGCCTCAGGCGGATAGGGCGACCGTTCTTTATCCTGACTACTGAATTCTGACTTCTGAATTCTTAATTCTTGTCTTTAGCCCCTAGTCCCTGCTCTCTGGCCCCTAATCCCTGTTTATATACTCCACAGGCCCAGGAAATTCTCCCTTGACCTATCCCACTTTCAGAGGTATCTTGAGAAGACACCAGGCGGTAAGCAGAAATCCAGATGACAAATGAAGTCCAAAATCCAAATTCCCAATTTGGCATTTTTAGTCCTGTCTACCGCCTACTAGCTGGAGGAGACCCAAGATGAAGGCTTCGGAACTGTTGGTTAGATGTTTGGAGCATGAGGGGGTACAATTTGTCTTCGGGGTGTCCGGGGAGGAGGTGATGGACGTGCTTGACTCCCTGAGGACCTCCAGGATAAAGTACGTTACCACCAGACATGAACAGGGGGCGGCCTACATGGCCGGTGTGGTGGGGAGGCTTACGGGTAAGCCGGGCGTCTGCCTGGCCACTTTGGGCCCAGGGGCCACCAACCTTACCACTGGGATTGCAGATGCCAACCTGGACCATGCCCCCCTTGTGGCCCTCACTGGCCAGGCAGACCGAAGGAAGACCCACAAGGAATCCAAACAGATTATAGACGTAGTCAGCCACCTGAGGCCCATTACTAAATGGAATGCCCAGATAGAGCGGGGCGAACTCATCCCAGAGATGGTGAGAAAGGCCTTTAAGCTGGCCCAGGTGGAAAAGCCAGGGGCCTGTCATCTGGAATTGCCCTCTGACGTAGCAGAAGAGGAGGTTGAGAACCAGAGGCCCCTCCCGGTCCAGGCGATAACCTATCCTCGCCCCGACGAGGGGGCCGTCAAGGAGGCCGCAAGGCTGATAAACGAGGCTAGATATCCCGTCATCCTTGCCGGTAACGGGGTAATACGCGGCGGGGCTACCAAGTACCTGAGGGAATTTGTAGAACACTCCCAGATACCCGTTGCCCATACGTTTATGGCCATGGGTTGTGTACCTGCCGAGGAGGAACTGTGTCTACTATCTGTCGGACTTCAGCAGCACGATTACGCCAACTGTGGTTTTGACAGGGCCGACCTGGTTATTGGGGTGGGTTACGACCTTGCTGACTATGGGCCTGAGGCGTGGAACCCAAGAGGGGATAAAAAGATAATCAACATAGACTTCGTGTCCAGCGAGGTGGACTTCCACTACTGCCCCAGTGTAGAGCTTATGGGGAATATCGGGGAAAGCCTCTGCCTCCTTAAAGACCTGGTGAAGAGGAAGACCATTACCCCTACAAAGAACCTCAGGAGTTACATCCTTCGGGAGGTGAAGGAATACTCTACGGACGAGAGCTTCCCTATTAAACCTCAAAGGGTGATTCAAGACGTAAGGAAGGTCCTGGGCAGGGAGGACATACTGGTAAGTGACGTAGGGGCCCACATGATATGGGTGGCCAGAAACTATATGGCACAGGAGCCGTTAACCGTACTCATCTCCTTCGGTTTCGCCGCGATGGGTTTTGGTCTGCCGGCCGCTATTGCCGCAAAACTTATACACCCCGACAAAAAGGTGGTGGCCGTCGTGGGGGACGGAGGCTTTTTGATGACCAGTATGGAGTTAGAGACGGCCAGACGCCTGGGGACCTCTTTTCCTACCATCATATTCAGGGATGACGGCTATGGGCTAATCAGGTGGAAGCAGATGGCCCGGTTCGGCGTAGAATTTGGCTCCACCTTTAAGAACCCTGATTTCGTCCAGTACGCCAGGGCCTTTGGGATGGAGGGCTACAGGGTGGAGAGGCCGGGCGAGCTCCTGCCCATACTGCAAAAGGCCCTCAAAGAGGACATCCCATGTCTCATAGACGTCCCCATAGACTTTGAGGAGAATCTAAGGCTTTCCGAGAAACTTGGCCACCTCATCTGCCCGACGTAGGGGTAGGGACCAGGGGTCAGGGGCCAGGGATTAGCACCCTTTCTCACCAATCTGAGACCTCTGCAAAAGTATTTTTCTGTGGACTTCACCACCTAGTTCCCTCCCCCTTGATGGGGGAGGGTAGGGTGGGGGTGATTATCAATATGATGCATATATACTTATCCCATACCAACTTAGCTGAGTCAGACAGTCACCCTCCCCCTTCCCCCTCCCCTCAAGGGAGGGGGAAATTTAGGGGTACTCTCAAACTTTTGCAGAGGTCTCCAATCCCTATTTTTGTCTTGATTTAGCTTACGTGTTTGGTTATTTTGTAGGCGTTCTGGGAGGACCCATGCGTAATAAAGTCGTAAGCATCCTGATTGCCGTAGTAGTCAGCCTCCTATGCACCCAGGCGATAGCTCAGGTGGAGCTGGACGAAAGGAAGCTGGATTTAGAGGGCAAGAAGAAAGACCGCTACCTTGAGGCGGGGATGCATGAGTATGGGATAAGCGGGAGTTATGGTATGGCCGACGAAAGTGAGCACATCACGGACTTTCAGCTACTCCCTAAATGGGGGCTCATCATCGCCGACTTTGATAAGGTCAAGGGGGCATTAGAGTTTGAGGTAGAACCCATGTTCGGTATGTTCCTCACCCCTAGCCGGGCCGTGGAGGCTGGCTTAAACGTCCTCTTCACCTACAATTTCGAGACTGGTACAAGGTTTATCCCCTTCTTTTCGGCAGGGGCAGGCTTCTTGTACACCAACTTAGACGTAAAGGAACTGGGGTCAAAATTTAACGGGGCCCCCCAGGGAGGGCCAGGGATCAAATATATGCTAAATGACAGGACCGCCTTCAGCCTCCAGACACGCATACACCACATCTCTAATGCAGGCACAGCCAAACCCAATAAAGGTGTAGATAGCTTTATGTTTCTAATAGGTATGGATTTCTACCGTTAGCAGACAGTAAGCAGTAACTTCCCCCCGATTGACACAACTTACAGAATCTGTTAAGTTTGCGACATTGAGATGTCCCCCCAGTACATTAAAGAGAAACGGCTTAATCTGTCGGTAGTGGCCAATTCAGCCGAACTGCTCAAGGCCGAAGCCCTGCCACTCCAGCAGGTTGATGACACGCCTCGTGCGGGTGGCAGTACCGCCCCCAATCCGCCCCTTTGCTCCGCTCAAGGGCAGGCCCTGCACCAGAACGGTGCAGGGCAGGCTCAGGCGGACCCCCTACTCAAATGGCACTACCCCTGGCAACAAGGATGTAGATATCATTCCTTTAGCCAATATCTCAAGGGGCGTTTTCCTTTTAAGGTACACAAGATAGCCCTACATGCAGGCTTCACCTGCCCCAACAGGGATGGCTACAAGGGGACAGGCGGCTGTACTTATTGTGCCAATGAGAGTTTCAGCCCCAACGCCAGGGGTACACTACAACCCGTCGGGGAACAGGTAAGAAACGGTAAGCAATACCTGAAGAGGCGTTACGGTGCGGAAAAATTTATCGTGTACTTTCAGGCCTTCAGCAACACCTATGCAGATATTGAGACGCTGATGTCCAGATACAATGAGGCCCTGGAGGATAAAGACGTCATAGGGCTTTCCATAGGCACACGGCCAGACTGCGTACCCGATGAGGTGCTTTCCCTCCTTGACAGTTACAAGGACGACTACCACCTGTGGGTAGAATATGGCCTCCAGAGCATCCACGACCGCACCCTTAAACGTGTCAACCGTTGCCATACCTACAAAGATTTTGAAGAGGCCGTCCGTAGGACCAAGGCCCTGGGTATAAACGTCTGTGCCCACGTCATCCTTGGTCTGCCCGGAGAGGATTGGGCAGACATGATGGCCACGGCTGAGGCCCTTTCTAAACTGGGTATAGATGGCGTAAAACTACACCACCTCTACGTCGCCCGTTCAACCCCTATGGCGGAGGAATACTCTAGAGGACTGGTAAAGACCATGGGGGTGGAGGAGTACGTTACCCTGGCGGCTGACTTCCTGGAGAGGATCCCATCTGAGACTACCGTTCAGAGGCTGGTAGGGGACACCGAAGGAGAAGCCCTCATCTCCCCTATCTGGTCCCTTGCCAAAGCAGAGATACTCCAGGCCATTACAGGCGAACTCCGCCGCAGAGATTCCTATCAAGGGAAGAAATGCCTGCCCTGCACCGTTCTGGTGCAGGGCAGGCACGGCTCTGTCCCTGCCTCTCCTGAAAACCTAGATTTCTCCCTTACCACCCCTCAAAAAAACAAGGGTTCAAGGGTTTAAGTTGTAGGGGCAGGGGTTACCCCTGCCCACACACACCCCTTTGTCTCCTCCCACCTGAGGCGGATTTTCAACTTTCTAGAGGGGAACTAATGGACAGACCCAAAGGTCTGTCCCTACTTTCTTTTTCCCTAATCCCTGGCCCCTAAGCCCTGGCTTTGGGGGTGGTAAGAGGGGATTTCCCCCCTTATCCGCCTCAGGCGGATTACCTATGCCTATAGCAAATACAATCAAGCCCTTGAAATTACTTGAGAAAGGAAATTTAGAGGTGTATAACAAGTCAACATTGTTATGAAAATGGAGGTAATGTTATGGCGGTGAAGATTAGGGGTTCTGCAATATCTGCAATAGCAGGGGCGGGAATTGGGCTTTGTATAGCAATAGTAACTCTTTTGTTCGCCTTACTTAATAATAAGTGGGATAATGAGGTGTTTAAAGGTATTATTAACTTTATAACCAGCATTCCCACATTTTTATTCGAAGCGAAACTAAATATGCCGCAACTTGTGCAGAACGTTTTATTTTTTATTTATTGGGTATTAATGGGGGCAATCTTCGGTTGGCTGGCAGGCAGAAAAGGCATGTTTTCTAAAATGCTATTTGTCATTTTAATTGGCGGCCTTATCATCGTTCATCGGATTGTTCAGGTCAAACTAGAGAAAGAATTGGCCGCGGCACTGGAAGCTATAGGGGGGATGCTTAAATGATGACTGAAATTTGGTGGAAGGTACTTTTAGCGGCTATTATAACAACCATAATAACAGCCATAGCAGCTAAACTTTTCGGATGTACGTGGGGAATCTTTCTTTTATTTTCAATATCATTCATTGGCTGGTCACTCATCCTGGTTCTTTTTGTTATTGTAGGCGAATGGGGGTATAGTGCTTGGAAGAAGAGAAAGGAAAAGAGGCAAAGATGAAAAGATGCGAGATTAAAATCGCGAGATTTTCGGGATTATTACTCTTTGTTTTAGTTTTGGCTATAAGCGGGTTCTTGATTTCCGGTTGCGGCCGTAAGGAAGAAAAACCTCATAAGCTGCCTGAGGTCCGTTCGCCGGATATAAGCACAGCGATAGAGATACCGGAGGTGCCATATCCTGTCATCCCGAATGAACTTGTTGTCCTGCTTAAAAAGGAAAAAACCTTAAAGTCTTTCTCCGAGAGTTTGAAAGATAAAGATATAAAAATTATCGGGCATATACCGAATTTCAGGATAGTCCAGATAGAGGTTCCCTCAACCAGGCGACAAGAGATAAAAGAACAGCTTGGCGACAATCCGAATGTAGAAGCTGTAGTTTATCAGTCCATCTTTAAGAGTAACGTTAAACTCAACGACCCGGTATTCAATAACGACGATCCCTGGGATGACTGGAACCTCAAGGCGATAAATGCCGAGGCCGCCTGGGATATAACCCGCGGAGACCCGAATGTGATAATCG
>Ga0209343_10010976_pt1 | contig 10242 bp, 7 predicted proteins | sample RifCSPlowO2_02_FD_184026 | JGI IMG/M metagenome (GOLD analysis project Ga0209343, IMG submission 184026) | Groundwater microbial communities from Rifle, Colorado - Rifle CSP2_plank lowO2_0.2 (SPAdes) (version 2) | ecosystem: Environmental > Aquatic > Deep subsurface > Groundwater | place: Rifle...
GTTCACGAGGAAGGTCCAGAGGCGTGTTGATTAAACAAAGGTTATAATCCTTTGTACCGTTTGGAAAGGTTGTAACAATATCCTCAAGATGTGTCCTAAAAAGGTTGCTGGCGTCCCTGTACTGTGTCTCGTAGATGTGGATTCTATAGGCGTTAAGGGACATGATGAGTAACAATGCCGCACCAGTAACCAGGCCTACACCCAGCTCCCCGTAAGAGGGTAGTATGCGGGTTGCTAGTGCGCCAACAGTGTACCTTATAATAACTGCAAGGAATATCACCGAAAAAGCCGACGGAAGGTACAAATATCTATTTGTAATCCCATGTATAGATAAAAGGGGAATAAGAGAAACGAGCAACAGTGTTCCCGTCGTGATAGCCAGATGTCTATACCTGGTAGACTTCCAGATAAACACTATAAAGGCCAGATAAAATACACCGCTCAAGTCTTTGCCTGGGCATACGTTGGAAATAGTTATGAAAAATGCCCGGTACATCTGCTTGAGCATATAGTGGATACCATATTCTTTAACGGCTAGCTGCCATATCTGTACACTATATGCAGTAGACGGTAAGAAATTAGTCTTCAAGACAAAATAAACGGCCCCGGTCACAACAAGGCTTAGGATTAACCCGAACCGTATTCTAGGCAAGGGATGTGGCCTATAAATCTGGTCCAGCGTCAATATAAGTAGGAAAATAACCAGGGCACTATCTTTTGTTAGTAAGGCAAGAAAGATGCTGGCCAACGAGACAGCCAGATAACCTGTCTTATTTGTATCTTGAAAATGAAGAAAAGTTAGTATGGCCACCAGGCAGAAGAAGCTGTAAGCGGGTTCGTAAAAAAGCCCGCCGCTGAATATTGTTCCTGTATGGGAGTAAAAGGCCGCAAACATTAATCCTGCTGTCAGGGCAACAATGCTATCCTTACTGAGCTTCCTTGCAATGTAGTAAACGAGGAGGGCATTAAGGCTGTGGATAGTAAGCTCGAAAATACGGTAGTAAAACGGATTAATCCCGAATAATGCGTAAAGCGTACGATATCCGAAGGTGGCCAAAGGCCGCCAAAAGAAGGTCTGCGTGAGAAAAGTGTGTGAATCATATTGACTGGCCGATATAGTGTAAAGGCCAGCGCCATTAAAAAACATGTCCAGACTTCCACCGTAGCAAAAAAGAATCGTTAATATTATTAGTACAGGATGGCGTAAACCGGGCGGCACAAACCGATACAACGGTTCATAATTTCGTGACAGGAAGTATTGCATCTAACTTTTGGTGCTCTCTATCGCCGTTCGAATCTCTTGAGATGTCTTACCCGTCATGTCTTCCATGTGTTCCGTGTAGGGGTTGAAGACCATTACCCTGTTTTTAGAGTCCTGGCTGATGATGTTCAATTCATCGTTTGAAATCTCTTTGGATATCTTTCCTTGATGTCTGGATATGGGGTATCCCAGGTCCGTGGTCAATTGTGTTACAACACCAACGCTATTTGATTCTTCATAAAGAATCGATAGCATGTAATTAATGTTGCCCCCCTCCCACACCTGGAAGCCGCCGCGTTCACGCGGAAGGTCCAGAGGTGTGTTGATTAAACAAAGGTTATAATCCTTTGTACCGTTTGGAAAGGTTGTAACAATATCCTCGAGATGCGTCCTGAAAAGGTTGCTGGCATCCCTGTATTGCGGCTCATAGGTGTGAATCTTGTGGACGTTAAAAGACACGATTAGAAGCAATACGGCCCCCGTAACTAGCCCCGCACCCAAGTCCCCGTAAGAGGGCAGCATGCGGGCTGCCAGTGCACTGGCAGAGTATCTGACAATAACAGCGAGAAATATCACCGACAGCGCCGTTGAGAAGTACAAATACCTATTTGCAATACCTTCTGTGAATATAAGAGGGAAGACAGAGATTAATACCAGTATACCGGTGGTGACAGCCAGACGTCTGTGCTTTACAGCCTTCCAGATAAACAGTATAAAGCCAAAATAGAAGATATAACTCAGGTCTTTCCCCGGGCAGATATTGGAAATACTTACGAAGAGCCCCTTCTGAATCTGCTTGTAAGACTCATGCCAGCCAAGTTTATCGGATGTTGTATGCAGCAGTTCATGTGCGCCACCAGCCGAAGACGGCAGAAAATGCGTCCTTAAGACAAAGTAAACGACCGCAACGCCGACAAGACAAGAAATCAATCCCCACCTTATCCTCGGCAGAGGATACGGCCTGTAGAATTGATCAAGCGCAATAACAACAGGGAAAACAACTATGGCGCTATCTTTTAGCGTCAGGGCAACAAGGATGCTAGTCAGTGAAGCGGCCAGGTAGCCTATCTTGTTCGTATCTTGAAAGTAAAGAAAGGACAGAATCGCCACCAGCCCAAAAAAGGTATGACCCAGCTCGTAAAAGAGCCCGCCGCTGAACATTACCCCTGAATGGCGGTAAAAGGCTGCAAACATCAGCCCGGCCACAAGGGCCACAACGCCGTCTTTACTGAGCTTTCTTGCCACATGATAAACCAAGAGGGCATTGAGGGTGTGCATGACCAGATCAAAGATATGATAGGGCAACGGCTCAATCCCGAATGCGGTATAAAGGAGCTGGTAGGTGTAACTGGTCAAAGGCCGCCAGTAGCAGTTCTGGCCAAGAAAGGCATGTATGTCGTGCTGACTGGCTGCTATGGTATATAAACCGGGCCCGTCAAAAAACATGTCCAGGCCCTTACCATAGGACCACAAGACCGTTAATATTATTAGTATCGGAGGAAGTGCACCGGATGGCACAAACCGGTACACAGATTCATAATTTCGTGACATAACGTCCCACATCACACTTCTTCGTTAAGGCATTTCCTTTGAGCCCGGTGGGGCTTATTTTAATCAAGTCTGAACATGCCTCCACATAGTTCTCAGCGCACGGTAAAGACCTTCAAGATTGGATGAGGAAATAATAACATAGTGTGCATGAAGGATTCTAATCCATGACACATGGTTTAAGAATCCTTTGGACACTGGTTACCATTTTTCCTGTTTAGTGTCAAGTGTTGATTCTATGAGAGGTTCTGGGGCACGACTTCTCTATGGCACTCCTGTTTGTTTCGGCTTGTTTTGGAGTATCTACTTGATGGTATGAGGAAAAAGTTTACCAGGAAGCAGCTAAGTCCTTGCAATATAATTGTGGAGGATAGGGGGGTTGAACCCCTGACCGATGGGTTTAAGGCTGGTGCGGACCTTTTAGGCTGGTGTTGTCGAGAGATGCTTTCTCTCGAATCCTAGCCGGGTGTAATCCTTATTTCTACATGAGGCCTTAGCAAGTGTCGTGTGAACCTGTCACCGCACCACGTGGGTGTTGTCGTTGCTTCCGGCATATACTACGCCATCTGCCATGATGGGAGCGGACTCCGCAGTGCTCCCGGTCTTTAACCTCCACTTCTCCTGGCCTGTCATCTCATCTACCGCATAGAAATTATTGTCCCAACTCCATACATATACCATACCATTCCCCACGGCCGGAGAAGAGTCCACATCGTTTCCCGTCTTGAACCGCCACTTCTCCTCTCCCGTCCTCGCATCCACTGCGTATAGGTAGTCGTCATTGCTTCCTACATATACTGTTCCACCCACCACTGTGGGGGAAGAGTCCACAATGCCTCCCGTCTTGAACTGCCACTTCACCCCTCCCGTCCTTGCATCCAAGGCGTACAGATTCTTGTCCCAGCTCCCTATATATACCACGCCATCTGCCACAGTGGGGGAAGAGTCAACATCCCCTCCCGTCTTGAACCGCCACTTCTCCTCTCCCGTCTTTGCGTCCACCGCATAGAAGGTGTCGTCACAACTTCCGAAATATACCACCCCGTCTGCCGCGGCGGGCAAAGAATTCACGTTGCCATTCGTCTTGAACCTCCATTTTTCCTTACCTGTGACAATATCTGCCGCGTAGAGGTGGTGGTCGTCTCCTCCAAAATACACCACCCCATCAACCACGGCGGGGCTGGCGTCTGCATCGTCTCCAGTCTTGAACCTCCACTTTTCTTGGCCTGTATATGCATCTACAGCGTAGAGTTGGTCGTCATCGCTTCCGATATACACTACTCCATCTGCCACTGTGGGAGAACTGAAGATAGCGTCTCTCGTATTGAACCTCCATTTCATCTCCCCCGTCTGCGCATCCACTGCATAGAGGTTGTTGTCAACGCTCCCAACGTATACTATGTTATCCACCACCGAAGGGGAAGAAAGCACCCAGCTCCCCGTCCGGAATCTCCACTTTTCTTGGCCTGTCAGCGCATCCACCGCATAGAGGTGGTCGTCAACGCTCCCAACATACACCACCCCGTCCTCAACGGCGGCGGAAGGGCTTACCCAGTACCCTGTACTAAACCTCGACACCGCGGTCCCCCAGTGGTCGTAGTGTCCTGTAATAAGAAGGAACCCCACGGCACTTCCAATAAGAAAAGAGCCTATCGTTGCAGCAGCTACTGTTGCGATCTTCTTCCCAAAACTCAATCTTCGGGCCTTACCATTTTTAAGGTCTTCCTTATTCATAAGTTTGACAATCTACTGTCGGCAAAGAGACCTGTCAAGTACGAAAAAACGCACCTATTTGCCAAGGTCTAATTGCAAGCCACTGACGAGATATGGTGGAGGATAGGGGAGTTGAACCCCTGACCTCTTGAATGCCATTCAAGCGCTCTCCCAGCTGAGCTAATCCCCCACCTGAAATGATTTCCCGAACAAAGGGGGTGGGATTCAAAGCAGGTCTAACTGCAACCTTAAAGGCTAACTTATAATCCATATTTTGAAAGTGTCAAGTTTTTTATTGGAAGTGCAAGTGCATTATGATATTATGATTTGCAGTAAATTCGATCCCACCGATTAATCATGCATAATGAGACACCATATAATTTCTCTGAACTAGAGTCCAAATGGCGTGAGTATTGGGAGAAATGCGGGCTATTCCGCATGCAGCCGGACTCCGCCAAGGAGAAATTCTACTGTCTGGTTATGTTTCCCTATCCCTCGGGCACACTTCATGTGGGTCACGCCAGAAACTATGTACTGGGGGATGTGGTGGCGCGCTACAAGCTGATGAAGGGTTGCAACGTCCTTTCGCCGATGGGCTGGGATGCCTTTGGACTGCCTGCGGAAAATGCGGCCATAAAGGAGAACATACACCCTGCCGTACTTACCTCCAATAACATTGCCGCCATGAAGAGACAGCTCCTAAGTTGGGGCACGGGTTACGATTGGGCCAGGGAGGTAACGGCTTGTAACCCGGATTATTACAAATGGACTCAGTGGGTGTTTCTGAAGTTGTGGAAGAAGGGGCTTGCGTATAAGAGAAAGGCGGCGGTGAATTGGTGTCCTTCTTGTGCCACAGTGCTGGCGAACGAGCAGGTGGTAGATGGCTGCTGTGAGCGCTGCGACCACGCTGTCATGCAAAAAGACTTGGAACAGTGGTTCTTCAAGATAACCGATTATGCGCAGAAGCTCCTGGACGACCTGGAACGGCTTGAGCACTGGCCCGAGAGGGTCAAGACAATGCAGCGGAACTGGATCGGCAGGAGCGAGGGGGTCAGGGTTGATTTCAGGATGGAATCTACCGGTGAATTACTCCCTTGTTTTACCACCCGCCCCGACACACTTTACGGGGTAACCTTCATGGTGCTTGCTCCTGAACATCCCGTTATCGAGACGCTGGTTGTAGGCAATCCCCGTAAGGAGGAGATACTCAGATTTGTAGAGAAGGCCAGGAACGAGAGTCTCATAGAACGTTCTGCTGCCAATGCTCCCAAGGAGGGTATATTTACCGGTCACTACGCTATAAATCCAGTAAATGAAGAGAAGGTACAGCTCTGGATTGCCAACTACGTGCTGATGGAATACGGCACCGGGGTGGTTATGGCGGTACCAGCCCACGACCAGAGGGATTTTGAGTTTGCGCGACAGTACGGCCTGCCGATAAAGGTAGTCATCCAGCCTGAAGGAGAGTCTCTCAGTCCAGATGCCATGAAAGAGGCATATACGGGTGACGGGGTACAGGTAAATTCCGGTCAGTTCGACGGGCTTCCTAACAGGGCGGCGATGGAAAAGATACTTGAGCGTATGGAACGGATGAACCAGGGTAAACGTGACGTGAGTTATAAACTGAGGGACTGGCTAATCTCACGCCAGAGGTACTGGGGTGCACCAATCCCGATAGTCTATTGCAAGAAGTGCGGTACTGTACCTGTCCCGGAGGCGGATCTGCCGGTTTTGCTGCCCGATATAAAGGATTTTCGCTCCACAAAAGGGAGTCCGCTGGCAAAGGTGGAAGACTTCATCAACACGAGGTGTCCGCAGTGTGGTAAGAGCGCAAGGAGAGAGACGGATACCATGGATACCTTTGTGGACTCTTCGTGGTATTATCTAAGATACCTCTCTCCGAAGGACGATAAGAGGGCCTTCGACTCAGGTACGGTGAACAAGTGGCTCCCGGTGGACCAGTACATAGGCGGGGTGGAGCATGCCATACTGCATCTCCTCTATTCAAGGTTTATTACAAAGGTGTTTTACGACCTTGGCCTTGTAGGCTTTCAAGAACCCTTCCAAAACCTCTTCACGCAGGGCATGATAATTAAGGATGGGGCAAAGATGTCCAAGTCGAAGGGTAACGTAGTCAGTCCGGAGGCAATCATAAAGAAATACGGTGCGGATACCCTTAGGCTTTATCTGCTCTTTATCGGGCCGCCGGAGAAGGACGCAGAGTGGACCGACAGGGCGGTAGTCGGGGGATTTCGCTTCCTGACACGGCTGTGGCAGAAGGTTATAAGGCATGCAGACGAGTTGCGGCCCGTAAAGAAATGGGAAGGAGATGTTACCTCACTCCCTGATGATTCCAGGCGTATTTACAGGGCTACCAACAGGGTTATAAAAGAGGTGACCAAGGATATTGAAAGTTCATGGCACTTTAATACGGCCATTGCGGTGGTTATGGCGTTATTTAATCAGGTTGAGAGATTTGAGGCCGGCGACACCGTGTCTAAGCAGGTCCTTCGGCATGCCCTGGAGGGCGTTACACTACTGCTTTCTCCATTTGTACCTCACATATGCGAGGAGATGTGGAAGACATTGGGCAACGAGCCCACTATCTTTAGGCAGGCATGGCCGTCTTACGATGAAGAGGCCGCAAAACAGGAGCAGTTGGAGATAGTGTTGCAGGTCAACGGCAAAGTCCGAGGCAGGCTTGCCGTATCTCCTGATGCCGGGGAGGATGAAATAAAGGCAATGGCCCTGGATGACGAGAAGGTAAAGGCTTTTATTGACGGAAAGACGGTTGTAAACGTCATCTCAGTTCGACAAAAGCTGGTTAATATAGTAGTGAAGTAAACCCTGTATAAAAACCTTGACATATGGCCTAAAGGGGCTAGAATTTGCCAAAAAGGCACGTATTTAAAAGACAAGTGAATCTACTCTCTGGTACAACTTTAGCTCCTTCGTAATTACACCTTTGCGGAGCCATGAGATGAAGCTGATACTTATATTCCTGATAGGCTTTTTGACCATCTCCCCCACGGGGTGTTCGTTAAACCCATTTAAATCTACACCCGATGAGGAACGCTTTACGTATGATGCGAAAGGTCAGGAGGTGAAGGGAAGAACGGCCAGTAGTCCGGAAACCCCGGAGGGGGCTTTGAAAGGTCCCGAAAGGCCCGAAGAGGCATTAACTTCCCCGAAGGTTAAAGAAAAGACGACGGTTGCGGAGACTGCAAAAGAGGCTCCGGCGGTTACGCCAGGGGGGGAAGCAGTCATTCCGGGGGAGGCTGCCGCAGAAGAAGTTCCATCATTTACTATAATATATTACGCAAGGGGCCCAAAAGGTCGGGCCAAAGGCGCCCCCTCGGATAAGTCCAAGTCCAGCCTATACGAAGAAGCGAAGGAGATCCATATAGCCCATAATCTGGAGAAAGGGCCGTACGCAGCCTATTACCAGGAGATCCGCAATAGGGTAAAAGCGCACTGGAATTTCTTGTACAGTGACGTAGAGGGGATAAATTATAAGACCGTTGATAACCGCCCCATAATAATTGACGCCAAGGTTTACTCCACGGGGCTTATTAGTGATGTAAATATTGCTAATGCTGCGGGTAATACGGTGTTGGCCGCCCTTCTCAAGAGCACTGTCGAGACCGCTCTCGTTAACAGATTTCCCCCTGAAATAAAAGCTCCTTTTATCAAATTGAGTCTTCAATGGTATTTTGAGGATTAGTATAAGGTCTTGGAGAAGACGGATTAGGAGGCCCAAGGCAACGCCATGGATTTTTTGCTTTTTAAGCGATCGTTTGAAAAGGCGGAACTCCTGCCCGTGTACGTAGTTTATGGGGAAGAAGCGTTTTTTATACACGAGGCGGTTTCACTGATAAGGTCTCGTATACTGGGGAAAGAGGAGACCGGGGTTTCTCTTACGGAGATAGGAGGTGCGGAGACCTCCTTTCCTGCGGTCGTGGAAGAACTGGAGACGGTGCCGTTTTTTGGCACTAGGGGAAAGAGGTTGGTAGTAGTGTACGGGGCGGACAAACTGGTGGCCCACAGCCGTGACAAGCTGCAGGATTACATGGAGTCATCCTCTCCATTTGGTTATCTGGTACTCGTCTGTAATGAACTGGATAGACGCACGTCTTTTTTTAATAAACTGAATCGGAAAGGTGGCACTGTTGCGTGCAGAAGGATTCAGGATGCACAGCTTCTGTCCTGGATAACGAGCAGGGCTCAGTCATACGAAAAGCAAATAAGCCTTGACGCCTGTAACATTTTGGCGGAAAATGTAGGTAATAGCCTGTCTCTGCTTGCCGGGCACATAGAAAAACTCGTCGTATCCGTGGGTAGGCGGCGTGAGATAAGGCCCGAGGACGTAGAGGGGCTGGTGGGCGCAGACCGCCAGCGCGATGTCTTTGAGCTGACAGGGGCCGTGGCCAGGAAGGATTTTCCGAAGGCCCTAAAGATTCTTGCCCAGTTGCTGAGACTGACGGGGTCTGGAGAGGAGGTAGTAAAGGTAATTCCCCCCCTCAGGTGGCAGATCGGGAGGCTCTGGCGTGCGAGGCGCATCCTGAATGGCGGGGGAGATAAAGAGGCGCTTACGTACAGCCTGGGCGTCCCCAGGCGTTATGTGGACGATCTGGTGGGACAAACCAAGTTGTTTTCCGAAAAAAACCTTGAGAGGGACTACCGATTGTTGCTGGAGGCCGACCTGGAAGGGAAGGTCAGCTCCGGTAATAATAAAATTATTCTTGAAAAGCTTATATTCAATCTATGTAAATAGATATTGTACAGGGGAGATACAGAGATGAAATTCTTCATAGATACGGCGGATGTAAAGGAAATAAGAGAGGCTAACAGCCTCGGTATCCTGGATGGTGTAACGACCAACCCCACGTTGATTTCCAAGACCGGCAGGCCGTTCATGGAGGTGGTCGAGGAGATATGCTCCATCGTGGATGGTCCAGTAAGCCTTGAGGCGGTTAGTCTTAAGATGGACGACATGATTGACGAAGCAATGAGACTTGCAAAAGTGGCTGACAATGCCGTCGTGAAACTGCCCTGTACCAAGGATGGTCTAAAGGCCACGAAGCACCTGTCGCAGAGGGGAATAAAGATCAATTTGACCCTGTGCTTTTCGTCGAATCAGGCGCTTCTTGCGGCAAAGGCGGGGGCAGCTTACGTAAGCCCCTTTGTCGGACGGCTGGATGATAAAGGTCAGGACGGTATGGGACTGATAGAAGAGATACGCACTATTTATGACAATTACGGGTTTAAGACTGAGATTATCGTAGCCAGCATACGCCATCCAATACATGTGCGTGATGCCGCACTTATGGGTGCCGACGTAGCCACTATACCGTTTGAGGTCTTCAATAAGCTGGTTCAGCACCCACTTACGGATGAGGGCATAAAGAAATTTTTGGAAGACTGGGAGAAGGTGCCTAAAAAAGAGAGAGCCACTGCCTTTGCCAAGGTGTAAGGCAGTTAATAATGTACGAGGATTATCAGGGCGGTCTTTTTAGACCGCCCTGTTTTTTTGCAAGTCAAAGGCTCTGAAAAAGTCTTCTAGTACCACATTGATGTCATTCTGAGTGTAGCGTTGGAGCTTGCTCCAACGTTAACGTGGCATCTTGCTGCCACGTTACATTTTCCGGTCGTTTCACTCCCCCAGAATGACAGTTATGCAAACTTTTTAGAGGTCCAATGAAGATATTCATCGGGTATCG
>Ga0209343_10010977_pt1 | contig 10242 bp, 11 predicted proteins | sample RifCSPlowO2_02_FD_184026 | JGI IMG/M metagenome (GOLD analysis project Ga0209343, IMG submission 184026) | Groundwater microbial communities from Rifle, Colorado - Rifle CSP2_plank lowO2_0.2 (SPAdes) (version 2) | ecosystem: Environmental > Aquatic > Deep subsurface > Groundwater | place...
GAGCTGGCCATGCTCTGGATGCGCACCACGGCGTCCGACAGGGCCGGAAAGTCGCTCTTGTGGCGCATGCGGCGCAGCATGAATTCCAGCGTGCCATTGGTGGTGGGCACGCCCTGCCCCGCGCCAGACGCCGGTTTGGCCCAGCGCTGCAGCTCGGCCCCAAACGCCTGGGCGCTGGCAAAACGCTGGGCCGGGTCTTTGGCCAAGGCCCGCCTGACGATGGCGCGCAAAGCGTCGTCCACATCGGCGCTGGTCTCCAGCGGCAACACCAGCTGCTCGTGCAGCACGCGGTACATGGTGCGCTGCGGGTCGGTCTCCTGGAGCAGCGGCTTGCCCAGGAGCAATTCGGCCAGCAGCACCCCCGCAGAAAAAATGTCCATGCCGACCGAGGGCGCTTCGCCCTGGATGGCTTCGGGCGACATATACCCCACGGTGCCGACGCCGATGCGGCCCGGCCCGGCCGGGGCGCGCTCGGTGATGCGCGCGGCAATGCCAAAGTCAGTCACCCGGGCGTGGCCCGCCGCGTCCACCAGCACATTGGACGGCTTGAGGTCGCGGTGCACCACACCCGCCGCATGGGCCACGGCAATGGCGTCCAGCACATCCATCATCAGCCCCACCGCCTCCAGCGGCGGCAAGGCTCCGCGCTGCAGCAAAAGCCGCTCCAGTGTCAGGCCCGCAACGTACTCAAACACCAGGTAAGGGTAGCGCTCATGGATGTCGGCCTCGTACACCGCGACGATATGGGGGTGCACCACCCGGCTGACGCTGCGGGCTTCCTGCAGCCATTGGGCAATAGCCTGCTCGTCCGGCCCGGCGCCGGTGCGCATGACCTTGAGGGCGACTTCGCGCTCCATGCGCGGGTCAAACGCCAGCCACACGGTGGACTGCGCCCCCTGCCCCAAGACCTTGCGCAACTCAAACCGCCCCAGCGTGCCACCCACACGCAATGCGGGTGGGGTGACAAAGGGAGACTTTCCAACGAGAGAACCGGGATTGGGCATGGGCGGATGTGCAGTTTCGTGGAAAGATAACCGGAAAACGGCTTGGCCGGAAGGGGAAATGGGTGAAGTGGCACTGGCCGATGCGTATTGTCGGAACCGGGTTGCGCCCACTCAATTTTCAGCGCCTTTCACCGGTGCGAAACGCTCCAGGACGTGGCTGGCCATGCCCCTTGCCAACTCCTCTTCGCCGAAGAAGACCAATCCAATTCCCTCTGTTTGAAGCAAAAGAGACTCTCCCTCGCTGTGGGTGCGGACAATAATTTCAATGCGCGGATTGAGGGTGCGTGCCGTCTCCGCCATTTGCCGGACGTTAAACGTGTCGGGCGATGCGATAACTAACATGGCCGCGTCGGCAATGTGGGCCTGGATCAACACGGCAGGCTCGGCGGCATTGCCAGACACTGCAACACCCCCTTGGCTTCGCAACTCTTCCACCAGTTCCCGATTTTGCTCGGCCACGACATAGGGGATACCACGCGCATCCAGCGCCTTGGCAATGCGGCGCCCGACCCGGCCATACCCCACCAGAACGACCTGGCCTTCGAGGTACTTGCGTTCGGTATCCATGGGCAGCTCGGCATAAGGTTCTTCCCGTTGCTCCAGACGCCGCGCAAAGGCGGAGTGTTGGAACAGCCAGCGCTGGCAGGGCTCCACCGCCTTCAGGAGAAAGGAGTTCAGTGCAATCGAAATCAGCACACCGGCCAGCACCAGACTCATGCCCTCCGAAGGCAGCAGCCCCAGCGACAAACCCAAGCCGGCCAGAATGATGGAGAACTCGCCAATTTGCCCCAGGCTCGCCGCCACCGTCAAGGCGGTGTTGAGCGGGTAGCGCAGCGCGACGACCAGCATCAGCGCCGCCAGTGCGTTGCTGAAGATGATGATGGCCACCACGCCCAGCACACGCAGGGGCTGGCTCATGAGGATGGAGGGGTCCACCATCATGCCCACAGAGACAAAAAACAGCACGGAAAAGGCATCGCGCAAGGGCAAGGACTCCTGGGCCGCCCGGTGGCTGAACTCCGATTCGCGCATGACGGAGCCCGCAAAAAAAGCGCCCAACGCAAACGAAACACTGAAAATGGCCGACGCACCGTAGGCGATGCCAATGGCGGTGGCGACCACCGACAGCGTAAACAACTCCCGCGAACCCGTACGCGCCACATGCCATAGCAGCAATGGCAATGCGCGGCGCCCGACCACCATCATGAGCGCGATAAAGGCCGAAACCTGCAACAGCGTTTGGCCGATCGTGACCCACAGTGGCTTGGCGTTGGCAACCTCTGCCACTGGGCCGCCCAGTACGCCCGCGAGGGGTGGTAACAGCACCAATACCATGACGGTGGCCAGGTCCTGGACCACCAGCCAACCCACGGCGATGCGCCCATGCATCGTGTTGAGTAGGCCACGGGTTTCCAGAGATTTGAGCAGCACCACCGTGCTGGCACAGGCCAAGGACAATCCCAAAACCAGTCCCCCGCCCAGGCTCCAGCCCCACCACAAAGCCATCACCAGGCCCAGCAGGGTGGTCGTGCCCATTTGCACCGCAGCGCCGGGCACCGCGACACGCCTCACCGCCAGCAGGTCATCGGCTGAAAAATGGAGTCCCACCCCAAACATCAGCAACATGATGCCGATCTCTGACAACTGGGATGCGATATGCACGTCCGCCACAAAACCGGGTGTGGCGGGTCCAATGAGCGTCCCCGCGATCAAGTAGCCCACCAAAGCGGGCATCTTGCTACGCTCAGCAATGAATCCAAAGACCAGCGCCACACTGAAGGCGGCTGCAATGGTCGTAACCAGAGAGACGTTGTGATCCATTCAGGACTTAACTCTGCTCACTCGTCTGGAATGGGACGCGCCAAGCTCGTGAACGCAATGGCCCTGCCTACAGGCAGATTGGCGTGGATGCCCTCCACCATGGGCGGACTTGCCGGTTTATCCGATTTCCAGGAAATCACGAAATTGGCGCCAGACCCCCCGGTATCGTCGCTTCGCGGAATAAACAACTCGTAGGTGCCCATCGGCCCAATGGTCTTGGGGGATGTCACATACTCTTTGAGCTTTTTGCCATCAGTGTCGTAATACTGCGCGGAAGAGATTCGGATGGATTTCACGGGGTCCGTATTCCGGATGCTGACGGTCACCGAAACCAGCGTCTTTGCGCGCTCCCCGTTGTCGGTCATGTCACCATGCCAGATGTGTGAATAGATCGGCAAATACAGGTTCTGGCCCAACGATCTTCCCGGTGGTATCTGGCCGAATACAAGTCCGCTGGACAGCAACAAGCACATGCCCGCAAATATCAACTTCATGTAGACCCCACCTTGGAATTTGACAGCCTTGAATGGTAACGCGGTCTGTGCGTTGTCATAGGCGCGCAAACCCACCCTCCACCCACGCCACCGCATTGCTGCGCTTGAGTTGGAACGAGGGCGGCACGCGCACCTCGGCCAGCACTTCGCCGCCGCCGTCCTGCGCACTCAAAGAGTGAGCGTTTTTCGGTATTCAACGGGGTTGCCGCATGAGCCGAGTTTTTTGACGACGCCATCGCCACTTCGATGTGTCACGGATGCAATACGCCTGATCGGCGCCAAATTCCCTCTTGTAGAGCCACTTTCGAGGTTTTTGCACATCCTCTGCGCTCTCATGCGGCCTGTGCGGCCATTTTGGACGGAGTTATCCCCCAACCGATCAGTTGGGGCGCCAGGTTGGCCATGCGCAACAGTCCACGGTTACGGGCCTGTGCGTTAACGCATTCAGCTGTTGCAGCGCTGCTTGTACAGCTCCTTGGCCTTTTTGCCCGCCACCGCGTCGATCTGCTCGTGTGCGGGAAAGCCCCATCGACCAGCCACTGATCGGGGCTGCGGCCCAGGCGTTTTTGCACCTGCTCGACCATCGGTGCCAGCTGGCCTGTCGGTGTCCCCTGTCAACGCTTCGATCCACCCCTCGCAGTTGCAACGCATGACTCGGGGTCTGAGTGATTCGCCATTTCTTCCCAGTATTGAACTTCCATCAACTCCGATCTACCGGCTTTTGCTGGTGCACTGCTATTTATTTTGCAGCAGCCTGCGCTTATGCTGCGAGGGCTTGTGCCTGTTCAGAGGTCGGTGGATTTGGCAGTTTGCGAGGTGTTTTTGGCGGATCAAAGGTAGTCGACGCTGGTGATTTTCTCTACAGTGAGCCACATACCAAACACATTCCAGAAAGACACCAAATGACCTCAAAAACTCCGCTCCAAACCACGTCAAGACCGCAAACAGAGTTGCTGCTCAGCGGCAACAGCATCTACTTGGACACAGGCCAAGAAAAGGGCACCGTCCTCTATTACGGTGCATCGTGGGAGGTGCGTGTGTTGCATGCCTCTGGCAAGCGCGACACGGGAAAGTGGACGCTGTTAGACGACGGAAGCTACTGCATCGACTGGGTGGAAGGCCCCAAAGGCAGCTGTTCACGCATCCACTGGTACGCAGGTACGATTCAAATTTTCAATCTTGCGGGCGAACCCCGTGGCCGCGTTGTCAAGATTGTTCCTGGCTTGGTGCACGAGTTGATGTAAGGCGCTCGACATACACTCGCACTTTCCTCTACCCGCCACAAGGCAATGCGCGAGATCGACACAGCATCTGCATGGGCTTTTAACCGCCAGTTCCCTGCGCCTTTTGATGCTGGCGAAAAATCGTTTTCCCACCACTACTTGTTGTACGCATCCAGTGGCGCCTTCCATCTAGAGTTGGCCGGACGCCACTGGTTATTGCCACCACACCGTGCAGCGTTGATCCAGAGCGGCGTACAGATTCGCATTTGGACACAGGCTCCGGTTACCTCTGCTTCGGTCCTGTTTACCCCTTCACCGGCCATGCCCCTGGATTTCGACTGCCGGGTGTTTTACCTGTCAGAACTGGCACGCAGCATGGTGGCGTATTGCATGCGTTGGGACAAAGAACAGGCCGTCGCCAGTCTCGGCGCCCAGCGTATGTTTGCGGCACTGGCAGACGTGTGCCTGGAACTCAGCAGCCATGCCGATGACTATTGGCTACCACGCGCCAAGTCCAGGGAGTTGGAACGCGCCCTGCAATTTACGCAAAAAAACCTGGGTGAGCCCCTACGGTTTGCGGAAGTTGCCGCAGCGGCGTTCATGTCAGAACGTACCCTGGCCCGACGTTTTTCCGAGGAAATCACCATGAACTGGCGCGAGTACGTCCGTCGCGCACGTCTGATCAGTGCCATGGAAGGCCTGACGCAACCCTCTGCGAATATTGCCCAAGTTGCAGGGGCCAGCGGATTCGAAAGTCTGAGTGCATTCAACACCGCGTTTCGGCTGTTCACGGGGGAGACACCGTCGGGGTATCGCCGTCGGATCGCTGTCGGCGCGGCCCCGCCCCGCGCTACCGCCCCCTTGGCCTAGCAAACCCATTTCCACCCACGCCACCGCACTGCTGCGCTTGAGTGGGAACGAGGGCGCCACGCGCGCTTCGGCCAGCGCGTCGCCACCATCGCCTTGCGCACTCTGAACGGCGTAGGGCTTGTCTAATTCGGGCACGATGTCCAGGGGCGCGGTTACCCGAGTCGATCCAGCGGCAACCGTGATGCTCTGGTCGGCAGCAGAACCCATCGGAGAACGGGAAATTCACCAACTTTATCGCCCGCCAAGCCATGCTCCACCCATTACAGTCGGGAGCTATTGACATTTGACCATTCATCAACGTCCAAGGACCTCACTTGCTCAAATTCCTATCCCGATGCGTCATGTTCATTGTCGGCCTTGTGCTCTTGCTTGATGCAGGTCTGCCAACCAAGACCGAATCGATTCAAGTGGATCGACACACAAGCCGCCTCGAAAATCGCACAACCGGCAGCGGCCATGCCGGGGGAGCAGATACAAGTTACACGCTCCATTTTCTTGGTGGCCGCGTGTCCTCCTGTTCCGTTGGCTACTCCGCTTACAACAAACTCAAAGACGGAGACACCGTCGAAATTCGCGCTACCAAATTATTCAAAACCTGCGTCCGCATCGCACAAGGCGCGGAAGTACTCCAGTTTGACAAGTACTGGAAACTCATGCGGCTCATAGGAGGATGCCTTTTGATCGCAGCAGCCATTGGCTGGATTAAGTCCGAGGATGAGGGTGGCATTCGTATTCCCCGCATGGGCTGAGGCATATATGCTACCTATTTGATAGCTGGCTGCGCTTATTTTGCGGGGGCTGGCGGCTGATTTGTTGCTTACCGCTTGCACACCCAAGTGCGGTTTGGGTGGGCGCTGGCATTTGTCATTTTTGAATGTCGGATGTTGCAGTTTTCTGCGAAAACAGCCCTTGCTGGCACAGGTGTGTGGAGGCCGTGGCCACGGCAGCCAGCCATGTTGGCCGACGCAGGGCGGCGTGGCGCTCAACGCAGTGAGGTAAAGGAGGAGCCCGCAGGGTGGGGGACACGAACGGAGTTGGGTGCCACGCCGCCCTGCGTCCCGCGTGCCTTCTGTCTGAATAACAGCCGCCTACCGCTCCCCCACCCCCGAAAAACCACCCTCCACCCACGCCACCGCACTGCTGCGCTTGAGTTGGAACGAGGGCGGCACACGCACCTCGGCCAGCACTTCGCCGCCATCGTCTTGCGCACTCAGCACGGCGTAGGGGTTGTCTTCGTCGGGCACGATGTCCAGCAGCACGGTCACGCGGGCGGAGCCTGCGGTGACGGTGATGCTCTGGTGATCAGTCTCTGATATGCTAAAACATGAATGAGGTTGACGCCCTTTTTGCCCAGCCATTCGAATTCAATTGCCCGAAGACTCACCATGAAACTATTTCCCCCAACGGTGCTAATGGTATGTCTTCTTTTCGGATGCGCGGCCCAGGCGCCCTTTGGGGAAGGTGAGTTGAATGCGCAACAACTTGGCGTTGCGCACTATTTCCCGCAAGCCCATTTGAAGTGGAAGCAAGTTTCCAAATCTCAATACATCTCTACGATTTCAACCGGCAAGCCCGCCAATGCTCCATCCGGGCAGGATGCCTTTCTCGTAGGCCCCTTGGAGGCACTGCTTTTTTATTGCCCGGCCTTGCGTTTGGCACAACGCGACGGCCATCAGACCGCCTCGGTTTTGAAATGGCTGCCTGTGCATGTGGGCGACGCCGGTCAGCAAGTGGAAATCACGCTCACCACAGAGAACATACTGACCGGCAAAGTAAAGGGAGAAGGGCGGGTCGAAGCAGTCAACTTTGTCACCAAGGAATTGTGGGGGGATATGGGCACCGTGTGTGATCGCGCGATGCGTGACTTAAACCCTTAAACACACCCTACCGCTCCCCCCACCCCCGCAAAGCCACCCTCCACCCACGCCACCGCACTGCTGCGCTTGAGTTGGAACGAGGGCGGCACGCGCACACTGGCCAGCACTTCGCCGCCATCGTCTTGTGCACTCAACACGGCGTAGGGGTTGTCTTCGTCGGGCACGATGTCCAGCAGCACGGTCACGCGGGCGGAGCCGGCGGTGACGGTGATGCTCTGGTGCAGCGAGGCGTGCAACTGCTGTTCGCTGCGGCGCACAAATTCGGTGGCGGTTTTGACCAGGGTGCTGAAGGCGTTGCCGTCCAGCGGCTTGGGGTTCTTTTTGTCGCGCCCCATGGTCCAGGGGCCGACCAGGGCGGGCTCGGACTGGCCGTCTTTGGTCATGGCCACCGCCCAGCCATCGTCGTCTTCGTTTTTGATCACTTGGGCGGTCCAGCCGTCACTGCGCCACAAGCGGGGTTCCTGGATTTTGGAGGAGAGGTCGGTCAAAGGCTGGGCCGTCGTAAAAGGTGAAAGAAAAGGGGCAGGCCAAAACCTGGAGCGGGGATGCTACCCGAGCAAGCGGCAAGCCGCCACGGTCGGCCTGTGCATCGGCGCCATTTATTTTGTCCAAAATTCAAATTTTGTCTAAAATAAAGCCATGCACACCGTCACCGCCTCCCAAGCCAAGCAGAATTTTGGCGCCCTTGTCAGCCAGTTGGCCCAGGGTCCGGTGGCCATAGAACGCCACCAAAAAACCGTTGCCGTGCTGATGTCGCCAGCCTCGGCGCAGCGGGTGCCCGACTCCCGGCAAGTGGCTCGCCAGGCGCAGCAGCAGCGTGAAATGCAGCGCCTGATGCGCCACCAGCAGTTGGCTATTCATATGCTGTGCGCACCGCCTGAAGTTCAGCAGCGCTTGCTGCAGTCGGCGCTGCAAGAGGTTGAACGCTGGCAAAGCCAGCAATTGTGCAGCGCCGACTACATCCAGAAGTGGCGGCATTGGCTGGCCTTGCCCTTGTCGGAGCTAGCGCCACTGATGTGCGGCGATGCCGAGGGCTGGGGGCCTGCCATGCGCCAAAACTCTCCCTTCACAGCAAGCAGCCCCTTGCCCCACACGCCATGAACGTGGACACCCTCATGCATTTGCTGGCCGCCGCGCAACAACTCTGCGGCCACCGTGACTATGTGGTCATCGGCAGCCTTTCGGTGCTGGGCATGGCGCAGGTGGAGGCCATTCCCTTGGACATGACCCTGTCCATTGACGCCGACTGCTACACCCTGGCGGACCCGCCACGGGTGTTCGATTTGTCTTCCCAACTGGGTGAAGGCAGTCCGTACCACCGCGACCATGGCGTGTACCTGGACCCGGTCTCACCGCATCTGCCCACCCTGCCGCAGGGCTGGGCGCAACGCCTGATCCCGCTGCACCAGCCCCCGGTCACAGCCCATTGCCTGGAGCCCAACGACGCGGCCATTTCCAAACTGGCACGCGGCGAGCCGCGTGACATACGCTGGGTGCGCGCCGGACTGCAGGCCCATCTGGTGTCGCTGCCCGTCCTGCGCTTACGGGTGCGCCAGACCACCTTCCTGGACGATGCCGAGCAACAGGCCACCCTGCAAAGGCTGGCAGCACTGGGCTGAGGTTGCTACGGGCGCCGCGCCCTCAGTGCACCAGAACAATTTGCATCAGCAGCAGCCACGCCAACAGCCCGGCACCGGCAACCACACTGGCCATTTGCAGGGCCTTGAAGTTGTCACGCATGCGAAACAGCGCATACACACCGTGGTAGATCAGTCCCATCGAGCAGCACAGGGCCAAGCCGCCCACCACCACCGCCGTGCTCAGGCTGGGGACCAGCAAGGTCAGCGACGACAACCACAGCGGGGCTGGCGCAATGGCCGCCAGCGTGAAGCAGGCGTGGTAGTCGGTCGCCACATCGTTCAAGCGGCAGGCCATGTGGATGAGCCAGGCCATGATTGGCACGGTCAACAACTCGGCGACAAAGAAAATGCCCGCCGCGGCATGCCACTGCGCGTGCGAGACACCCGGTACAAAGGCGTCGCCATAACGGCTTCCCGCGTAGTACACCAATGCCGGAGGCAGCACGGACAGCGGCAAGACCACCAGCGCAAACAGGCGGGCCACCGAGGGGTGGAGTTGGATCAGTTCGTCCCAGCCATCATGGAACGAAAAGACCATCTTGGGGACTTGCACCAAATTCATAACATGCTCCTTGACCAGACCGATTGCGCATCGGCCTGCGGTGTTGACAAACAAATCCACTGGCACGCACCGATGCCATCACTCTTACCTATACCAAGACATAGTGGAATTACAAGAACAATTGGCATGAAAACTCCAAACGCGCCCCGTACAGGGGTTTGGGGCATGCTTTAAGCGGCAGCGTTTTCACGGAAGGACGGGGTCCAAGAGACCCCATTTCTCCAAAAAAGCGTTCTGCAGTGCTACATTTGCAGCCCGCTGGAGGGGGTGGCCTTCGTCAAGGTTGATGACCAACCTCCAGAGAGAGAGCCCACGTGAACACCTCCAAAACCCCAGCCCGCACAGTGATTCCCATCGTCCCCCAGGACGCCGACCCGACTCACGCCCAGGTGCCTGCCAGTGAAGACCCCCAGGGCGTTCTGTACGCGGCACCCGACAAGATCTACCCCCGCAGTGTCTCGGGCCTGTTTGCCAACTGGCGCTGGGGCATGGTTTTCCTGACCCAGCTGGTCTTTTATGGCATGCCCTGGCTGGAATGGGGGCAGCGCCAAGCGGTCTTGTTCGACTTGGGGGCGCGGCGTTTCTTCATCTTTGGGCTGGTGTTGTACCCGCAGGACTTTGTCTACCTCGCGGGCATTTTGATCATTGCGGCGCTGTCCTTGTTTCTGTTCACCACGGTGGCCGGGCGCCTGTGGTGCGGTTATGCCTGTCCGCAAACGGTGTACACCGAGATTTTTCTCTGGATCGAACG
>Ga0209343_10010982_pt1 | contig 10240 bp, 8 predicted proteins | sample RifCSPlowO2_02_FD_184026 | JGI IMG/M metagenome (GOLD analysis project Ga0209343, IMG submission 184026) | Groundwater microbial communities from Rifle, Colorado - Rifle CSP2_plank lowO2_0.2 (SPAdes) (version 2) | ecosystem: Environmental > Aquatic > Deep subsurface > Groundwater | place: Rifle...
ACCGGTTCGCGCATCAGGATGAAGCGTGATTGTTCTGCCGTTACCAACATAGACTGACCCGGACGCCGACGGCGTCGCGCGAGATCACCGGTAACACAAGCGTCCGCTTCGGCGCCTCGGGGTAGACGATCGTCGTCTTGTGTAAGAGCGCCCCCACGGCAAGTCCGAGGCCCGCGCCCAAGGCGCCGGCCATGATCGGAGCGTCGGCGCATTCTTCGCGTTCCGGGCCCGTGCATGCGGCCACGGCGCCCGCGGCGGCCCCCGCGCCGGCGCCGATGAGCACAGCCGGGCGGAGTGGCTGGCGACGCACCGCGACCTGCCGGATGGTCTCCGGCGTGAAATGCTTCTCGCCGGCAGCGGTCTGGAGCGTGATCTCAACGGCCGTGAGGCGCGTCAGACGACCGGTGGTCCTGCCCCCCGACGCGTCCTCGACCAGGACCCGATCATTGAGGTTGACCCGAAGCGCAAGGTCCTCGAGGAGGCTGGGCTGAACACCGATCGCGCCGCCCGCTCGTGGAACGGAAGCGCGATTCTCCGGCGCACGATAGACAGTCCTCATCCGAGGGATGAGTGCCCCCATAGCCAGTCCGATGCCCGCGCCAAACGGGGCGAAGCTGAGCGGTGCGACGATGCAGCTGTCTTGCCCTTCGCGCTCTTCGCGCGAGCTGCACGCCACCGCGCCTAGAACCGCGAACACCCCAGCCCCGATGAGTGCGCCCTTGCGGAGCGCGTGGCCGCGCACAGCGACCGCGCGAACGGTGTCGCTCGCGAAACGCTTCTCGCCGGCATTAGTCTGGATCGCGACCTCATCGCGCGTCAGTCGGGTGAGGCGCCCAGTGGCCTTGGCCCCCAATTGATCCTCGACCTGAAGCCGATCGTCGAGGTTGACCCGAAGCGCGAGGTCCTCGAAGGACTGCAGTACCTGAGCCGAGGCTTGAGACGGTGCGAGCAGCATGAGGGCCAAGAACGAGGCGACAGCCGTTTGGCGCATCCACCGTACCGTGAAACGTTCGATTGAGGTGTGCGTGGTCGGGATGCAGTTCATGATGACCTCCACAGTGGAATGCGAAAGGAAGTGGTTCCGGGCCCACTACGTCCGCTTGCTTCATCGCGTCGGTCTCGCGACGTGCGGCCCGCTCTTCATCGTAACGTCAAAGGGGTCGCCGCGGACAGGGTCGCGGTGGAACTCCAATTCGGCCCTGGCTGTTCGACGACGCTGTTGTGAGTAAGGGTATTGCCTGATTCAAACCTGCTCCGGGCCTACCGCTCCGTGACCTTCATGCTCTCGGTGATCTCAAGGGTCGGCCAGTCTTGCTTGTCCTCATCGGTGGGCGTCGCCGTGATCGTGAATCCCGTGCTGCCGTTCACCACCGCGGTGAAAGTGTAGCCGCGCTGCTCGGTGCCACCTGGTAGAAGGTTTTCGTTAATGAGCTGCTCGAGCGTGGCGTAGCGGCCGTTGCTGCCCAGGTAATTCCGTTCGGTCTGGGCGATCGTCAGCAATCGCTGCCGGATCGCCGTGGTGTCGATCTGCGCCGTGAGCGATTCGCCGGCGGGCAGGCTGGTGACCGACCGCTGATACATGAAGAAGCCGGCGCAGAGGACGATCAGCAAACTGAGTATGCCGAAGATCTTCATCAGGTGCCTCCAGGTTGACGGCCGGTTCAGGAAATCCGCAGCAGCTTCATCAAGTTTCCGCTCAGGATCGCCACCTTCTCGGCGTCGGTCAGGAACGTCGCCTCGAGCACCAGGTCCACCGTCACCGGCCAGTTGAAGGGCACGTCCGTGCCGTAGACGACCTGGCCGGCGCCGACTTCGGCCACCAGGTGCCGCAGGCCTTCCGCCGAGAACACCATCGTGTCGATGAGGATCTGCGACTTCAGGTACTCGCTGGGCTTCTTCTTGTTGGCGCAGTTGGCATTGCCCCGGACGACGCACGCCGCTTCGGTCCGTCCGAGATACGAGGGCAGGTAGCCGCCGGCGTGCACGGCACACACGCGGAGGCCGGGGAACTTGTCCAGCGTCCCGTCGAACATCAACCGTGAGAGGAAGTAGGTCGTTTCGAGCGGGTTGCCGATGATGTTGCCGAGATCGCCGCGCCCGCCGAGCGCGCCTTCCTTGAGGATGTTCTCGGCGCCGCCGGGATGCATGACCACCAGCACGCCGAGCTCCGCCGCCTTGGCCCAGAACGGGTCGTACTTCGGCAGCGAGAGATCCTCGCCGTTGACGTGACCACCGATCGACGCGCCGCGCAGGCCCAGCCGCTTGACGCCGTCTTCGAGCTGTTCGGCCGCGAGGTCGGGATGCTGCAGGGCCACCGACGCCATCGCGACAAAGCGATCGGGGTGCGCCGCCACCCACTTGGCGAGCCCCTCGTTCTGCGCGCGCACGATCTGGCGCGCGAGGTCGCGATCGGCCGCGTACCACCAGAAGCCGTTGATGGTCAGGGCCTGGATGTCGACGCCCTGCTGATCCATGATCTGCAGGCGTTGCGGGCCGAGGACGTTGTTGCCGCCACCGCCGCCCATCTTCGCCAGCGGCGAGCCTGTGACAATGTCCTGGACCGGGATGACGCAGTGCGCGTGGCCATCGACGACGATGACGCGGCGGCCGCCCACCATTACCTGGCGCCGGGCCGGCTGACCGTGAAACGCGGCGCCGACGTGCGTCGTCACACACGTGCCCACCGCTCCAACCACAGCCATCTTGAGAAAGCCCCGACGAGTTGGCACGAATCCCCCAGTGGCGCGGATTGTGGCACAGGTTTACGTCAGAAGCCCCATGGCTACTCCTCGTACCAGTCCTCGTGCAGCGACCATTGATCGCACCGCAAGCACGACGTCCACTTCCATTGGTGCGCGCAGCCCGGGCAACGCCCGCGAGTGGCGAACGTGTTCCACGACGTCCCGCATGCGCGAGGCGCGAAGCGCCGAGCGCCTCAGAACAGTCCGACGATTCTGCCGTCGGGCCCGACGTCGATGGCCTCGGCTGCCGGAATCCTCGGCAGGCCCGGCATCGTCATGATCTCGCCGCAGATGGCGACTACGAACTCCGCGCCCGCCGAGAGCCGCACATCGCGCACGTTGATCGTGTGATCGACCGGTACGCCCTTGGCGTCGGGATTGGTCGAGAAGCTGTACTGCGTCTTGGCGACGCAGATCGGCGCCGTGCCGTAGCCCATCGCTTCGAACGCGGCGAGCTGCTCCTTGACCCCCTTGTCGGTGGTCACGTCCGTGGCGCGGTAGATCTCCCGCGCGATCGTGCGGATCTTCTCGAACAGCGGCATCTCGTCTGGATAGAGGAACTTCAGCTTGCTCTTCCCGCTGTCGCAGACCGTGACGACGGCGCGCGCCAGCTCGGCGGCGCCTTCACCGCCCATCGCCCAGTGATCGGCCATGTAGCATTCGACGCCCAGCCGTGCGCACGCCGTCCTGACCAGCTCGATTTCAGCGGGGGTGTCGGCGCTGAAGCGGTTGATCGAGATCACCGGTTCGATCCCGAATTTGCGCACGTTCTCGACATGGCATTGCAGGTTGCTCATCCCGGTTTCGAGTGCGCGGAGATCTTCCTTCTTGAGATCTTCTTTCTTCACACCGCCGTGCATCTTGAGCGCGCGGATGGTGGCCACGAGCACAACGCAGGAGGGTGCGATGCCGGCCTTGCGGCACTTGATGTCGAGGAACTTTTCGCCGCCGAGGTCGGCGCCGAAGCCCGCTTCCGTCACCACGTAGTCGGCAAGCTTCAACGCCGTCGTCGTCGCCAGCACCGAATTGCAGCCATGCGCGATGTTGGCGAACGGTCCGCCGTGAATGAAGGCGGGCGTGCCTTCCAGGGTCTGCACCAGATTGGGCGACAGCGCGTCCTTGAGCAGCGCCGTCATCGCGCCCTGGGCCTTGAGGTCGCCGGCCCGCACCGGCTTCTTGTCGCGCGTGTAGCCGACGATGATGTTGCCGAGGCGCCGCCGCAGATCGTCGAGGTCGGCGGCGAGGCAGAAGATCGCCATCACTTCGGACGCCACCGTGATGTCGAAGCCGTCTTCGCGCGGGAAGCCGTTGGCGGTGCCGCCGAGCGAGTTGACGATCGCGCGCAGCGCGCGGTCGTTCATGTCCAGGACACGGTGCCAGGTGATGCGGCGCGAATCGATACCGAGCGCGTTGCCAAAGTAGATGTGGTTGTCGAGGAGTGCCGCCAGGAGATTGTTGGCCGATGTGATGGCGTGGAAGTCTCCGGTGAAGTGGAGGTTGATGTCCTCCATCGGCACCACCTGCGCATAGCCGCCGCCGGCCGCACCGCCCTTCATGCCGAACGATGGGCCCAGCGAGGGTTCGCGCAGGCACAACATCGCCTTCTTGCCGCTCTGGTTGAGCGCATCGGTCAACCCGACCGTCGTCGTCGTCTTGCCTTCGCCGGCCGGCGTCGGCGTGATCGCCGAGACCAGGATCAGCTTGCCGTTCGGCTTGTCCTTCAATGACTTGATGTAGTCCATCGACACCTTGGCCTTGTAGTGGCCGTAGGGGTCGAGGTTCTGCGCCGAGATGCCGAGCCGGGTGCTCGCGATCTCGATGATCGGCGTCATCGTTGCGGCTTGCGAGATTTCGATGTCGCTCTTCGGGTTCTGATGCTGCGAAGCGGGCATAATCACACCAATCTGGAGCCGACGGCGACGGCCGCGGCCTTCACGAACTCGCCGGCGGTCACCTTGCCGCCGTCTACGGCTTTCACCCGCAGCACCTGGAAACGGCCGTCGGCACACACGACGGTGAAGCCGGCATCGCCGGCCTCGACGATCTCGCCGGGCTTGCCGGCGATGCCCTTGGGGTGTGTGGCGGGCACGGCTTTCGCCTCGAAGATCTGCAGCGTCTTGCCGTCGAGCGTCGTCCACGCACCCGGCGCGGGACTGCAGCCGCGGATGAGCGGGTCGATCTGGCGCCAGGACTTGCCCCAGTCGATCCTGGCGTTGTCGCCGGTGCATTTGCCTTCATAGGTGGCGAGGCGCTCGTCCTGCTTGATGCGGGGCGCCTTGCCGGCCTTCACCAGATCGACGGACTCCAGCATCGCTTCCACGCCCATCGGGAACAGCCGATCGAAATAGACGCTGCCGAGCGTGTCGGTGTCGGATATCGGCGTTGTCTTCTGCAGCAGCACGTCGCCGGTATCGAGCCCGTTGTCGGGCCAGAAGATCGACAGGCCCGTTTCCTTCTCGCCCAGGATGATCGGCCAGTTGATGGACGAGGCGCCGCGATGCAACGGCAGCAGGGAAGGGTGGTACTGGATCGAGCCGTGCGTCGGGATGTTGAGGAATTCCTCCGGCACGAACAGCGTGACGAACGCCATCACCTGCAGGTCCGGCTTCAGCGCGCGAAACTCGTCCCAGACCTCCGGCTGGCGATACGACGCCGGCTGATAGACGGGAAGGCCCGCGGCCACGGCCGCCTCCTTCAACGGATCGGCCTTCTGCCCGGGCTTCTCGGGCGCCACATAGACGGCGACGATGTTGTCGCCGCGTTTCTGCAGCGCTTCCAACACGGCCTTCCCGAATGCCTGCTGGCCGTGAACGACGATACGCATCTTGTGCTCCCCGACTCTAGTGCGCGTGATGTTTGTCCGGCGGCGTGATCGCGCCGGAGGCCTTGATGTCGGCGACGTCCCTGGCGCTGTAGCCGAGCACCTTGGTCAGGATCTCCTCGGTATGCTCGCCGAGCAGCGGCGAACGCTTCACCTCGCACGGCGAATCCGACAGTTTGATCGGATTTCCCACCGTGAGGTACGGCCCGCGAGTCGGATGGTCGACCTCCACCACGGTGCCGCTGTCGCGCAACGATTGCTCCTCGGCAATCTCCTTCATCGAGAGGATCGGCCCCACGGGAATGTCGTGCTCGTTGCACATGTCCATGACCTCGAACTTCGTCTTGGTCATGGTCCAGGCTTCGATGGTGGCGAAAATGTGCTTCAAGCGCGTCAGGCGCGCCGGCGGTTTGGCATAGTCGGGATGGGTCTTCCATTCCGGCTTGCCGATCAGATCGCAGATCGCTTCCCACACCGGCGCCTGGGTGATGAAGTAGACATAGGAATCGGGATCGGTCTCCCAGCCCTTGCACTTCAGAATCCAGCCCGGCTGACCGCCGCCCGAATCGTTTCCCGCGCGCGGCACCGACTGGCCGAAGGGCACGCCCTCGCCAAACTGGCTGTATTCCTCGAGCGGGCCGTGCTTGAGGCGCTGCTGATCGCGCAGCTTGACGCGGGCCAGGTTGAGCACGCCGTCCTGCATCGCGCAGAGCACCCGCTGGCCGCGCCCCGTCCGGTCGCGCTGATAGAGCGCCGCCACGATGCCGAGCGCCAGGTGCAGGCCGGTACCGGAATCACCGATCTGCGCGCCGGTGACCAGCGGCGGACCCTCGCGAAATCCGGTCGTCGACGCCGCGCCGCCGGCGCATTGCGCGACGTTCTCGTAGACCTTGCACGCTTCGTAGGGGCCAGGGCCGAAGCCCTTCACCGAGGCCAGGATCATGCGCGGGTTGAGCTGGTGGATGTGCGCCCACGTGAAACCCATGCGGTCGAGCGTGCCGGGCGCGAAGTTCTCCACCAGCACGTCGCACGTCTTCACCAGGCGCTCGAGGATTTCCTTGCCCTTGGGGTGCTTGGAATCGATGGTGATCGAGCGCTTGTTGCCGTTGAGCATCGTGAAGTAGAGCGAATCGGCGCCCTTCACGTCGCGTAGTTGCCCGCGGGTGATGTCGCCCGCACCCGGACGTTCGACCTTGATGCAGTCCGCGCCCATAAAGCCGAGGAGCTGCGTGCACGTCGGTCCCGATTGCACGTGGGTGAAATCGAGAATGCGGACGCCGTCGAGCGCCTTGCCGGCCTTGCCCCACGGCTTGGTTGAGGGCCTCGGCAGGCCGCCACTTGCCGCCGCGGTCCTCTTCTTCGCCGCCTTCTTCGGCTTCGCCTTCGCCGGTTTTGCCTTCTGCCTTCTGCCTTCTGCCTTCGTTGCTTTCGTTGCTTTCTTCCGGGATGCCATCGTTGTTGTTTGCCCTCGTCCTACTTGTACATTGTCTGGTTCTTGGTGCCCGGTGCGTATTCGTTGGGATCGACCCAGATGTTGACCACGGCTGACTTGCCGGTCTTGGCGACCATCTCGCGCGCCTGCCGGAGCGCGGGCGCGATCTTCGAGGCCTCGTGCACCTCGACGCCCCAGCCGCCCCACATTTGTGGGAAGACCGAGAACTTCATGTCGCCGAGCTTGTTGCCGACATTGCCGCGCTCGGGGCCGTACTTGGCGAGCTGGCCGTAGCGGATCTGGTTCATAGCGGAGTTGTTGCCGATGACCGCGATGTACGGCGCGCCGAACCGGTCGGCGGTTTCCATGTCGAACGCGGTCATGCCGAAGGCGCCGTCGCCGTAGTAGCAGAGCACTTCCTTCTTCGGATGCGCCAGCTTCGCCGCCATTGCGAAGCCGGTGCCGACACCGAGCGAACCGAGTGCGCCGGGGTCCATCCAATTGCCCGGCGCCCGCGGACGCACCGCCTGCGCCGAGATCGTCACCACGTCGCCGCCGTCACCGATGTAGATGGTGTCGGCGGTGAGGAACTCGTTGATTTCGTAGGCCACCCGGTACGGATGGATTGGCGACTGGTCCGACGTGAACGTCGGCATCAGCTTCTCGAGCGCGGCGTCCTCGGCATCGGACAGCAGCTTCATCCATTCTCTGCGCGCCTGCCGCTTGTCGTTCTTCAGCCGTCCGCCCGCCGCTTGCAGCACCGCGCGGCACACCGCGCCCGGGTCGCCGGCGATGCCCAGGTCGACGTCGCGGTTCTTGCCGACGATGTTGTAGCCGAGGTCGATCTGCACCAGCGTCGGCACGTTGATGCGCTTGCCGTAGCCCATGCGGAAGTCGAACGGCGTGCCGACGATGACGACGACGTCCGCCTTGCCGAAGGCCAGCGTCCGCGTGCGATCGAAATGGTGCGGGTCGCCGGGCGGCAGGAAGCCGCGTCCGGCGCCGTTGAAGTAACCGGGAATGTCGAGGCCGCGCAGCAGCGCAATGGCCTCGTTGTGGCCGCGGCAGGCCCAGACCTGTTGCCCGAAGAGGATGGCCGGACGCTCAGCGTTCACCAGGATGTCGGCGAGCTTCTCGATGTCGGCCGGATCGCCGATGGACTTGGTCGAGGCGCGGTAATGGCCGGGCTTGGGCAGCACGGCGCGGGAGACCTCGATCTCGCGGTCGAGAATGTCGCGCGGAATTTCGAGGTAGGAAGGACCGTAGGCGCCGTTGAAGCATTCGCGCACCGCCATCGCGATCATGTCGGCGACGCGTTCGGTCGACATCACGGTGGAGGCGAACTTGGTGATCGGCTTCATCATGTCGACATGGGGAAGGTCCTGCAGGCCGCCCATCTTCCACTGGCTGAGCGCGCTCTGACCGCCGATGTGGAGCACCGGGCTTTCCGAGCGGAACGCGGTGGCAATCCCGGTGACGGCATTGGTGCAGCCGGGGCCGGCGGTCGTCACGACGCAGCCGAGCCTGCCGGTCTGGCGCGCATAGCCGTCGGCGGCGTGGGCCGCCGTCTGTTCGTGGCGCACGTCGATGATCCGGATGCCCTCGTCGATGCAGCCGTCGTAGATGTCGATGATGTGGCCGCCGCACAGCGTGAAGATGGTGTCCACGCCTTCGGCCTTGAGCGCCTTGGCGACGAGATGTCCGCCGGAGATGACGTTGGCGTCCCGGCTCTTCTCCTTGAGGGTGTCTTCCGCCGTGGTGGCGGTCTTGATGGCTTTCACTGCTGCGTCTGACATAGCTCTCCCTGCCGTTTCGTTTCCCTTGCGGGCCCTGGTCGACTATTGTATGTCGGTCGCGCCCGATTCCCTGCGCCACGCATGAAAACCCTGACTACGAGGACACGTTGAGCATGTCGTCCACCGCGAGCACGTCGGCCAGCCTCGACCAGGCGGAGGCATCCCGCTGGGGCCAACTGGCCTTCGGTGTCGCCTGCATGGTCGCGGCCTCGAACATCCAGTACTCCTGGACACAGTTCGTTCCCGAGATTCAGAAGGCGCACGGCTGGGAGCGCGCCGCCATTCAGACGGCCTTCAGCATCTTTGTGGTCGTGCAGACGTGGAGCACGCCGTTTGTCGGCCACTTCATCGACCGCTACGGACCACGTGTCATGGTCCTCCTCGGCGGTGTGCTGACGGGATTGGCCTGGGTCATCAACTCGTACGCGACATCCCTGCCCGGCTTCTACGTCGGGTCGGTGGTCGGTGGCCTCGGCGTCGGCGCGGTCTACGCGACCTGCATCAACAACTCGTTGAAGTGGTTCCCGGACAAGCGTGGCCTGGCGGTCGGTTTGACGGCGGCCGGGTACGGTTCCGGCACCATCCTCACGATCATCCCGATCGCGAACATGATCGCGACCTCCGGATACCAGTCCGCGTTCTTCACCTTTGGCCTGATTCAGGGCGTCGTGATCGTGCTTTTCGCCTCGTTCCTGCGCGCGCCGACACCCGGCGTCATCAAGTACTCGACCACCGTCGCGCAGTCGCGCCGCGACTACACGCTCGGCGAGGCGCTTCGCACACCCGTGTTCTGGGTGATGCTGGCGATGTTTACCGCCACGGTCACCGGCGGCCTGATGGCGGTGGCACAGCTGAGCGTGATCGCCGAAGATCTCGGGGTCAGGACCTACCAGGTCGACTTCTACTTCTTCACCATGGCCGCGCTGCCGTTCGCGCTGATGATGAACACCATGGTCAACGGCATCTCCCGGCCGATGTTCGGGTGGCTGTCTGACCACATCGGCCGCGAGCTGGTGATGTTCATCGCGTTTTCGCTCGAGGCGGTGGGCATCCTGGCCCTCGGTTGGTACGGCTCGAATCCGTGGGCCTTCATCATGCTCTCGGGCGTCGTCTTCTTCGCCTGGGGCGAGGTCTACAGCCTCTTCAGCGCCACCGCCGGAGACACGTTCGGCACCAAGCACATCGGCAAGATCTACGGGTTGCTCTACTGCGCCAAGGGCGTCGCCGCGTTGCTCGTACCGTTCGGGAACCTGCTCATGGAGGCGACCGGGTCGTGGACCAGCGTGCTCTACACGATGGCGGCCCTGGACATGAGCTCGGCGCTCGCGGCGATCCTCATCCTCAGGCCGATGCGGCGGCGCTATGCGGAAGCCGACGCCGCGCGGGCAGTCGACGGCGCGATCGCTCGGAAGTCGGTGTCTTCTGAGAGCTGACCGACCCGCCGGTCAGC
>Ga0209343_10010983_pt1 | contig 10239 bp, 9 predicted proteins | sample RifCSPlowO2_02_FD_184026 | JGI IMG/M metagenome (GOLD analysis project Ga0209343, IMG submission 184026) | Groundwater microbial communities from Rifle, Colorado - Rifle CSP2_plank lowO2_0.2 (SPAdes) (version 2) | ecosystem: Environmental > Aquatic > Deep subsurface > Groundwater | place: Rifle...
TGTCCAAGTCCGCCAGGATTGCATCCACCAGCCGCAATTTCTCTACGTCCGGCAGATCATGAATCTCCGCCGCTAGTTTGTCCACTGTCTTGGCCATGTCAGTCCCTCCGTTCGCATTCAGTCACAAACCATCTTTCTCGCACCACCGGTGCGACTATTCTACCCCAAACTATGCCGATCCCCAAATCTCGTCCAGCTTCGCCTTGATCTTCGCCTCAAAAATCTCAATCAGCTTCCGGTTCGATTCCACCAGCGCCCGATCAATACAATAAAAGACTCCCAACCCCTTTTCCCTCCTGACTCCAAGCTCGCTCTCCGACCGCTCTTAACCCCGGATCACCCCAGTTCGGGGAGCATCTGCGGCTGTCAGCTTCTGATCTATATACACGACGGTTAGAAACACACCATCCAGATGATCAAACCCGTTGTCGGTCGTTAGCAGTGTAGCGTTTATTATGGAACTGGTAGCCGCAATCCAAATATCATTCTTCCCCATGTTCCTTGACGAAACGCCATTCGGCAGCGGCTTCGTTCGATCTTTGCCTTGGCTATAAGCGTCAATTTCAGCATAGCGGTGAATAATTTGGTCAGTATTGATGTCGACCGCTGGAATACGCCTAAGTAAATCATCCAAGTCTTGCCTTTTTTGTGCTCCCCAGTTGAACTGGATCGCTAGTGAATAGATCTCACCTTTGCTCACCACGGAGACCAGCGGCACGTTGGGTGGTTGCGACAAACCGTACCTCCGCTCAGCGTACTCTGCGTATCCAGCCCCACGGATGTACCCAAGAAGAATCCCTGTGTCGAGCAGATAGGTAGACACTATGCAGTGTTAGTTAGTATTCAAGGCTGCTAGCAAATCCTCGATTGGCTCATCCCCAGGCCATTTACCCCATACCTCTTTTAGCCAACCCTTTTTCGCTGCTGCCGAGTCTCTCACTGAGGTTGCGAATTCAATCTGAGATGGTTCTTGTGGTAGGGTCTCGAAAACTTCCTCCCCTTGCTCCATGCTCTTGATGACTTGCGCCTCTATCAGGCGAGGTCTCCGCGACGGACGAAAATGAACAAGGCCCTTGATAGTCACCTTCTTGCCCCAAAATTGCCGCATCTGTTCAACGTCCAGATGTTCAGTATCAATCGTGCCGAGGAGTGATTCTCCATCGCTAAGTACAAGATGGAATCGCTTCTTGTTGTGCTCAATGACGTCAAACAATCCGGAAATGACGAACGCTCGCGGTTCCGGTGTTTTGGCCTTCAAGCGTTGAATCTTCGCTAGTTCCTGCTCGTCGAGTCTGAAATGTTCCCTAGGACGGCTCACACAATGCAATTCAACCTTTTCAGCAAAGCTTTTCAGAAAGGGTTTAAACTGAAGTAAGCTATCCAAAATCCCCCCATCATAGGCGTCGCTGTCGAGGACCTCTGCAGTCGTGTCGTGGATGGACCTTGCCAACAACGTAAGAGCGGTGTCTTCAGGTTTCGGCAGGACGTACCAAAAATCCTGTTGGCGGACTTGCTCTTTGGCAGTCTCGCCCAGCACAGGCGCCTCGATGGCGAGAACCGTCGATCCTTTCTTCATGCCAATTAGCTTTAAATCAAGCGATTTCGTCAGCCACACGGGTAACCTTCCCCGTTTGACACTGGTCCCCTCGACGGCCAGTCTCAGTCCACGCTCCGCCGCTCCGAGCAGAAGGTCGCAAACCTCCGTTAACGCCTTCAGCGGGATGGTTCCGCTAGGCGAAACAAGCCCTTTTAGCTTCAGCTGATATTTCAGCGTCTTCATTTGCTTAAATGCTCCGAAGGCTCACCTCGCACAGGTTTTCTACCACTATTGTGCCCACTTTGTCGAATCTTTTCCACCGGTCTTTCCGATGCAACCGGACGAACAGCGCGTCTTCGGCGGCGGGCACGCAGAAACCCCATTCGGAGGGTCCATAGAGTTAGATGGGGAATTCCAAGGTCCAAGACGCAACCCCACAAACAATCTCCAGACTATTGCCTTCATTGCTTGCCTGCCCAGAGGTAGCGGCCATCGGATGTCAGATGAAAGCGCTCGCGGGGGACGTTGAGTTTGTCGCGGATGGATTTCACCTTCGCTGGAAGTTTCCGTTTCTTCTCTAAGTGATCCCACGGCACAGTGGGCGAAATCCCTTCGGGAACGGTCTCCCCTCGAAAAGACTCCCGACCCCTTAAATTTCCCCTTCCCGTTTATCGGGCAGCCTGGTAGATTACAGGCCGGTAACGTGGAGGGGGGATGGGTTTCCCTGCCTGGCGGGCTGCTTCCAGCCATGCCTTTTTGGCGATTTCCAGCTCCTTCAGGGCTTGCTCCGGTGTCTCGCCGAATGCCGAGCAAGATTCCAGGTCAGGAATGTCGGCGATATAGCCGCCGTCCTCTTTGCTATAAAAGATGTTGATGTGATAGTCGCTCATTTCTCTTCCTCCAGCTTGAGGTTGTAACGCTCGACCAGTCTCAGGAATTGCCGAATCTGGTAGGGCTTAGTCTGTCTCTGGATTAAAAGGGACCCCTTTTCTGACTAAAGTTCTCCAAACGCTCAGCTTTTTACTAACCCCGCTTCCTGAAAACTGTAGTAACCCTTTCGGGTCACGATGACGTGGTCTAGAACGCGAAGGCCGAGAATCTTACCGGCTTCGGTCAACTGGTCATGGATGCGTAAGTCGGCTTCACTCGGTTGGAGTTCGCCGGATGGGTGATTGTGGGCGAAGATCACAGCGGCGGCCCGATCGGCGATAACATCGGCAAAGACCTCGCGCGGGTGAACTGGGTTTTTGTCGAGTAAGCCAATCGTGACAACGCGTTTCTCTATGACTTCATTCGCGCCGTTCAGTGAGATGCAAAGGAAATACTCCTGCTGCTTCCCTGATATGTCGGCCACGAGCGGCAAGACATCCTTGGCGCACTCGATCTTCGCGGCATCCTTAAGCAGGTGACGGCGGGCTAGTTCGAATGCCGAAAGAATCTGCGCTGCCTTGGCAAGTTTGATGCCCGGAATGGCCGTCAGATGTTCAAGCGCCAATTTCTCCCGATGTTCACGCACTAGGTTGACAACTTGCCGAGCCATGGTCCGCACGTCAATATTAATCATACCCCGCCCAAGGATCGCCGCGACAAGCTCTTCGTCGGTAAGCGAGGACGCGCCCTTCTCCCGCAATTTCTCACGGGGACGACTGTGTTCCGGCATGTCTTTGATGGTTTTCATTTTTCTGGCAACAGCGAGGCATTCTTCTGTGTCAGACGTTCGCGGGCATGCTGAATTGCCTCATGGAGTTTCCGCTGCAAGAGCTTGCGCGGCAGAACCTTGGTCCAGTAGGAGGCGACGCGGATGCCGCTCTTCTCCAGTTCCAGCAATTCGATCTGCTCACGCTTTTTCCCGGCGCAGAGAATCAGGCCGATCGGGGATTCTTCGCCCGGTTTCTGCTCGTATTTCGCCAGCCAACGCAAATAGAACTCCATCTGCCCCTTGTCGCCGGGCTGGAAGTCACGCAATTTGAGGTCGATGGCCACTAGGCGCCGAAGACCGCGGTGGTAAAATAGCAGATCGAGGTAAAAATCATCGCTGTCCACCTGGATGCGCTTCTGCCGGGCCACGAACGTGAAGCCGATGCCCAACTCCAGGATGAAGTTCTCCATCTCCCTCATGATCGCGTCCTCGATGTCCTTTTCGATGTAGCGGTCCCTCAAACCGAGGAAATCGAGAAAGTAGGGATCGCGGAAGACCAGATCGGGCGTGAGCTTGTCCTCAGCGCGGAGTGCGTTGAGTTCGTGGCGGATCAGTTTCTTAGGTTTCTTCGACAACGCCGTGCGCTCGAACAGCATCGAGCCGATCTTCCTTTCCAGCGTGCGCGTATTCCACCGCTCGATGCGGCACATCTCGGCGTAGAAGTCGCGCTTCAGCTGGTCATCAAGGTAGATGAGCGAAACGAAGTGGGTCCACGATAATTGTCTCAGCAGTGCCGAGACAATCTGGAGATCGGGGAACACCTCGGCAAAGCGGATCATGTGGCGCAGCGATTTCTCGGAAAAACCCCGGCCAAACTCCCTTTCCAATTGTCTCCCTAGCGCGGAGACAATTTGCCTGCCATACTCGGCCCGCTTCTCTTTTAGGATGTCTTGCCGGATGCGCTTGCCGACGCGCCAGTAGAGCAGGACCAGCGCGGAGTTGACCTGCCGCGCCACATCCCGTCGCGCCTCGGCAATCAACTGCCGGAGATCGCTCAGCAACGCTTTGGATTTCATCGGTTTCACGGCGAGACGCTATTCTCCCCTTCTCCCCAAATCTCGTCCAGTTTCGCCTTGATCTTCGCCTCAAAAATCTCGATCAACTTCCGGTTCGACTCCACCAGCGTCCGCTCAGCCTCGATCTCGTCCATGATTTGGCGCTGGATATCGGGGGGCGGGAGGGGGATTAGAGCTGAATTCAACTTAGCCAGCGTTAGTCTGGTTATAGCAACACCATCTACGAGTGAGAGCATGTAAGACTTGCCTTGGGGAGAGTTCAAATAGTGACACAAATACCTGTTGTCCAACTTGCCTGACGATCCTCGAAGGACTGCCACACTGGATAAGAGAGAGAATTCCTCATCCAAAGTGTTTATAGCGGCAATACCAGCAGTTGCTCCATCTTTAATGTATAAGACATCCCCCTTCATCACAGGACACCGTTTGTATATTTCTTTGTGGTCATTTTCATTAACAAAGGTACTGTCGCTCAAATCCAACCCACACTCTTTGATATTTTTTGCTGTTACATAACGATAAGCGCCATCAGTAGCATTCTTCGGAGAGAAATGTGTCCCGTCCATTATTCTTTCACAAGTGTTCCGCAGCTCTACCATCGGCCACTTCGGATCAATTCGGATTGTGGGTTTGTAGTTGGCGATGACCTTCCGGTAGCCGTCCAACTCCGCGACCATCCGCTCCTGCTCCTCCAGCGGAGGGAGGGGGATGTCGATCTGTTCTACGTCGCGTTGCGTGATGCTCGGATACGCACCTTTTCCCATCCGCCCCACCATCTGTCGAATGACAGACTCAGAGAAAAGGAGGTTGTAAAGGAAACGCCCGTTTGCCTTCTCTACCTTCGGAGTAAGGACGGCAAATCCAGTAGAGGCAACGGCGTTTAACGGTGCTTCTTTGAGATAAGCGAACGCCTGGAGATTCGGCCGCACGGTCGAGAGAAGTATGTCACCCTGTTGGACTACGCGCTTTGCTCGGCTCGGAGCTTCAATGCCTTTGACCCGATTGGAAAAGGATATCAAGCCAGATCCATTCTCAACAGCCGAGATGTCCAAATACACAAATGTCTTTTCGCCGTACAACGTCGCAGGGTCACATGATTCTCGATTAATTACGGCTACATCCCCCAACCTCACCATTGGCCACTTGCTTTGGACGGTGGCGGTCTCGCGGTAGCGGTCGCCCGAAAGGCTGATATCGCCGGATTCGAGGAGGCGCTTGCGACTGACGGTCAGCGCCTTCTTTCCCTCTTGCGCTTTTTGTGCCTTTTTGTGGTCATCCACAATTTTGAACGCTTCCGGTAGATCGTTCTTTCCGTTCGGCCTCCTTTGCGCCCCAAGGTCAAACCCGTCGTTTTCGACCTTCACGAACAGCACCTCGTCCGTCCGTTTGGCGAAATTCCGGTCTAGGAACAGAACGCTTGTCTTAACGCCGGAATAGGGATTGAACACTCCGGCGGGAAGCGAGACGACGGCCCAAAGGTAATTCTCCACTAGCATGCGTCGCAGTTTCTTGTAGGCATTCTGGCTCTGGAAGATGATCCCTTCGGGGACGATGATGCCGGCGCGACCGCTGGGATTGAGATGCTCGGCGATGTAATCCACGAAGAGCACTTCACTTCGCTTAGCCTTGATCGAAAACCGGTTGTGCGGGCGGATGCCGCCTTTCGGCGACATAAACGGCGGGTTGGCCATAATCACGTCGCACCGTTCGTCCCAACGCTCCTCGCTGGTCAGCGCGTCGTACTCGTGAATGACGGGGTTTGGGAAGCCGTGCAGGTACAGATTCGCACGGGATAGGCGCACCATGTCCGGGGCGATGTCGTAGCCGCGGAAGTTGGTCATCAGCCGGGCGCGCTCATCCGGGGTAAGATTCTCGTTGTTTCTCAAGATGTGTTTGAAGGCTGAAATGAGAAAGCCCGCGGTGCCGCAGGCGGGGTCGAGGACAGTCTCATCCTTCTGCGGGTCCACTATGGCAACGATGAAATCAATGATGTGTCGCGGCGTGCGGAATTGCCCGGCGTCGCCCTGGGTGCCGAGAACCGAAAGCAAGTATTCGTAAGCATCTCCGAGGCGTTCGCTGTGTTCATAGGTGAATCCGGCAATTTCTTTCAGAAACAAGTTGAGCGTTTCAGGATCGCGGTAGGGCAGGAACACGCCCTTGAAGATGTCCCGGAAGAGTTGGGGAATGTTCTTGTTCACGTTCATCTTCTCGATGCCTTCGGCATAGAGAATCAGGCGTTCGTGGCCGCCGAGCCGCTTGTCGAGCAGGTTAGCCCAGCGGTATTTCTTGAAGTCGCCGGTGAAGAACGTCGCCTTGCCCCCGAGTTCTTCGGACTGGCGGTCCATGTCGTCCATGAATTTGTAAATGAGGGCGATGGTGATCTGTTCGACCTGCGACTTCGGGTCGGGCACCTTACCGACCAGGATGTCGCGGGCAGAGTCAATTCTTGCTTTGGTTTCAGCGTCAAGCATATCTAAGCGCCTATGACATAAAAGCGTTCAGGTGAACGTAGTCCTTTACGTAGTCGGGGATGATATCGCGCCAACTATTCAGCGCCTTGTAATCCGCGAGCGTGACCTTCGGATTTGTGGCAAGCCGGTTGAATTCCCGCTTCTCCACGATGTCGCGGATTTCGCTGTCGGTGATGTAGGCTTTGAAGAAGAGCTGGATTTGCGGCATGTGTCCGGCGTCCGGTTTGTTAATCGAAATGAACTTGGCGAGTTCTTCTTCGAGAAGCTCGTCCTTGGACTTAAACTTATCCAGGCCGCCGAAAATCTTCTCAATAATCTCACGGAGCGTTAGCCGCCGGTCGAGTTGGACGGCTTTGCGAAGTTTGTCCAGATTGAAGAACTCCTCCGGCTTGTCGAAGAGATTGTTGCGGACATAGTCCTCGGCTGCGCGGATGTCGCCCCGTTCGTAGTGCTCGCGGACGACTTCGTCTTTCTTTACCTTCTGCTCGAACTGGTCGTAGAACTTCCGGTCAATCTTCATGCCGTAAACCGGGACCGTGTACTCGACCTGACTCTTGAGAGGATCAGGATCGACGTTTGTGTACCCGCTTTGGTCCGGAGGCGGTGGCGGTGGTTCCGGGCCGGGACCAGTCGGCTGTATCAGGGGGAGTTTTATGACCTCGTCGTAGTTGAACTTCTCTTCGAAGTACTCGCAGTTGGCGAAGAAGTCAAAGAGCTTGAACTTCTCCTTTTGCTTGGTGTGCTCTTGGATCTGGACGCCTTCCTTTTCGACGTAACGAAAGGGGTATTTCCGCGTTCCGCGTCCCTTGATCTGAATGAAGTCGGTCGGCGAGAAAATCGGGCGAAGCAAGACAATGTTGAGAAGGTCCTCGCAGTCGTAGCCCGTCGTCATCATCCCGACGGTTACGCAGACACGGGTCTTTGACGTGGGATAGCCGTCGAGGAAATTGGTATGACCATTCAAATTGTTGTTGGCAAAACTCACGGCCATTTGCTGAGCGTCCTGAATCTCAGGAGGAGAGGTCACTTGAACGGCGAAGTCAGAGTTATACTTGCCCGGAAACATGGCATCCGCCAGAACGTTTAACGCCTGCGTGATCCGGGTGGCGTGATCCTTACGCACACAGAAGACAATGCTTTTGCCGATCTCGCCGCTCAACGGATCGCGGAGGGCGTTCTTCACAAAGGTTTCACAAAAGATACGGTTCGTCTCGTCCGAGAAGAACTTCTTTTCGAAATCTTTCCCAAAGTAGGTTTGCTCTTCCGGCTCTCCATCTTCGTTTTGAACCACGACCGAGTACCCTTTTTCGGCGAGGAGCTCCGTTGTGATCTCGGTGCGAGCGTCCACGACAACCGGATTGAGCAGGTACCCTTCGTTCACGCCCTCAATAAGGCTGTAGCGGAAGGTCGGAACGCCGCTCTCACAACCGAATGTCTTGTAGGTGTCCAGCAATTGGCGGCGCTCCCACTCGCGCGGATCGCGATTGCTGATCCTGGCCGGGTCAATTCTTTTGAGGTAGTCCTTCGGCGTTGCGGTCAGACCGAGTTTGTAGCCGATGAAGTATTCAAACACCGCGCGGCTGTTGCCGCCAATCGAGCGATGCGCTTCGTCCGATATCACCAAGTCAAAATCTGTCGGGGAGAAGAGCTTTCGGTATTTGTTGTTGACCAGAAAGCTTTGGACAGTTGAGACCACAATCTCGGCCTTGCGCCAGTCGTCGCGGTTCTCCTTGTAGATAACCGTAAGAAAGTCGTTCTTCAGGAATTGAACAAACCTTTTCTTGGCCTGGCCCTCCAACTCCAACCGGTCCACAAGAAAAAGAACCCGCTTGGCGTTGCCGGTTCGCATGAAGAGCTTGATGACGGCGGCGGCGGTCAAGGTCTTTCCCGTGCCGGTAGCCATTTCAAACAGAAAGCGCGTCTGGCCGTTGCGCACGGCATCCTGAAGCGCCGCCACCGCGCGCAGTTGGTATGGTCGAAGGATCTTCAGTTCCGCGTCTTTGATGAAGGCGTCGCGCTGACCGGCATCGTTCCAGCGGGGATCGTTCCGGTAGTTCGGATTCTGGGTGACAGCCACGTAATCGGTTCCTACCTTCTCGACGACCAGAGCGTCAGGGTTGGGCTTGAACGCGTGAAAATGCCCCAAAGAATCCGGCGTTGGGAACTCGGTTATCAGGGCGGGGTTGCCCTGTTCCAAATCCCAGAAGTAGTGAAGGTTGCCGTTGGACAAGATGACAAAGCGGACGTTCTGAGACTGGGCGTACTTGCGTGCCTGCTCCTTACCGACGAGTGGATCGAACTTCTCGGATTTCGCCTCTAAAACGGCTATCGGGAAGCCGCGTTCATCCAGCAGGAGGTAATCGACGAATCCATGGGCGGTCTTTTCGAAATCGTTTCCAAGGTTGTCAAGAGCCTTTTTCTTCAGTTTGACATGCGTCTCAAGCGTGACGTTCGCGGAGCCGTTCTCATCATCGAAGAACCGCCAGCCCGACCTGCTGAGAAGGTCGTTTATTCGGATTCTGGCTTTGGCCTCGGTTGGCATATCGCTCGTTTGTTATCCGGCACGTAAGCCTGACTATCAGTCAGTCATGGGGTCGTCGGACATGGTACGAAAATAGCTAATTCTACTACGGATTTGGGCTGGAGCAAACGAAAAAAAGGGCTCGGTATGACTCTAACTGGGACTTGTGATATCCTCCTTAAATGTTTTTAGAGGAAATCGCGGGCCATGTGCGCGAAGTCGTAGGGGTCAGGCGACGCGAGATACCTCCTGCGGCGCTTCGAGACCGGCCGCTGTTCCACTTGCCCTGCCGGGGTTTCGAGAAAAGCCTGGGGGGGGAATCACGGCATATTATTGCCGAGGTGAAGCGGGCTTCTCCTTCCCGGGGGCTCATTCGAAAGGAGTTCGATGCTGTAAAGATTGCGCAGGACTTTTTTTTGAATGGGGCAAGCGCCCTGTCGGTTCTGACCGAAGAGCGCTTTTTTCAAGGAAGTCTTTCTTATTTGGAGCGAATCAAGAAGGAGGTTTCCCTGCCCCTTCTGCGCAAGGATTTTATCCTGGATGAATATCAGTTGCTGGAGGCGAAGAGTTTCGGCGCCGACGCGGTTCTGTTGATCGCGGCCCTGCTTGATCCCCTCCTTCTTCAAGAGCTTAGAGATCAGGCCCGCAGTCTCTCCCTGGATGCCCTGGTGGAGGTCCACACGGAGGCCGAGTTGGAATGCGCCCTTAAAGCCGGCGCTAGTTTGATCGGGATCAACAATCGCGACTTGCGAACTTTCGAGGTAAGGGTAGAGACGACGGAGCGGTTACTGCCGCGGATCCCAACCGGGACTCTGGTGGTTTGTGAGAGCGGGATCGAGAGCCTGGAACAGATAAAAAGGCTGGAAACCCTGGGGGTTCATATCTTTTTAGTGGGCGAGGCGCTGATGCGGGCCCCGGATCCGGGAGCCAAGCTCAAGGAACTGCTAGCAAAGGACTGAGCAATAAAGCGGTAAGCGTCACCCTGAGCATAGCGA
>Ga0209343_10010988_pt1 | contig 10236 bp, 6 predicted proteins | sample RifCSPlowO2_02_FD_184026 | JGI IMG/M metagenome (GOLD analysis project Ga0209343, IMG submission 184026) | Groundwater microbial communities from Rifle, Colorado - Rifle CSP2_plank lowO2_0.2 (SPAdes) (version 2) | ecosystem: Environmental > Aquatic > Deep subsurface > Groundwater | place: Rifle...
ATATTGCCCAACTAGACAGTCTGACCGGCGGAGCCTTTACGGCTCTCACTTCGGGTGAGCGTGCTGCACGCGTGCGCGAGTGGCTGCAGGGTAGTCCCAATTCCGATCAGCTTACGGCCGTGTTCAAAGAACTCAGCGTCAAGGACAAAGGAGCTGCCAAACTGGTGCGTGAAAAGCTGGATGAAGCCAAGCGCTCCAAAGGCCAAGAAGCTTTGGTGGCCGAGTGGGCAAACAAGGCCCAGGTCCTCTTGGATACCGCCAAGCTCAATATTGCCGATGCCTTGGCTTGGCAGCGGGATGCGGCAAAAGCCGGCGCCCCTTTGAGCAAGGAGCCATTGTCTGTGTTCAAAACCCAGTTGGCCGACCGTGTGCGTGTCATTGAAGATCTGCAGCACCGGGTTCAGGTGCAACGCGAAGCCGCTGTACTGCTGGCGCAGCGTATTGAGGTGCTTTCCACCAAGTCTTGGCGCGATGCCCAAAACGCGTTGGATGCCTTGCGTGCCGATGTCGACCATTGGCAGGCACAGGCTGCGCAATTGGTTGCCGACCCCAGTTGGGCAAGTGTGGACCTAAAATTTCCGCCGTTGCTAGAAGCTTCGCGGGGCCAATTGTTGGTGGTGTGGGATGCGTTCCAGGGTGCATTGGCGTTGGCCGTTGCTGCCGCCCAAGATGCCGTCGCCGCTCTGCCTCCGGTGCCAATGTGGGCTGACGAGTTACGTGTGGCCCGCGGTGTGCCTGCCGAAGGCCTTGGCAAACAGGCTAAACCGAAAGTGGACCCACAGGTGCGTGCCAGTGCGACCGCTGCAGTGCGCCAGGCCTTGACCACGTTAGAGCAGGAAGTGGGCGAAGGCCACGGCAAAGCCAGTGCCGGTGCCGCAGGTGCATTGCGCCAGGCGCTCAAGGAATTTGGCAAGCTTATCGATGACAAGCTTGAAAACATGGCCCATTCCGCCCTGGCGGCAGCGGGTGAATTGGAGGGTTGGCAGCGTTGGCGTGCGGACCAGCTGCGTGAAGAGTTGGTGGCCAAGGCGGAAGGACTGCTGAAGCGGCCTGACGGTCAGGCCATTGGTGGCCGCAAAATGCAGGAAACCTTGCGCACCTTGCGTGACCAGTGGAAACAAACCGACCAAGGCGGCGTGCCCAACCACGCCATGTGGAAGCGCTTTGATGAAGCCTGCAATGAGGCTTATAAAGTGGTGGAAAGCTGGCTGGAAAAAGTCAAGGCAGAGTCGGCAGAGCACAAGGCCCAGCGTCTGGCACTGATTGAGGAAGTCAATGCCTGGGCGCTGGCCAATCGCACGGCCTTGGACGATGACTGGAAAGGCTTTAACCGTATCTTGCACCAGTTCGGTGACCGCTGGCGTGAGTCTGGACACCTGGGGGAAAAGGCATTTGCCGAACTCCAACCCCTGTGGAAGGCTGCAATTTCCAATGCCGCAGCCCCTTTGGAAGCCTTGCAGGCGCAGAGCTTGGCCTTGCGCCATGCCATGATTGACGAAGCCAAAGTACTCGGTGATGCGCCCACACTGCGCATCGACGCGGTAAAAGCCTTGCAACAGCGCTGGCAGGCAGAGGCGCACCGCGTGCCCATGGACCGCCGCCAGGAACAAAAGCTGTGGGATGCATTCAGAAAGCCCATTGACGACGCTTTCAACCGCAAAACCGCAGAACGCGAAAAAGCCGAAGCATCGCTGGGTGCACGGGACCGCATGGTGCTGGATGCTGCGAAGGCCTTGGAAGCAGCCAATGCTGCTGGTGATGCGCAGGCGATTCGTACGGCGATGGCCGCACTGGATGCCGCTTTGCATGGCCAAGCACAGGCGCAGGCCGAAGTAACCGCGGCGGGTGTGCAGGAAACGGCTGCCAAGTCGGCTGCACAAGCATCGGGTGTAGCCCCGATTGCAGATGAAAATATGCCCATAGCCCCCGTAGATACTGCGCAGAAAGCTATAGAAACTGTAGCAATTGAAGGTGCGTCTGAAGCCACGGCTTCTGACACATCTGCTGTGGCGCTGGCTCCTGCTATGGCTCCCAAACCGACCAAACCTGTGATCGCCGTGCGGGGTGATGACCGTCCTGGTATGAAGAAAGAGACTCCGGCGCCGGCTGGTAAATGGGGTGAGCGCAAGGATGCCGGGCGAGGTGGGCGAGATACCCATGCGGGTGCCGGCGCCCGCGGTGGTGACCGCGCCCCACGCGGAAATGACCGCTTCGATTCCGCTGACCGAGGGCGCAATGCGGGTTGGCAAGACGCCCCCCGTTTGGGCGATGCGGCGTTCCGAGCCCAGCGCGAGGCCTTGGAAAATGCGCAGCATGCGCTGCGCACACTGGCGGCCCAAGCTCATGGCGAAGCTCTGACGCAGTTGTTGGCGGCATGGGAAAAGCACGACGCGAGTCTGGTTCCCGGTGTCCAGGAGTTGGGTTCCCGGGTGACCCCCTCAACCCGTGCGGCGTGGCTGCAAGCGCTTGGTGGTGAATCCAAAGCGCAAGCAAAAGGTGCAGCGGGTGCGGTCGATCCCCAAACGGCGTTGTTGCGACTGGAAATGGCGGCGGAGGTGCCCACACCTGCTGAGCACCTGACCGCGCGGCGTATGCTGCAACTGCAACTGCTCACGCGGCGCAATGATCCGGCGCCGGCCCAAACCTGGGGGTTGGACGCTGCGGCCGTGTTTACGGGTGCATTCAATTCACAGGATGCACGCCGCATCCAAACAGTGTTGAAGGTGTTGCTTAAGCGATAGAGGAGGGCAGGCGCTGCAGGGACGGATGTGGAACAATGGTCTTGCCGAGGAGTTTATTAACTGCTTTTTGAGCGAGGGAGTCACCGTGAATTCAACCGATGGCCTGCTGCGGCGCCTGGAACAGCTCAATTCCATTGGCGTTGCTCTGTCCAAAGAGCGTGACATTACACGCTTGCTGGAGCGCATTCTGGTGGCGGCCAAAACCATTACGCATGCCGATGGTGGCACCCTGTACCGGGTGGCGGAGGATGGTCAAGCACTGCGCTTTGAAATCCTGCGCACGGATTCGCTGGACATCGCCATGGGGGGAAGTTCCGGCAAACCGATCGATTTTCCCAATTTGCCCCTGAGCGATGCCCGCGGGAAACCCAATGATTCTTTGGTGGCTGCCTATGCGGCCATTCACCACCAGACCGTCAACATCGCTGACGCGTATACCGAAGCGAATTTTGATTTCTCTGGCACCCGGCAGTTTGATGAACGCACAGGGTACCGGTCACAGTCGTTTTTGGCCATTCCCATGAAGGACCATGAGGGTGACGTGATCGGTGTGCTGCAATTGATCAATGCACTGCATCCGCAGACGGGGGCGGTGGTGTCCTTTTCCACCGCAGACCAGAGTTTGGCCGAGTCATTGGCCTCACAAGCCGCCATTGCCATTTCCAACCGTAATTTAATGGCGCAGCTTGAAGGACTGTTTGAGTCCTTCATTGGCCTGATCAACTTGGCGATTGACGAAAAGTCACACTACACGGGGGGGCACTGCCAACGGGTGCCCGCCCTGACCATGATGCTGGCGGAGGCGGTGAGCGCCAATCGGCAGGGGCCCTTGGCAGGCTTTGCCATGGATGATCGTGATCGCTACGAACTCAAAATTGCGGGGCTACTGCATGACTGCGGAAAGGTAACAACGCCGGTGCACGTGGTAGACAAGGCAACCAAACTGCAAACGCTGTTTGATCGCATCGAACTGCTCGATACGCGCTTTGAGGTTCTCAAGCGAGACCAGGAAATCGCTACTTTGCGCGCCCAGTTGGCCTTGCGGGACCCCAGGGATTCTGCTGCCGAAGCACGGTTGTGGTCCGATTGCAGGAACCGTATGGAGGCCTTGGATGCAGACCGGGATTTTTTGCGTTTGACCAACCAAGGGGCTGAGTTCATGAAAGAGGCCGATTTGCAGCGCGTGCGCGATATCGGAACCGGGCACCGCTGGCGCAATGTCGAGGGTCTGGAGACAGAGTTCTTAAGCTCCAATGAGATTGAAAATCTGACGATCCGGGCAGGCACTTTAACGTCGGCCGAGCGCGACACCATCAACTACCACATTGTGGCCACCATCAAAATGCTGGAGCAGTTGCCATGGCCCAAGCATTTGAAAAATGTGCCGGAGTACGCGGGTGGCCACCATGAACGCATGGATGGCAAAGGCTATCCCAAGGGGCTTACGCGTGAACAAATGTCGGTGCAGGCACGCATTATGGGAATCGCTGACATTTTTGAAGCGCTGACAGCGCGTGATAGACCTTACAAGCAGGGAATGAAGCTGTCCCAAGCCATGGGCATCATGCACAAGTTCCGCATGGGGGGGCATATCGATCCCGATCTGTTCGATATATTTGTAAGCCAAGGCGTTTACCTGCGGTATGCCGAACAGTTTCTGGACCCATGGCAAATTGACGAGGTTAATCCGCAGGCTTGGCTGCAATAGCGTTGGCCAGTGACAGGCGTTGCACCAAGGCTTCGCCAGCAGAGCCGCATGCACCTAGTACCAGACTGAGCCGTAATACTTCGGCGCGTGGTGGCCGGGCACTGAGATCCCAGTCGCTGAGCACCCATCGATCATGGTGGGCTCCCAGTGGGTGCCGTGCTGGGCGGTGTGTGTGTCCGTGAATCATGTGGTCGGCACGCAGGGTTTCCAGACTGGCCCGTGCAGCCGCAGTGTCTACGTCTGCATAGTTGGTTTCGCCCTGTTTGATGGCTTCGCTTTGCGCACGCATGTGCGAGGCCAAATTCAGGCGCTCGTGGAGCGGCTTTGCTAAGAAGTCACGCTGCCACTGTGCACTGCGTACCAGTGCGCGAAATTGCATATAGGCCTTATCGTCCAGACATAAGGCATCACCATGGGAAAGCAGCCAACGCTGAGAAGCAAACTCCAATACGCATGGGTCTTCCAACAGGGCGCATCCACTGGCTTGCATCAAAGCCGGACCCATCAGAAAGTCGCGGTTTCCCGGCATGATGTACACCTTGGTGCGATTGGCCGTTGCGCGCAGCACTTGGGCACATTGGTGTTCAAACCCAGTGCGTGCCCCAACTTGGTCCGTCAGCACATCGTCACCGACCCAGACCTCAAACAAATCGCCCAGGATGAAGAGTGCATCTGCGCTGGTTTGCTGGAGGTATTCACTCCAGGCCTGGAAGGTCAGCGGTTCATTGGCTTGCAGGTGCAGGTCTGAGATGAAATCGACACAACGCCAGTGGGGCGGCGCACGGAGTTCCATCCCGTTCGATGCTGCGTTTAGAGCGCTACGGCTTTTTCGATAACGACGTCTTCTTCCGGCACGTCGTCATGGTAGCCCTTGCGTCCGGTTTTAACGGCCTTGATTTTGTCCACGACATCGGCTCCCGCAACAACCTTGCCGAACACCGCATAGCCCCAGCCCTGTTGGGAAGGGGATGTGTGGTTCAGGAAACCATTGTCTGCGACATTAATGAAGAACTGGGCCGTAGCCGAGTGTGGGTCCCCGGTGCGGGCCATGGCCACGGTGTAGTTGTTGTTCTTCAGGCCGTTGTTGGCTTCGTTTTCAATCGGTGCATCACAAGGCTTTTGAACCATGCCAGGCTCCATTCCGCCGCCTTGAACCATGAAGCCAGGGATAACACGGTGAAAAATGGTGTTGTTGTAGTGACCCTTGGCCACATAGGCCAGAAAATTAGCGGCGGACTTGGGTGCTTTTTCTTGGTCCAGTTCCAGGGTGATGACGCCGTAGCCTGTGACGTGGAGTTCGACTTGTGGATTGCTCATGGTTTACTTTGTAAAGAAGTGACTGATTTGATAACGATGGGAGTGGTGGGGACGTTTTGGAACATGCCTTTGTTGCCGGTTGCGGACGTGCGGATTTTGTCGACCACATCCATGCCGGTAACGACCTTGCCAAACACCGCATAGCCATAACCATCCGGCTGGGGTGCATTGAGATTGGCATTGTCCACCACGTTAATGAAAAATTGTGCGGTGGCTGAATTGGGGTTGGCTGTGCGCGCCATGGCAATGGTGCCTCGGTCATTTTTGAGACCATTGTTGGCTTCCAGTGGAATGGGGTCGCGTGTGGGTTTTTGGTTCATGTCCGCAGAAAATCCACCACCTTGAACCATGAAATTCGGAATGACCCGGTGAAAAACCGTGTTGTCGTAATGTTTATCTTTGACGTACTGGAGAAAATTTTCAACGGTTTGGGGGGCTTTCTCGGGGTAGACCTCCACCACAAACTCCCCCATACTGGTTTGAAATTTCACCTTGGGCACAGACTGTGCCGCCACCGGTGTTGAGAGAAAAACGGCGGCACAACAGGCCAGCCAGACACGTCGGCTGGAAAGCGAAAATCGCAAAAACATGGTCAGAGCACTCCTTCAAAAAAAATTTTCCACTGGCTGTTTTGTCGCATCCAGTATTGGCGTTTGGTTAAACCTGTGCGAATTCCGTCGGCTACTTCACCAAATGTCACCACCATGGTGTCTGAGGTATCGGTCCAGCGTAACATCGATACATCTTTGAGCTGAATGGTTCGTCCTTGCACGGTAGCGAGTTCGGTCTTCAATGTAGGAGTCCATTGGGCCAGTGTCTTGCCATTGCTGCTGAAATCGGGCGTGTAAAAAGACAGAATCTGTTTGAGATCGCCAGATGTTTTGGCGTTGCGCCATGCGTGCAACGCATCTTCAAATGGTTTGCTTTCCGTGCGAACGCTGTGCGGAGCAACCCAATGCAGTTGGGTCGCAATGACCACAGGTGTGGTGCGCACCTCCACGGTTCTGACGAGGTGGGCTAAATCTGGATTCGCCAAAACCACGCAGCCGTCGGTTGCCAGGGGGGGGCGCGAAAACTGGCTGGGTGGCGTTCCGTGCAGCCAGATTCCACTTCCCGTCTTCCCTCGCTTCGCGTCCAGCATATTGGGATAGTTAATGGGAAGTGCACCAGATCCATAGAAATCTTTGAGTGATTTTCGGTCCAGATTGCTGGTGATGTAGTACACGCCCAAGGGCGTGCGCTGGTCGCCCTCCAGCGTTTTGGATGTACCCGCTTTGCCCACAGAAATGTAGTAGTCGGACACCAGCTTCAGACCGGTGGGGGTGTTTTCAAAGAGGTAGAGGCGAGATTTGGATGCATCCACTGCAATTGCGTGGCGCGAGCGTTGTGAAAGAGCCAAAAATTGAGAGGGAATGGCACCCGGTGGTGGCGGTTCGAGTAGCGCATTGACGCGACGTTTGGACTCTTCCCGCAGTTCGGTTAGATTGCTTCCTGCGGCCTGTGCCATGGCGTCAGGCACGTCGCCAATGGCCTTCACCGGGCGGACATGTGCCGCCAGCAAGTCACCGTAGACCAATTGAGCGAGCTGGAAGTTTGGCAAATCCTCCACCAGTTGTGTGGCTTTGGTCAATGCTTCGCGATTTTGGGCTTTACCTATGAGTTTGTAGATCTCAATCAGGCGCGCTTCCGCAACTCCATCGCTATCCCGAATGAGGGGTGCTTCTTGGCGGGGCAGCTCCCGTTTGGGCACATGCTTGTTCGCAGCAGCATGTACTGGGTTTGCACCTATCAGTGAGAGCGCCACCACTACGGTGACCAGATAAGGAGGCCCCATTTCAATGACGGCGCTTAAGTGGGTGGGGGCGGTAATGCATTTCAAAGTGGATGGAAGCAAAACCGGATCAGGAGCCCGTGAATTCTTTGACGATCAGCCAACGGTCACCGTTTTTTACCAAATTGAGGGTTTTTTTGCTGGAAACGGCTATGCCATCGGCCTTGTAGTCCTGGCGAAACTTGGCAGTTGCATTGCTGCCATTGACCGTAATGTTGAGGTTTTCCAATTTGAGGCTGATTTTGGACTTGTTGCTGATGCGCTCGCGGCGCTCATTTTCCCAGGCGCTACGTTTCATGGAGCCGGGGGGGGCAAAATCCCTTCCATATGCAGCCAGATAAGTTTTGACATCTTTAGTCGCCCAAGCACTTGCCCAAGACCTTACGGCAGCTTCAGCCTCTTTAGTGCTATTGCCGGAAGTAGAGGCGCTGGTGGTTGGGGGCGTGACTGGTGCAGGAGCCTCTGCCGTCACGGCAGCAGTGGGGGTTGCGGGCGCTGTTTGCGTCGTTGGTGCAGTGACGGGCGCCTTGGCTGATGCAGGGTTGGGCAGCGGAGGCGGGGCTTTCACTGCCACGGCTGCTGGCGTTGGAGTTGAATGTGTGGGGGCGCCTGACTTCTGCCCTTTGGGACTGGTGGGGTTGAAGAGTTCTCGGATCAGCGCCAGTTTAGGTGCCACGGCCGGATTGGTTGCATCGAGCTGCAAGGCTTTGTTGTAGGCTTGGCTTGCCAGTTTGGCATAGACATCCCCCAAATTTTCATGCGCGGTGGCATAGCTGGGGTTGGTTCGGATGGCCATTTCCAGCGCGGCACGTGCCTTGTCAAACTGGCTTTGTCCAGCATAGAGAACTGCCAAGTTGTTATAGGGTTCTGGAAGTTCGGGGTAGTCTTCTGTCAAGCGGGTAAAGGTGCCAATGGCATCGGTAGTTTTTCCTGCATCGCGCTGGATAACACCTTTGAGGAAGCGCATTTGCGGGTCCTTGGGCTTGCTGGTCAAGTACTGGTCAGCCTTGGACAGCGCCTCAGGCAATTTCCCGGCCCGCATGAGTTGGGATACATCGGTGTAATCGTCTGCGTGCGCGACCGAAAACATCATTGCCGCTGCCAAAGTCAGCAGGCGAAGTGGTTGGAACTTAGGTGAGCAGGCGTACTTCATAGAGTCTTTTGAATTTCGCACGTTGGATGCGCCCTGGCAGCGGGGCTTTATACTGCGCTGGATTGTAGCTGAGGGGTGGTGCGCCGCCCCTTGGACAACCCCCAAGACTTTCCCTAATCAGTTATGTATCGGCTGGCAACTTTGCCCAGGGCCTGTATCCCCGCGAAGAGGCCATGAATTACCCATGAGTTTGTGCATTTACAACACGCTATCGCGTTCCCCTGAACCATTCTCGCCCATTGAACCGGGCCATGTGCGCATGTACGTCTGCGGCATGACCATCTATGACCTGTGCCACATTGGTCACGCACGCATGATGATGGCGTTTGACGTCGTACAGCGCTGGTTGAAAATCAGTGGCTATCGGGTCACCTATGTGCGCAATATCACGGATATTGACGACAAAATCATCAAGCGCGCAGTGGAGCGCGGCATCACCATCCGTGCACTCACGGACGAAATGATTGAAGCGATGCATCTGGACATTGCCAAACTGGGCATCGAATCTCCCACCTTGGAGCCGCGGGCCACGGAATACGTGCCGCAAATGCTGGATTTAATCGGCCAATTGGAGGTCAAAGGACTTGCCTACAAGGCTCCCACTGGCGATGTGAACTTTGCGGTGCGCAAGTTTCCAGGCTACGGCAAGTTGTCGGGCAAATCCGTGGATGAGCTGCGCGCGGGAGAGCGCGTGGCCGTGCTTGATGGGAAAGACGATCCGCTTGATTTTGTTTTGTGGAAAGCCGCCAAGGAGTCTGAACCAGACGATGCCAAGTGGGACAGCGCGGCGTCGGGGCATGCGTTTGGCGTAGGGCGCCCAGGATGGCATATCGAATGCTCTGCCATGAGTTGCCAGACCTTGGGGGAGACGTTTGATATCCATGGTGGCGGCGCGGATTTGCAGTTTCCGCACCATGAAAATGAAATTGCGCAGAGTGAGGGGGCTCATGGCCAAGCATTGGCCCGATTTTGGATCCACAACGGCTTTGTGCGTGTGGACAATGAAAAAATGTCCAAAAGTTTGGGCAACTTCTTTACCATTCGGGAGGTCCTGTCCAAATACGATGCGGAGACGGTGCGATTCTTTCTTGTGCGCACCCACTACCGCTCTGCCCTGAACTACAGTGACGCCCATCTGAACGATGCCCGTACGGCCCTGAAACGTTTGTATACCGCCCTTGACCTGGTCCCCGTGCACCAAATACCTTACATCGATTGGAGTGATCCGTTCGCAGCAAGGTTCAAGGTGGCGATGGACGACGATTTTGGCACCCCAGAGGCGGTGGCGGTGTTGTTCGATCTGGCCACTGAGGTCAATCGATCCAAGTCACCCGCAATGTCTGCATTGCTTAAGGCGCTTGGCGGCTGCCTAGGCATCCTCCAAGGGGACCCCAAACAATTTCTGCAAACCGGAGCCACGCTGGACGAAATAGCAATTCAAGCGCTGATTGCCAAGCGCAGTGCTGCTAAAGCGGCCCGTGATTTC
>Ga0209343_10010989_pt1 | contig 10234 bp, 9 predicted proteins | sample RifCSPlowO2_02_FD_184026 | JGI IMG/M metagenome (GOLD analysis project Ga0209343, IMG submission 184026) | Groundwater microbial communities from Rifle, Colorado - Rifle CSP2_plank lowO2_0.2 (SPAdes) (version 2) | ecosystem: Environmental > Aquatic > Deep subsurface > Groundwater | place: Rifle...
GTTTGCATAAGTTTCGGTTTTTATGGTTTTATAGAATTGGTTTCCTAAAACTAATAATTTCCTGAAACTTGTGCTTCATTTTACAAACATACGGCCTAACGCGGCATTAAACTATGATGGAGGTATTCTCTACTTTTTTTTACTTCAGCAGAAAAATAACAACCGAACTCAGGTTATAAATAAATTATCCAATAACGAAATTTCCTATTAAAGTTCCCCAAAAGTAATTGAGTAAATAATCAGGGTCTTGATTATTTGTTGAAATGAAGAAAGTAATAGTTGAAGCGATTGTTTGAATTGCCATAACAATTTTAATTTACAAAAAACCGGCTATTCCTGTTTTTTTCGCAATTTGGGTTTCCCGGCAATTTTCCGTATAAAAACATGATACTATTGTCTTTCATCTTTAAGATTATTATTCTATATTTTGCTTATCTTCGTTTTTTTAATCTATAATTTTTTTATAGATTAAATGCTCTGTTTTGTCAGGATTAATCCTTGCAAACATCAAAAAAAATTATTAAAAGATATCTGAACAAATGAACGAATTAACCAAACTTTCTGCCATATCTCCTGTTGATGGTCGTTACCGAAATATTACTGAAAACCTTGCCGGATATTTTTCAGAATCCGCATTAATTAAATATCGTGTATTAGTTGAGATTGAATATTTTATTTCGTTGTGTGAATTACCATTACCACAATTAAAAACTTTTGATAAATCCTTATATAGCTCACTGCGGGCTATTTACACCACTTTTACTGAAACCGATGCTCAAAAAATAAAGGATATTGAAAAAATAACCAATCACGATGTGAAGGCGGTTGAATATTTTATAAAAGAAAAATTTGAGAAATTTAATTTAAATGCCCAAATTGAATTTATCCATTTTGGATTAACGTCACAGGATACCTTACTCCGTTAAAGATGCAACGAATGAATGTTTATTGCCGGTATTAACAGAGATCCTGCAGAAACTTTCATCCTGCGCGAAGGAATGGTCAGCAGTTTCTATGCTTGCCCGAACGCACGGACAGCCTGCATCACCAACACGTTTAGGAAAAGAAATTCAGGTATTTGTTGTACGTTTAGAAAATCAAATTGCTCAGTTAAATGCAATACCTTACAGTGCGAAATTTGGCGGAGCAACCGGCAATTTGAATGCTCACCATGTTGCATATCCGCAAATTGACTGGTTATCATTTGCTAATGATTTTGTAAATAAATCATTAGGGCTGAACCGTTCCTTTCCAACAACACAAATTGAACACTATGATAACTTTGCAGCCTATTGTGATGCCTTTAAACGTATCAATACTATTATGGTTGGTTTAAACCGTGATCTGTGGATGTATATTTCTATGAATTACTTTAAACAAAAAATTAAAGAAGGAGAAATTGGTTCATCCGCAATGCCGCACAAAGTGAATCCCATTGATTTTGAAAATTCAGAAGGTAATTTAGGAGTTGCCAATGCGCTGTTTGAACACTTTTCAGCTAAACTGCCGATTTCACGTTTACAACGCGACCTTACAGATTCAACAGTACTCCGGAATGTTGGTATGCCATTGGCACATAGCCTTATTGCCTATAAATCATTGTTAAAAGGCCTGGATAAACTGATACTTAATAAAGAGGCGCTTGAATTGGACCTGGAGAATAATTGGGCCGTTGTTGCTGAAGCTTTACAGACAGTTCTTCGCAGGGAGGGTTATCCAAAGCCTTATGAAGCGTTAAAAGAATTAACACGCACCAATACGCATATAACCAAAGAAAGCATTTCCGCTTTTATTGATACACTTGATGTTAATGATGTAGTAAAAATGGAATTGAAAAAAATCTCACCGGATAATTATACCGGTATTTGAATTTTTCAACTTACCATTTAACGTATCTTCCGAAATAGAAGTAGCAGTAAAACATCAAATTTATTTTTTACTATATACGGTTAACCCCAGAATTAAAGCAAGTACAAATAAAAACATAAATACTGCAAATAAAATTTTTGCTATAGATGCTGCCCCGCTTGCGAGACCTGTAAATCCAAATAAAGCTGCAATAATTGCAATGATAAAAAAAATAGCTGACCATTTAAGCATGAGAGATGTGTTTTAATGTTTGGTAAAAGTAATATCTCCACCTGTCAATACTGATCTGAAATCGTTGAACTTATGCTTTAAGCAGCTGAAAAACATAATAAAGACAATGAAGATAAGGTGTTTAACCACTTCATTAAAAGTGAACCTGTATTTTATTAAGGGTAATTTGCAAAAACCATAAAAAAATTCTACTGTAAGATTTTATTCCCGGAATAAACCTCTACACTATTTTATTTCTTTATTATTTTCACGGTTTGCCGCAGAGGTCCGTTTAACTGGAATATATAAAAACCGGAGGCAAGATGATTTACAGCAATAGTTGATGTTTCATTTGTTATGAATCCTTTCACAACAATGCGGCCAATCTGATCTGTAATATTAAATTCTATTTTGCCAGAACTGATACTTGTCCTCACAAAAATTTCATCCATACAAGGATTTGGAAAAACGAATAATTCGTCAACTATATTCTTATCAATACCTACTGTGTTACAAATTGAATTTGTTGAAATTAATATTTTTGAAGTATAAGGCTGCAAGTCGATGGAACCACAAATGACATTGCTATCCAGGTCCAGAAACATGGTGTCATTCAAACTAATATTCATTACATTATCCGTTTGATTCATAAATAACCTGGAGTAATTTTCTGAAGGGCTCCAACTTACAAAACTACTTTTGCTATAGGTATCATTTCCGGTTGTGAGCCATTCACTAAAACTATAAACAGAATCGAGTGTACCATATTTTCGAATCACATATTGGTTGCTGTTGTATGGCTGAAAATAATAATTTGAATCAATGAACCCCTGAGTAAAAATGTTGTTATAATCAATCTGGCGAACAAGATAAGCGCTATCATTTAACGCGAAAAAGTTATTATGCTTCACCGTGATATTAGCAATTGGAGTGCCCACTTGCGGGCCTCCATCAATTACCAGGGAAAAACTGCCACCATAAACCACATTGTGTTGTATGGTATTATTATTAGTTCCGGCATTTTGAAAAATTCCCAGTTTATTTCTGTCATATATTGTATTATGTTCTATTGTTGAATTATTCACATTGAAATCAAAATAAATACCGGGGGTGCCGAATTTACCCTTGAACGTCCCTTCAGTATTCCCATCACTTTTGCTTACAAAATTATTTCGGAATGTAGTATATTCAGTACCCGTTCCAAAGCTCTTTAATGCCGCTCCGTCATTATTACATAACATCGCATTTTTTACAATATTGCGTTCCACCAGGTGATAACCGCCATCGGCAGCAATTCCACAATAGCCGGTGCTGTCAATATCATTATGATGAATATGGCAACTATCCACAGAACCTGTTTTTATAGCTGAAAGATTAATCTGCGCGCCAATGCCCCCATTTCTAAATGGACCAATATTTCTAAAAATATTATGATGAATTGAGGAAGCAACAGCGCTCCCATTTACAAATACGGCAATACCCCCTATTTCTCTGAAAAAACAATTGCTGATTTCCGAATATTTTCCTTTGTCATTTACACCATGATTATATTGTCGTGCAAAAAAACAGTTTTCGATTTTTATGTATTTGTTGCTGCTATTAGTAATGGAAACTCCTGCATTGGTTTGCTTTTCAAACGCGAGATTAATAATATTAATATGAGAAACATTAAGACCCAGCTGTATTCCGTTAGAATAAGCGGACGCCTCACAATTCATTGTATTAGGATCTTGGCCGGAAGGCGGTATATAATTTAATACCTGATTAAATGCATCATATTTCCATTCATAAGCAGTGTCGAGATGTGAGATATTATCATATAAAAAATATCCGAAACCAACCAGTGCAGGCAACATAGAATTGGTGTAGGTAATTTTATTACCTGAAAACGAATTTACAGATGATTTCTCCCAACACCATTGTTCGGTATGAACACATACTTTACTCCCGGTAATTAATGACGGTGAAATACTTGTAAGGGCTGCATCTTCAAGATAGCCTACAGCAGCGGTATCCAAAGATAAATATTCATGATCGTTGGGATAACGGGCAATGGTCTGTTCCTTGTTATTTACAAAAAAACCGGTAACCGCCTGCGGGAAAGGCGCCTTATATATAATACCATTTAAAGTCCAATTAACAACAGGTTCCGCTCCGCTTATTACAGGTTTGTTTCCTGTTCCATAGGAAGTAAAAACGATCTTTGAACCTGATGTTCCACTTTCACTTATTATAATGTCCCCCCTGAAGGTATCACCTGCATTAAAAAAAACAGTATCACCTGGTGTATAGGATACTGTATTTAACCGGGTAATTGTTTGCCAGGGGCTGGAAGATGCAGTGCCGCTATTACCATCACTTCCGGAAGCTGAAATATAATAGTTAGTGCTGTGCACTGATGATAAAAATGCAAAACAAATAAAAAAAGTTATTATTGTTTTCATATTACCCTGGGAATTTATGTTGTTTTTTACACGATATGCGCTACAAAATTTTATAAAATATTCAAAAAGAAAAGTTAATCATCACCTGTGCAGGCCTTTTAACATTGACCGTATATTGATTAATGAATTTTTTTGTAAAACCATACATTAAATTTCATTAAACTTTATTTATTTAAGCTTTGATAATTCTGATCAACAGGAAGCATAATTTTTGATCCATATAAAATGTTTCTATGGAAGTTAATTTTTGTACCTTCAGGAGTAATTTCTTTGTAATGATCTTTATCAGCACAGCCAATCGCTACTCTGATACAATGGCCTTTCTTAAATAAAAATGAAGTAGGAAGAAGATCAAATTCAATTTTAGCAATTTCGCCCTTTATTAAAGAAGCTTCCGCATCCTTCCTATAGGTATATTGAGGCACAATATCTTTGTAACCGAGGCTCCCTTTACTGTTTCTATGAATTGCCCTGAACAAGCCTTCAGTAATGTAATGGACTTCTCCATTTTCATCCACGTCTTCGAGGTAAACAAAAAAACCTGCATCACTCGTATCAGCGTCAATATACAAGGTAATCAATGGGTGACCTGATACCAGGATATCGCTTTCTAATTTCCCCGAAGTATAGCACAGTAATTTCTTGTCTCTTTCCGTTCTGGAATCGTACATTTTTGAGGATTTTAATTTAAAAACTAATGATTCCGAACGTGTATTCTCACCAGTCCCTATCGAGTTATCGGCTATGTAAGTATCGTGTCCGGATGTATTTGTTTGCACCTGACCGGACAATTTATTGTTCGCAGAAAAATAAAATGATTGATCCGAAACAGCTGAAGGAGGCCAAGTATCCGCGGTTTTCCATTTATCCTCCCCCATTGTAAAATAAAGTACCGGAGCTTCCTTATTCAGGCCATTCACTTTCTTTTTTAAATGGTAATCAAAAAATTTCAGGATTTCCCCCATCCTGTCAAAGGAGCACGCTTCCTGAACATACGGGCTGCAGTTATAAATACTTCCATGATCCCAGGGACCTATGATCAGTTTGTTTTGATCTCCAGTTAAATTATTAAATAACCTGGCCGAGCCCAATGCAAAAGAACCGTCAAACCATCCGGTATATAAACATATAGGGACATTAGCGGAATTTATATTATCAAGAAATGTATGCAGGCTGAGTTCATCTATTGATTGAACACTTCTATCATGTGGAGGATCGTCTCTGTATGTAATTGGCAGTGTCTGTTCATAAATATTAAAATTTGTAGCGTGTTCCGTTATTGCTTTTGCTAAAAGTTTTCTTCCGTTCTTTTGCACCGGAGTAACACCTTTAATAATAAAATTTTCTGTTTTACCGGCAAGATTAAATTCGTTTTTATCTAAAGTAGAACACATCTCTCCAAATGTTTTAACAAAATACTGATTATAGATACCTCCAGGAAAAATCATTTCATCGTAAAAGTCCAACCCTGTATAAAGTGACATTACTGCTTTGACATTCGGATGTTTATCAGCAAGTAAAAATTCCGCTGCCATTCCGGTGTATGATGCCCCTAAAAGGCCTATGGTACCGTCCGACCAGTTTTGTTTTACAATCCAGTCCACCATCGCAGCACCATCTTTACTTTGCTCATCGGAAAAAGGATTTTTTTGTCTTCCGAATGAAGCGCCTGTTCCTCTCACATCAATGTTAACAACTGCATAGCGGTTGAGCACTAATGTTTTAATTATTTTATTATATAAATCAAAAAACCTGCTGCTGAACATGCTTACAGGCCAGCGAAGATCAATTGAACGCCAATATCTCGTTTGATGGAAAATAGTAGTGAGTTTTTCACCTTTTTTCAAATCGTGGGGCAAATGGAGGCTCACAGCAATTTTAACGCTATCACTCATTGTCAGATAAAAAGAAGTTGTTTTTATTTCGCTGTCTTTCCCTTCTGCACGATAGGTATATGGAACAGGAGAAGAGCCGGTTGTATCCGGAACAATTTTATTTTTTTCAGCACCCGAACTGAGTGTGATTAAGCTCAACAGCAAGCAGAAAATTAAATATATTTTTTTTTGCTTCATTTTGAAAAAAATTATTGTACAAAACTTTTTCATCATAACCATTCGGATAAAAAAAACACTTTAGTCAGAGATTGAAGGCGAAGGAGCCACCTTAATCACATAATAATTTTTTTTTCCTTTTTGCATTAAAATATATTTATCATTGATCAGGTGTTCAGCATTTACAACAAATTCCACATCCTCAATTTTTAATTTATTAACTGCCACACCACCACCCTGGATCATTTTTTTTGCTTCGCCTTTAGAACTGAAAATTTTTGTTTTTTCGGCTGTTAATTCAACAATAGAAATTCCTGAATCAATTTCTAACCTCGAAACTTCAAATTGTTCAACGCCTTCAAACACACTAAAAAAATCCTGTTCTGATAATTTTTTTAAGCTTTCCGTTGTTCCCTTCCCGAACAAAATTTCAGATGCTTCAAGCGCTGCATTATAATCACTTTCGGAATGTACACGTATAGTAATATCTTTGGCCAGGGCTTTTTGCAATCCTCTTAAATGAGGAGCGGCAGTATGTTCAATTTCTAACTTTTCAATTTCTTCCCTTGTAAATAAAGTAAAAATCCGGATATAATTTTTCGCATCATCATCACTTGCATTCAACCAGAATTGATAAAATTTATACGGAGAAGTTTTTAATGGATCCAGCCATACATTACCACTTTCACTTTTACCAAATTTAGTGCCATCGGCCTTTTTTATTAATGGTGTAGTAATTGCATAGGCTTCACCGCTTGCTTTACGCCTGATCAATTCCGTACCTGTAACAATATTACCCCATTGGTCGGATCCTCCCATCTGCAGCTTTACATTATTGTTTTTCCACAAATAATAAAAATCATATCCCTGAACCAATTGATAACTGAATTCCGTAAAACTCATGCCATTTTCTAAACGGCTTTTTACCGAATCTTTTGCCAGCATGTAATTTATACTGATATGTTTGCCAACATCACGGATAAATTCGAGGAAACTCAAGCATTTAAACCAATCATAATTATTAACGATCTCCGCTGAATTTGCACCGCAATTAAAATCCAGAAATTTTTCGAGCTGAATTCGCTGACAGTTTAAATTATATTCTAATGTTTTTTCGTCCAACAAATTTCGTTCAGAAGATTTTCCCGATGGGTCACCTACCATCCCTGTTGCTCCGCCTACCAGTGCCATTGGCTTATGTCCCGCTTTCTGAAAATGAAGCAATGTCATTATCTGAACCATATTGCCAACACCAAGGGAATCCGAAGTTGGATCAAAACCAATATAGCCGGTTACCATTTCCTTATTTAAAACATCTTCTGTACCGGGCATAATATCATGTAACATGCCACGCCACTTTAATTCTTCAACAAAATTCTTCTGCATCTTTTATTTTTTTATTGTTACAAATGTAATAAATAGTTAAGCCACTGAAATTTATTTTTCAGCAAAGCTGCAATCACCTAATTCACTACGATTAACAGTTAACTGCTACTACCAAATTAATATTAGCGGTTTAAATTAAACCGGGAAATGTTTTTTACCTAAGAAAAAAAAACATAAAAAGAAATAAAATGACAGCAACAAATGGTATATTTGATTTACAAACTTGTGTACATTGGGACGAAAAACCACCTTTTGTAAACAATTACTTTTTTATTGCCAACATTTAATGAACCAGCTCGACCGCAACCAATCCATACTGTTCAAATATATTCCGGAAAAAGCTGTACCGGTTATTTCGGAATGGATCATTAAATTTGATTTTAAGTTACGGATTAAAAAAAGCAGGACTTCAAAATATGGTGATTACAGGCCTCCGTACAATGGAGAGAATCACTTGATTACAATCAATTACGACATGAATAAGTATGCTTTTTTGATTACTTTAATCCATGAAATTGCTCATTTATCTAACTATAATAAAAATAAAAATACTGTAAAACCTCATGGTGAAGAATGGAAACTTCATTATAAATTATTAATGCAACAGTTTCTGATCCCCGATGTATTTCCTGTTGACATAATAATCGCGTTGCGTAAATACATGAACAACCCCGCAGCCTCCAGCTGTTCGGATATTAATTTATTACGGGTTTTAAAAAAATATGATATACGGGATGATACTGTTTTATTAACGCTTTATATGCCGCCTCAATCACTTCAGGCCGTGCCCGAGGGCTCACTTCCAAGAGATCGTAATAAGAAACGTGCCGGCTAGAGAAATCAGCAGCTTTTTTCACCATAATAATGGAGATATATAAAGAACTTATTTTTAAGATTAATTAAACAGCAATTCACCTTTCAAGATAATCTCCACCAGCAAAGAATTCTTTGAAGAAAAATGATACTACGGCGAACCTTCCTTCCCAGAAGCTTCTTCTTTTATCGCTTCCTCTGGGGCTGCAGCTGCCTCTTTCTGTCCTTCCCCCACAGCCATCCCCAGCCGTTTCAGCGACCGGTAGAGCTTGGTCCGTTTAACATTAAGTAAAGCTGCCGCTTGTGTAACGTTTCCCTTGGTCTTTTGCAGTGCCTCTTCGATTTCCCCACGTTCGAGAGGACTAGTCTGCGAACGGAAACTCTTTGGATCAATCCCCAGCTCAGCCATCCGCTCATAGAGAAAGTTTTTTCCGATGCCCTGCTGCTGGGCAGCTCGAGTAACATTGCCTCCCGCTCCTTTCAGCATCTCTTCAAGTCTGGCACTCTGCCCGGCTTTGTCAAGCGTCTTCCATTGTTCCAGCAATTTGCCCTGCCGCCCATCCGCACCAAGCGTTTGCAGCACCTGCTCCAGCCGATCATAGCGGAAATCCGGCCGCTCTAAAGTATTATCGTTGATAAAGTGCCAGGCATGCCAGATAATATCATTAGCCGGATGCCCTTCCGGAGCAACGTTGGAAAGCTTCACAATGGGTCCATATAGCGACGGCTTTACGAGTAAATGCTCCGAATAATCGTTCGGCCCCTGCAGCGGTGGATTGATGGTTATCGCCGTACCATTGGCATAGGCAGCATAGCCTTGGTGGATGTGCCCCGCGAAATATTCGTCGAAGCCGACGCCTTTCGCCAGCAGCTGGTCCAAGGTCCGCGGCATGGCATTCTTTCCTCCTTGCGGCTCATGATAGAAGCCCAGGCTTTTTCCCGTCCGGCGCTTTTCGCCGGCAAAAATAACTTCTTCATCGGCAATGCCGCCTTGTCCGCCAAACTTATGGCCGATGCCATCGGAAAGCAGGAGCGTAACTTTCCGTTCCCTATCGGCAGCACGGACAATATCTGCCAGGCGGCTGGATTCATCCGCTCCTTCCTGGGAACGAGGATGATTTCCGGAGATCAAGATGGCCCGCTGCGGCGCAATCTTTGCGACGAGTTCTTCAATATACGGGCGGATGATCTCATACTGCCGCTCCAAGTTGGGCACGGCATTCTGCGCCAGCGCAGCAGAAAATTCGCCAACAATATGGTCAATAATCTTTGCCAGCTCCTCCGGTGGAACTGCCGCTTTTAGGTTCTGAGCCCGCAAATATTCAGCTGCCTCTCTCCGGAGCTGCGGCAAAGGCGCTTGGCGAAAAAGACCCTAAACAGATCGTCATTGACGAGGCCGCAGGGTTTCTGGTATCGGTTTTCCTTCTCCCTTTCACGCCGTTTAACTTAATATTGGCCTTT
>Ga0209343_10010993_pt1 | contig 10234 bp, 10 predicted proteins | sample RifCSPlowO2_02_FD_184026 | JGI IMG/M metagenome (GOLD analysis project Ga0209343, IMG submission 184026) | Groundwater microbial communities from Rifle, Colorado - Rifle CSP2_plank lowO2_0.2 (SPAdes) (version 2) | ecosystem: Environmental > Aquatic > Deep subsurface > Groundwater | place...
CGCGCAAGACCCAGTTCCGCCTGCGCGACTGGGGCATCAGCCGCCAGCGTTATTGGGGCTGCCCGATCCCGATCATCCACTGCGATGCCTGTGGCGATGTGCCGGTGCCGGAAGATCAGTTGCCGGTGGTGCTGCCCGAAGACGTGGTGCCGGATGGCGCCGGCAGTCCGCTGGCGCGGATGCCCGAGTTCTATCAGTGCAGCTGCCCGAAATGCGGCGCAGCGGCCAAGCGTGAAACCGACACCATGGACACCTTCGTCGAGTCGTCCTGGTACTACGCCCGCTACGCCTCGCCGCATTACACCGAAGGCCTGGTCGACCCGGTTGCCGCCAACCACTGGCTGCCTGTCGATCAGTACATCGGCGGTATCGAACACGCGATCCTGCACCTGCTCTATGCGCGCTTCTTCCACAAGCTGATGCGCGACGAAGGCCTGGTCAGCTCGAATGAGCCGTTCAAGAACCTGCTGACCCAGGGCATGGTGATTGCCGACACTTACTACCGCACCCTGGAAAACGGCGGCAAAGACTGGTTCAACCCGGCCGATGTCGAAGTCGAGCTGGACGCCAAAGCCAAGGTGATAGGCGCCAAGCTGAAAGCCGACGGCCTGCCGGTAGAAATCGGCGGCACCGAAAAGATGTCCAAGTCGAAGAACAACGGCGTCGACCCGCAAGCCATGATCGATGCCTACGGCGCCGACACTTGCCGGTTATTTATGATGTTCGCCTCGCCGCCCGACATGAGCTGCGAATGGTCCGACGCCGGCGTCGAAGGCGCGCACCGCTTTCTGCGCCGGGTCTGGCGCCTGGCCCACAGCCACGTCAGCGCCGGCTTGCCGAGCGCCCTGGGCCAACACGCCTTGAGCGACGGCCAAAAAGCCGTGCGCCGCGCCATCCACCTGGCGATCAAGCAGGCCAGCACCGATATCGGCCTGCACCACAAGTTCAACACCGCCATCGCCCAGGTGATGACCCTGATGAACGTGCTGGAAAAAGCCGCGACTGCCACCGAACACGACCGCGCCCTGCTGCAGGAAGGTCTGCAAGCCGTGGTCTTGTTGCTGGCGCCGATTACCCCACATATCAGCCACAAAATCTGGCAGTGTCTGGGCCACAACGGCGCGATTATCGACGCCCATTGGCCACAGGTGGATGAGTCGGCGCTGGTGCAAGACAGCCTGACCCTGGTGATTCAGGTCAACGGCAAACTGCGTGGCCAGATCGAAATGCCAGCCACCGCCAGCCGCGAAGAAGTCGAAGCGGCGGCGCGCAATAACGAAAGCGTGCTGCGCTTCACCGAAGGCCTGAGCATTCGCAAGGTCATCGTGGTGCCGGGCAAACTGGTTAATATTGTCGCCAGCTGAGTAACGCCGCCGCCAGCCCGATGCTGGCGGCCGGCGCTTCAATGGAATTGTTTGCAAAGGGATACTAAAGATGATGAAACGCAACCTGATGGTCCTGGGCCTCGCGACACTGCTCAGCGCGTGTGGCTTCCAGCTGCGCGGCACCGGCGATACCCACTTCGCCCTCACCGAACTCGACGTTAGCGCCCGCAATGAGTACGGCGAAACCGTCAAGCAAGTGCGCAAAGTGCTGGAAAACAACCAGGTCAAGGTCTACGGCAGCGCGCCTTATCACCTGATCCTGACTCGCGAAGACAGCCGCCAGCGCACAGTCAGCTATGCACGGAACTCAACCGGCGCAGAAATTGAACTGACCAATACCCTGGACTACGAGATTCGTGGCGCCAACAATCTGCTGCTGCTGCACAATCAGCTTGAAGTGCAAAGCGTCTACAACCAGGACCAAAACAACATCACCGGTTCTGGCCAGGAAGCCGTGCAGCTGGCCCAGGAAATGCGTCGCAACCTGGTGCAAAAGCTCGCGCAGAACCTGCAGATGGTTACCCCGCAACAGCTTGAGCAGCTGCAGCAAACCGCCCAAGCCAAGGCCAAGGCCGACGCCGACGCACTGGCCGCCGCGCGCAAAGCCGAACGCGATTTGCCGCAACAGTCGCCGATCCAGATCCCGACCGAGTAAGTAGAACGGACCGCCCATACGGTCCATTCTGCACAGCAGCCCATGAAGCTCAATCCAGCCCAACTCAGCAAGCATCTGCAAGGCAACCTGGCCCCCGTGTATGTGCTCAGCGGCGATGAGCATTTGCTGTGCCAGGAAGCCGCCGACAGCATTCGTGGCGCGGCCCGCAGCCAGGGTTTTAGCGAGCGCGAAGTGTTCGATGTCGACAAGAGCTTCGACTGGGGACTGCTCTACCAAGCCGCCGCCAGCCTCTCGCTGTTTGCCGACAAGCGCCTGATTGAACTGCGCATCAGCAGCGGCAAACCCGGCGACAAGGGTGCCAGCGCCCTACTGGATTACCTGGCGCGGCCGCCCGAAGACACTGTGCTGTTGCTCAGCCTGCCCAAGCTCGATGGCAGCACGCAAAAGACCAAATGGGCCAAGGCGCTGATTGACAGCCCCCACAGCCAATTTGTGCAGATCTGGCCGGTCGAAAGCGGGCAATTGCCGCAATGGATTCGCCAGCGCCTGGCCCAAGCCGGTTTGGCCGCCAGCCCGGAAGCCATCGAATTGATTGCCGCCCGGGTTGAAGGCAACCTGCTGGCCGCCGCCCAAGAAATCGAAAAACTCAAACTGCTTGCCGAAAACGGCCAGATCGACGCCACCACAGTGCAAGCCGCGGTGGCTGACAGTGCCCGCTTCGACGTGTTCGGGCTGATCGATGCGGCGCTGAATGGCGAAGCGGCCCACACCCAGCGCATGCTCGAAGGCCTGCGCGGCGAAGGGGTCGAAAGCCCGGTGATTCTCTGGGCCTTGGCCCGCGAGCTGCGCCTGCTGGCGAGCATCGCCCAGCAGGTCAACAGCGGCTTGCCACTAGATAAAGCCTTCAGTCAGGCGCGGCCGCCGGTCTGGGACAAGCGCCGACCACTGATCAGCAAAGCCCTGCAACGGCACAGCGCCAGCGGCTGGAATCGTTTGTTGCAAGACGCCCAGCGCATCGATGCACAGATCAAAGGCCAGGCCGCCGGCGATCCCTGGAATGGCCTCAGCCGCCTGGCGCTGCTGATGGCCGGTCAACGCCTGAGCCTGCCGGCGGAATAATCGCTAACTATCGCGCGACCAGCAGCACTGGCGTTTTTCTTTCACGGCGGTGAAGATGCCCATGCCGAGACTGGCTCGGCAGTACCCCAGGAGCGCCCATGGCCAAATCCAGCAAAAGTGGCCCGAACAAGGCCAAATCCATCATCGCCCAGCCACTGTTTCGTTGTCGCCAAGAACGACCGGCCAAAGGCAAAGGCAGCTACCGCCGCGAAGCCTTCCCGTCTAACCACGGGGAGGCTTCTCTGTTTCTGGCGGCCTAAAAGCACTGCTGCACCGCACAGCCGTCCTGCCCATGTTAAGGTTTGCGCCTATCCGAACCGCGCTGAGAGACCCGCATGCTTTACCCCGTTCCGCTTCGTCACAGCCTTATTTGCTTGAGCCTCGGCCTGCTTAGCGCCTGCGCCGACCAGCAGGCCAGCCAACCAAGCAGCGTCGCCAGCGCAACACCTGCGCCCAGCACAGCTACCGCCGCCAACCAACCCCGCAACACCGCCGTGGCGCCCGCCCAGAGCTTCGTCCAATGGCGGGCGCAGTTCCGTCAGCAAGCCCTGGATGCCGGTATTCAACCAGCTGTTTTCGACCAGGCCTTTGCCGGTATCAGCCCCGATGAAGCGGTGGTCAAAGCCGATAATAGCCAGCCCGAATTTACCCGACCGGTGTGGGAATACCTGGACGGCGCCATCTCCGCCGCCCGCGTGCGCCGCGGCCAAGCCCTGCTCGGCGAGCATGCCGAGACCCTCGCCGCCATCGAGAAAACCTATGGCGTAGACCGCCAAGCGCTGGTGGCGATCTGGGGCATGGAAAGCAGCTTTGGCCAGTTTACCGGCGACAAGTCGGTGATTCGCTCACTGGCCAGCCTCGCCTACGAAGGCCGTCGCCCAGCCTTTGCGCAAACCCAGCTGCTGGCCGCCCTGCAGATTCTGCAGCACGGCGACGTGTCAAGCAGCCAACTGCTCGGTTCCTGGGCCGGCGCCATGGGCCAAACCCAGTTTATCCCCAGCACCTATAACCATTACGCGGTCGACTTCGATGGCGATGGCCGCCGCAACATCTGGACCAGCTCCGCCGATGCCTTAGCCTCGGCCGCCAACTACTTGCACAGCTCCGGCTGGCAAGCGGGCCAACCCTGGGGAGTGGAAGTAGCCCTGCCGGAGGGTTTTGACTACGCCCTCGCCGATGCCGACATTCGCAAACCCCTGAGTGAATGGCGCACTCTTGGGGTTAAAAACCTGCCGCTGGAGTTTGCCCAGGCCCGCGCCTCCCTGCTGCTGCCGGCCGGCTACCGTGGCCCGGCATTTTTGGTGCTGGATAACTTCAACGCCATTCTCAAATACAACAACTCAACCTCCTACGCCCTGGCGGTTGGCCTGCTCTCGGAGCGCTTGTTAAACGGTGGCCAAGTGCTGGCCAAATGGCCCCGCGACGACCTGCCACTGAGCCGCGCGCAACGCATAGTGCTGCAGGAACAACTGAGCAGCAAAGGCTTCAACCCCGGCGGCGTCGACGGCATTATTGGCGCCAACAGCCGCAAAGCCATTCGCAGCTACCAACAGAGCCTCGGCTGGCCGGCCGACGGTTACCCCAATCAGGCGCTACTGCAGAAACTCATCAGCACCCTGTAACCACGGTAAAAACAAAAAAGGCGACCCGCGGGTCGCCTTTTTTATGCACGTCACACTCAGCTGTTCTTCGCTTCGTGGGCCTGCTTATCGGCGTGATAAGAAGAGCGCACCAGCGGGCCGGAGGCGACATTCTTGAAGCCCATTTTCAGGCCCTCTTCGGCGAACCAGGCGAAGGTATCCGGGTGCACATAACGCTGCACCGCCAAGTGGCTGCGAGTCGGTTGCAGGTACTGGCCGAGGGTGAGCATGTCGATGTCGTGCTCGCGCATGCGCTGCATGACTTCGATCACCTCCTCATCGGTTTCGCCCAAGCCGAGCATCAAGCCCGACTTGGTCGGCACATTCGGCACCAGCTTCTTGAAGTTTTGCAGCAGGTCCAGCGACCACTCGAAATCCGAACCCGGACGCGCAGCCTTGTACAGACGCGGCACGGTTTCCAGGTTGTGGTTGAACACATCCGGCGGCTCTGCGGCGGTAATCGCCAGGGCGATGTCCATGCGCCCACGGTAATCCGGCACCAGGGTTTCCAGCTGCACGCCGGGGCTCAGCAGGCGAATCTCGCGCAGGCAATCGGCAAAGTGCTGGGCACCGCCGTCGCGCAGGTCATCGCGGTCCACCGAGGTGATCACCACGTACTTGAGCCGCAGGTCGGCGATGGCCACCGCCAGGTTCTTCGGCTCATCGGCATCCAGCGCATTCGGCCGGCCGTGGCCGACGTCGCAGAACGGACAGCGTCGGGTGCAGATGTCGCCCATGATCATAAAGGTCGCGGTGCCGCCGGAGAAACACTCGCCCAGGTTCGGGCAGGAGGCCTCTTCGCAGACGCTGTGCAGTTTGTGTTTGCGCAGCAACTGCTTGATGTTGTCGACTTCCGGCGACAGCGGAATGCGCACCCGAATCCAGTCGGGCTTGCGCAAGAACTCATCGGTGGGAATGATTTTTACCGGGATCCGCGCCACCTTCTCGGCGCCGCGCAGCTTGACCCCGGCTTCGACTTTGACCGGGGCTTTGGCCGGTGCAACTGGACCTGCAGATTCAATACTCATAGTGCTTCGATTCCGCCCGTCAGGGTCGTCTGTTCGCCCGTCAGGGTCGTTTGTGCAATGTAGCCGAGGTGTTTGACGAGCTGTGCACGCAAGCGGGCACTTACCTCGGACAATTCTAGCGGCCCGGCCAGCGGGCCGATCAGGTCACGCATCTGGGTCATGCGCAGTCCCGCATAGCCACAGGGGTTGATCCGCGCAAACGGCTCAAGGTCCATATCCACATTCAGCGCCAAGCCGTGGAAGCAGCGGCCGTTGCGAATCCGCAGGCCCAGCGAGGCGATCTTTGCCCCGTCCACATAGACGCCCGGCGCATCGGCCTTGGCGGCGGCGCTAATGCCATAACTGGCCAGCAAGTCGATCAGGCTTTGCTCGATGCGACTGACCAACTCGCGCACGCCAAAGCCCAAACGCCGCACATCCAATAACACATAGGCGACCAATTGGCCGGGGCCATGATAGGTCACCTGGCCGCCGCGATCGGCCTGCACCACCGGGATATTACCTGGCAGCAGCAGGTGCTCGGCCTTGCCGGCCTGGCCTTGGGTAAATACCGCCTCATGCTGCAACAGCCAGAGCTGATCGGCGCTTTCAGGGGTGCGATTATTGGTGAAGTCTTGCATCGCCTGCCAGACCGGCTGGTAAGGCTGCAGGCCCAGTTCACGCACACCCAGCACGCTCATCACAACACCATGTGGACGCGCCCAGTCGCGCGCAAATCACTGTTGATAGCCTCCAACTGCAGCGGTCCGGTGGCGGTAATCAGCACCTGAAAGGAGTGAAAGCGGCCATTGCTGCTATCACGTCGGGTCAGGGTGCTGGGGTCGAAGTCCGGCACATGGCGTTGCATGACTTCAATGACCATTTCGGCAAAGCCCTCGCCGGCATCGCCAATCACCTTAATCGGATAGAGCGGGCAAGGAAACTCGATGACCGGAGGTGGCAGATCATTCTTATTCATAGAGACAAAGACCTCTGAAACCGGTGCCGGGCACGCCCCTTCAGGCGTACCTGGACGCGGTTTTAGTTGAATAGACCGAAGAAAAACAAACGCAGGCCGTCCCACATCCGACGCAGGAAGCCGGCCTCTTCGACCGCTTGCAAGGCCACCAGATCGCTGCTGTGGATGACCTTGCCGTCCAGGCTGACTTCCACTTTACCAATCACCGCGCCCTGGGCAATCGGGGCCACCAGTTGTGGCAAGAAGGTCATGTTGGCTTGCAAACTTTTCGCCTGGCCCTTGGCCACGGTCAAGGTCAGGTCTTGCGCCAGGCCGGCATTCACTTCCCGCTCAAGGCCTTTCCAGACCGGCACCTTGGCCAGCTCTACGCCTTTCTGATAGAAAGTCTTGTTTTCATAGAAGCGAAAACCATAGCTGAGCAGTTTTTGGGTTTCAGCGGCGCGCGCTTGCGTGCTGTTGGTGCCAAAGACCACCGAGATCAAGCGCATGTTTTCCCGTACTGCCGAAGCCACCAGACAATAACCGGCCTCCTCGGTGTGCCCGGTCTTCAAGCCGTCGACCGTCTTGTCGCGCCACAGCAGCAGATTGCGGTTGTCCTGCTTAATGTTGTTCCACAGGAATTGCTTCTGCGAATAGATCGCATAATGCGCCGGGTCAACGTAAATAATTGCCCGCGCCAAGGTCGCCATATCATGGGCGGTGGAGTAATGCTCCGGATCTGGCAGGCCGGTGGCATTCATAAAGTGGCTGCCGCTCATCCCCAGAGTTGCGGCGGTTTCATTCATCCGGTCGGCGAAGCCGTCCTCGCTCCCGGAAATATGTTCGGCCACTGCGATGCTGGCGTCGTTACCGGACTGGATGATGATGCCGTGCAGCAGGTCACTGACTGACACCTGGCTGTTCAGCGGCAGGAACATGGTGGAGCCACCGGAAGCCGCACCGCCAGCACGCCAGGCGTGCTCGCTAACAGGCACCAAATCTTCTTCACCAATTTTGCCACTGCGAATTTCCAACGTGGCGATATAGGCCGTCATCAACTTGGTCAGGCTGGCCGGTGGCAAACGTTGATCGCCATTGCTTTCCAGCAGGACCTGACCGCTGAGCGCATCCATCAGCACATAGGCTTTGGCCGCCAACTGTGGCGGCGCGGGAACGGCCTGCGCCGCAGACACTGAGGCAACAGGGGCAGTGACCAGCAAGGTAAGCAGTGACAGACGTTGTGCAAAACGGGTGATATTCATCAGCATCTCTGAATTTACGGTTCTAGGGTCAGTGCGCTCGCAAAAGCGCTCCCGGGTATCTGGCTACGGCGTTTAGCTTTGATGGCGTTGAGGCCATCAACCACTATTGCGCTCGGACTAAGCTCGGCTGACCCAAATTGGCCTGCCGCACTGATTGTTGTACTTGTTCAACCTCGGCCTGAGTGCTGATCGGCCCCAGGCGGACTCGGTGCAACATCTGCTGGTTGAGCGCCACCGAGCTGATAAACACCGGGGCAGTCACTGCCTGGCTCAGCTTGGCTTTGAGGAGCTCGGCAGCGTCCGGGTTGGCGAAGGCGCCCACCTGGAGATACAGCCCAGCGACTGGTGCGGAAGCGTTTTTTTTTACCTCTACGGGCATCGGTAGCACTGCATCAGCATGTTGATTAAGGGGCGGCGAATACGCTTCAACCGGCGTCGCCATGGTCACCAACTGCGGTTGCGGCGCTTGCGCCACTTTCTGCGGTCCGGCCAAAACCAGCGGTACCGGCCGGCCCTGCTGGGCCCACCACTGGTGCGGATCGATACCTTCAACGCGGACCCGGGCGGTGCCGGCCTCGGCATAACCGAGTTTTTTGGCGGCGGCAAATGACAGGTCGATCACCCGGTCCGAATAGAACGGTCCACGGTCGTTAACCCGCACTATCACGGTCTTGCCGTTCTCCAAGTTGGTCACCCGCACATAGCTGGGCAGCGGCAAGGTCTTGTGCGCGGCGGTCATGCCATACAGGTCGTATTTCTCGCCGTTGGCCGTGGCTTCACCGTGGAACAAGGTGCCGTACCAGGAGGCCAGGCCCGTGACCTGGTAGCTGCGGGCATCCTTTTGCGGGTAATAGGTTTTACCCAGCACGGTGTAGGGGTTGGCCTTGATCGGGCCGTAGTTCGGCATGGGCACCGCATCGGCAATCCGTGACACGTCAACGTCCCACCAAGGCGCGCCATCGCGGTGCGGTTTGGCGTAATTACCCGGTCCTGAAATCGGTCCGCCCGTTGGTAGCGGCTGCGGCGCACGGCTGTGCGAACAGCTGATCAGCAACACCGCCAGGCTCAACTGAGCGCCAAGTCTTAACGCCTGCCGGAGTTTCATTTACCACCCCGCGCCTGCACTAACTTCTCGGACAGTTGGTGCACGGCCATGGCGTACATAGCGCTGCGGTTATAGCGGGTAATGGCGTAGAAATTCGACAATCCCAGCCAGTACTCCGGGCCATCGGCACCGTCCAAGCGAAAGGCGGTCACCGGCAGATCGGCGCGCAAGGCATCGTGACTCGACCAGCCGAGGGTGCGCAAATCGCCCACGGTTTTCACCGGTTCAATGCCCTGGGTCAGACCTTCATCGACATGCTCGCCGCGCACCTCGGCGCGACTCACCACCAGACCGCCGGCGGTCCAGCCATGCTGCTTGAAGTAACTGGCGACACTGCCGATGGCGTCGGCCGGATCGGTCCAGATATTGATTTTGCCGTCGCCGTTCAGGTCGACCGCAAAGGCCCGGTAACTGCTCGGCATAAACTGCGGCAAGCCCATGGCGCCGGCATAGGAGCCTTTGACGCTGAGCGGGTCAAGTTGTTGCTCACGGGCCAGCAGTAAAAACTCTTTCAATTGCTGGCGAAAAAACGGCGCCCGGGGCGGGTAATCAAAGCCCAGGGTAGTCAGCGCATCGATGACCCGGTAATTGCCGGTATTGCCGCCGTAGAAAGTTTCGACGCCGATGATCGCCACTATCACCTGGGGATCAACCCCATATTCCTGCTGAGCGCGCAGCAATGCCGCCTCGTGCTGCCGCCAGAAATCGACCCCGCGGGAGATCCGCGCCTCGGTGATAAAGATCGGCCGGTAGTCGCTCCACGGCTTCACTTTTTCCGCCGGTCGCGAGATGGCGTCAAGAATCGACTGCTTGCGCTCCACCTGGGTAAACAGCTGGCTCAACTGTTCGCTGGCAAAGCCATGGGCATTGGTCATTTCGCTAATGAAGCCGGCCACCTCGGGCGAGTTGTCATAGTCCAGCGCCTGCGCCGCGGGTACGCCGCACAAACTCGCCAGCAAAGCAGCAGCGGTCAACTTGCACGCCAGCAAGCGGCGCAGCAATGGCAGGGAGGAGTTGGTTAATTCATTCATTGTCATCAAACCTGGGCGATCCATTTACGATGGGTATGGATCGACATCAAGATCCCAAACGCAGTCATCAACGTCACCAACGAGGTGCCGCCGTAGCTAATAAAAGGTAAA
>Ga0209343_10011002_pt1 | contig 10231 bp, 6 predicted proteins | sample RifCSPlowO2_02_FD_184026 | JGI IMG/M metagenome (GOLD analysis project Ga0209343, IMG submission 184026) | Groundwater microbial communities from Rifle, Colorado - Rifle CSP2_plank lowO2_0.2 (SPAdes) (version 2) | ecosystem: Environmental > Aquatic > Deep subsurface > Groundwater | place: Rifle...
ATGGGCGCTTGTCAGCCAGAGGCTGACCAGCCTTTGGCTGGCGCTGCGCCTTTCGTATGCTATTATACTAAATATCCAAGAACTTCGCAAATCTATTAAGGCTTTTGAATGGCGAAAGCATCACCAGATTAAGCTGTCGCTTGTCCAGCGCTTTTTTGGCCAGCCGGGCAATGTCGCTTTTAGTGACGGCCATCACCCGTTTGAGGGCCTGTTCCGGAGTCAGAACCTGACGGTGGAAAAGAACTTGTTTGCCGTAAAAAGAAGCCACATCCAAGGATTCTTCCAGGCTCAAGTCGGTTTTGCCTTTTATGTATTGCTTGGCTTTAGCCAGTTCCTCTTTATTAACTCCGCCCTGTTTGACGCTTTTTAATTCAATTGCTATGGCCTTAAGGGCTTCCCCGACTTTTCTCAAATCCAAACCCGCCTGGATGGAAAAAGTGCCGGTGTCTTCGTAACTTTCCGCTTGGGCGCGGATAAAGTAGCACAAACCCAGCCGCTCGCGGACGCTGATAAAAAGGCGCGAGCTCATGTTGCCGCCCAAGATAATGGCTAAAAGACCCAGAGCCTCGCGATCTTTGTGATTGTAGGGAACGCCGGAAAAACCCAAAACCATGTGGCCTTGGTTGGTTTTTTTGTAATGCGCCGCCAATTGGGGGCGCCGAGGCAGAAGCCTGGCTTTTTTGACGCTATTAAATCTGCCAGCCGGCAGAGAGCCGAATTTGCGGGCCAGCATTGCTAGCGCTCGCTCGGGTTTAAAATTTCCGGACAAAGAAATAACAATGTTCTCCCCGACATAATGTTGGCGCCAATAATTAACAATCTGCTCGCGGGTAATGGCGCGAACCGTCCTGGGAACGCCGATAACGTAGCGGCCCAAAGGCGTGCCCGGGCCGAAAAAATCTTCATCAAAAAAATTTTCCACTTTGGCCATGGGATTATCCTCGTACATGTTAATTTCCTCCAGGATGGTGCCGCGCTCCCGCTCCACTTCTTCGGCAACGAACAAAGAATTGGAGAGCATGTCGGAGAGCATATCGGCCGCGAGCTCCAGATTGGCCGAAGCCGACTTGATGTAGTAGCCGGTTTGGTCTTTGGCGGTAAAAGCGTTGTACTCGGCCCCGACTGAATCCAGCTCCTGGGAAATAACCAAGGTGCTAGGCCGGCGCGCCGTGCCTTTGAACATCAAATGCTCCAGAAAATGAGAAACGCCGCTTTGTCCAGGCTCTTCGCTCCGCGAGCCGACTCTGATTAAAACCAAGAGCGAGACCGCGCGGGTCTCGTCATGGGGGGCGAGGATAATCCGGATGCTGTTGGATAGGCGATGCTGGGTGAACATTTGAAATAATTGTTATATTGCTAAACTGTCATATTGTTATGCTACAATCTTACTCCAAAAACAATATAACAATATAACAATTATTTGATTTCTAAATTAAACCAACTTATCAACTAAATAATTATGCAACTCTTTTATCCCCACCCTCTCCTGCTTCATGCTATCCCTCTCCCTTACCGTCACCATCTTGTCATCAAGCGATTCAAAATCCACGGTTACGCAATACGGGGTGCCAATCTCGTCTTGACGGCGGTAGCGCTTGCCGATTGATTGGGTTTCATCATATTCACAGACAAAATACTGCCGCAATTCATCGTAAATCGGACGGGCCGCTTTGGCCAGTTCGTCTTTTTTGGACAAAGGCAGAATAGCCACTTTGATTGGCGCAAGCCATTTGGGAAGTTTCAGAACAGCGCGCGTCTCTCCGTCGACTTCTTCTTCATGATAGGCCTCAACCATGGCTGCCAAAACCGATCGGTCCGCGCCAAAAGTAGGCTCAATCACGTGCGGCACAAATTTCTCGCCTGACTCCGTATCAGTATACTGCAAATCTTGGCCTGAAATCTTCATATGGTTTTTCAAGTCAAAATCAGCGCGGTACGCCAAGCCATAAAGTTCTTTCTGGCCAAAAGGATATTCATACTCAAAATCAATGGTCCTCTTGGAATAATGAGCCCGGTCTTCTTTAGGAACTTCCACTTCATGGACTTTTTTCGGATTTAGGCCCAGATCTTTTGTTATCCAATCCTTCATTTCTTTCTGCCAGTATTCAAACCATTTTTTCCAGTCCTTTTCGTCTATGAAATATTCAAACTCCATCAAATCAAACTCGCGGGTGCGGAAAATAAAATTGCCCGGAGTGATTTCGTTGCGGAAAGCCTTGCCCTGGGAAGCAATGCCAAAAGGCAGCCGCTTGCGGGTGGTGCGCAGCACATTGGCAAAATTAACAAACATGGCCTGAGCTATTTCCGGCCGCAAATAAACTACATCTGCGGATTCTTCAGCTGGCCCGATAAATGTTTTGAACATGAGATTGAATTGTTTCGGTTGCGTGAGCTCACCCCCGCACTGGGGACAGTGCTTTTGATTTCGGGATTGCCGCCCAAAGGGTGGCCAGCTTCTGGCTGGCTTCGCTTCGCTCGCAATGACACTTTCAGACCTGTCATTGCGAGGGAGCGTACTCGCGACCGCGGCAATCCCGTCATCATCCTCTCTAAAACGCATATGACACTTCTTGCATTCAACCAATGGGTCGCTAAAGTTTGATAGATGCCCACTGGCGGCCCACACTCTCGGATTCATAATCAAAGCCGCGTCCAGGCCTACCATATCATCCCTATCTTGGACAAAACGCTTCCACCAGCGCTGTTTGATGTTATTTTTCAATTCAACCCCAAGCGGGCCGTAATCCCAGGAATTGGCCAGGCCGCCATAGATTTCACTGCCCGGATAAATAAAACCCCGCTGTTTGCAGAGCGAGATTATTTTATCCATTGTTTGTGTATTTTTTTGCATACAGCAATACTGTACCATAAAATAACAACTCATTCAACTTCTGGTACTTGACAAATTCCACTTTTCGCGCTAGTAATAATAATATAGCAATCTTTCTGGGCTGGCCTGCGCTCTCCGCTGCTCTGACGGATTGAGCGCAGGCCGGCAATAAGTGCACCTTAAACAATAAGCCCAACAGGCGCTGCAATGGTGGACAAGTTTTCTCCCTCCCAGCTTTCCGCCACAGGCACGCTTGTTGGGCTTTTTTTTGTTGACTCACAATTCCCCGGCTTTAATCGCCTTTTGAATATTTGACATTAAATCCAAGTAGAACTCCAGGTTATTAAGCGTGGCCAAGCGCAGGGCCAATGGTTCTTGGGTTTTGAATAAATGGTGGAGATAGGCCTTGGTGTAGGCTCGGAGTTCGGGGAGTTTTGAGGCTGGATTTATAGGCGAGAAATCTTTGATAAATTTAGCGTTAGTGATATTAATAGTTTCATGCCACTGACGACGAGAAAATGGAAGATGGAAAATAGAAAATGGATTTTTCTTCTTATCTATTTTCCATTTTCTATTTTCCATCTTCCATATATATAATTTGCCGTGCCGCGCTTCGCGCGTGGGAATAACGCAATCAAACATGTCCCAGCCCATTTTGACGGCGCGGATAATGTCGCGAGGCGCGCCAATGCCCAAGCCAAAACGCAGTTTATCCTCCGGAATCAAGTCAGCCGTGTAAGACAGGGGCTTGGCCAAAAATTTTCCGCCTTCATCCACATGCCGCGCGCCAAAGCCATAACCATTAAAGCCGATGGCGGTTAAAGCCTCGGCGCACTGGCGGCGCAATTCCAAACTGGTACCCCCTTGGATAACCCCAAAAAGCATTGGCCTGTTTTTTATTTTCCTTTTCTTAACTTGTTTGTCGTACTCAATTTTGCATCTTTTGGCCCAGGCGATTGTCCTCTCAATTGCGCCAAGCATGATTGCCTCGCTTGCGTCGTTGGGCGGGCAATCATCCAGACAGACCATCATATCCACTCCCAGATCAAACTGGATTTGAATTGATTTTTCCGGAGTTAAATCGTGTTTAGAGCCATCCACTGGAGATTGAAACGTAACTTTCTCATCAGTAATTCTTCCCAAATTTTTATTTTTATGAATTAAAGAAAATACTTGGTACCCGCCGCTGTCGGACAATAAAGGCTTATCCCAGTTCATGAAAGCCTGGACTCCCGGCGCTTTTTTTATGACTTCAATACCCGGCTGCAGATACAAATGATAGGTATTGACTACCATTGATTCCAGCCCCAAGCGCGCCAAATCATCACTGGATAAGCTTTTGACCGCGGCCTTGGTGGCGTCGGGCATAAAAAAGGGAGTGTGAATGACGCCATGTTGAGTGCGTAGCAGGCCGAGACGTGCTTTAGATTTTGTAGATTGCTTTAGTATCCTGAACATAATAAAATTTCCAATAACCAATTTCCAATTTCCAGTAAAGCTCCAAATTACAAAAAATAACCCAACCGTCATTCCGAGCGAACCCGCCGATTCGGCGGGGAAGTCGAGGAATCTCGTGGATAAACGACGAGACCCCTCGACAAGCTCGGGGTGACGGCTATAAAACTTGGTTATTGGAAATTTACTGGAAATTGGAACTTGGAATTTGGAAATTACTTAATGTCTCCCAACCTAACTCCATTCAAGTAAAGCTCCAGCGTCTCACCAGCTAAGGCGTCGGCGGCGGAAAAAGTAGTTTGCGGCATGATAACCAAATTGTTGGTTACTTCATCCGCCGGCGTAACGCCAACCGAGAAACGAATTAAGAGCGGCTCAGTTAGTTTGGGCAACTTGCTGGCGCGCCACTCCACTCTCCGGCCGTCGGCGCTATAGCGCAATTCGCCGATTGAATAATCAGTATTGTTCTTCCAGGCAATATTTTTTGGCAACGCAACGGAAATAATTAAATCTTTGAGCTCCGACGACGTTGGCCCGATTTTCCAAATAACGGCAAAAGTCGTTTCCTCCCCGGGCAAAGGCGGATTATTTCCATTGCTGTAAGCGCCCTCCACGTCAAAGTCGATATTAGCCAGAACCTTGACGTTTATCTCTTCGCTTTCAAGGAGCGCTTCTTCGTCGCCCAGTTTGGCTCGCAACTTGGCTTTAGCCGCAATCGCCGGCGCCGCCAAAATATCGGCTGGCGGCTGGGCCCGGGTGGCTAAAGAAAAAGTTAAGGTCTTCATTTCTCCCGGCTCTAACGCCGATAAAGACGGAGTTGTTTTTTCATCCCAGATGACGTTATTGCCTTCAAAAAATCCGTTAGCTCCGATTTTCAGAGAATCGGCGCGCCAGAAATTTTCCCCGGCCAAACTCACGCTCACCATCAAGTTAGCTAATGTTTCGTTGCCGGTATTATTAACCAAGACCTTGAAATTGGCCTCCTCGCCCCACTGCAGTTTTTTGCCTGAAGCCGGCTCTAGGCTCGCGCTCACTTGAACGGCCGTGGTTTGGACGGAAATTTCTTTTTCCGCCTTCAGACTGCGGCTTTTATCCTGCGGATTCACCAGCGTGGCCGCAACTTTCAGCTTGTCCCCTAAAGAGCCGTCAACCTGGCCTTTAACCACCAAGCGATAAGCATCATCCTCAAGCGGCAAATCGCGGAGCAGCCACTTGCCGCCTTCTTTTTTATCCGGCTCAGACCGCACTTCTTTTAAACCAGCGGGATAAGAAAGCGAGAGTTCCCAATCTTCCAGTTTCTCAAAAACCGCTTGCTCCCCTTTATCAATAGTTACGGTTAAAGTAATTTCCGATCCGCGGCCAGCCGCGCTTGGTCCGGCAATGGCAAAATCCAGCGCCAGCTGGCCCAGCATGAATTGCCTTTCCAGTTTAACCGGATAATCGCTTGAAAACCCCTGGGGGCGGACGTTCAAGTAAATCGCCGCCGCTAAACTTTGGCCTGCTTGGCCGTTAAAACGCAAGCTAAACAAAAACTGTCTGGTGCCGCCTTGATTGATGCTGCCCAAGCTCCAGGTGTTCTGGGCATCAAGCACGTCTTGATTTTCAGCTGTCACGATTTGGAAAGTCGGACTGTTATCAGGCCGCTCGGACGCGGTATAACCGATGAACAATTCCGCGCCCTCCAAAGCCACCTCCTCGTTGTTGGTAATGAGCAAGGTGTATTGCTCGTCGCTCCCGATTCTAACGTTATTCGGACCTTCTAAAACCAAAGCCACCCGCTCCCCGGTAAAACTGTCGGGCGTGCCGGCAAACAGGTAAATGCCCAAACCCGCGGCCAAAGCCACGGCCAGCAAAAACAAAAAAATCGCCCAAACATAAAGCCGGCTCGAGCCCCGGGGCCGCCGCTCAAAAGACCGGGGATTAAAATGCCCGGTGCCGTAGAGCTGGGTTATGGTTTTGCTGACATTAGTCCGTTTCATATCTATCCACTAATTTACACTAATACTTCTGGATTGTCATCCCAAGCCTTGCTGTCATCCCGAACCCCAATAGAGGATGCTTTTAATCACAGGCGCGGCAAACTACTGAGTAAAAATCAACGAATTGGGTGTCGCGGGGTGAGAGGATCCCCTTATTGAGTCCATCAAGGCCTCGAGATGACAGATTGATCGTGTCAATTCGTAAATAAATTAGCGTGAATTGCCTCTAAAAATTTCCAGCTCCTTAATTCCGCATAATCCACCACCTGCCGCCAAAAGCCAATAACCACCCGCCGCGCTGTCAACGAATCTTTTAATGATTGATCTTTGAGTTCTGAGAGCAATTCTGAATTAAGCGGAATGGCGAATAAATCATGATTACTGCAATTAGAGCACAAAATGCCGCCGCCTTCAAAACTGAAAGCTCCCCGGCCGCTTTCAGCCTGCGCGTTGATAGGCAGGCGGCAATGAATACAGCGGCTGAGTTCGGGCGCGAAACCGGCCAGGCGGAGCATCTGCCACAAAAAAGAAATTCCCAAAGATTGTTTATGAGCCAAACTTAAACGCTCGTCTTCAAGATAAGAAAAGGTGCTTTTTAAAACATTGAAGATTCTTTGGTCAGCGGCTTGGGGCCGGGTAATGAGTTTGGCGGCTTCGGCGCAAAGCGAAGCCAGGGCCACCAGTTCCAAGGAAGAGCGAAGTTTCTGGCGCGACTGCAAAGTGCGGCTGCCAGCCAGAATGTCCCAGCGCCGGCCAGCCGCCAACAGGAGTTCGGTTTCTATAAAAGGTTCAAGATGCCCGGCCAGCTTGCTAGAGAGCTTGCGCGCGCCCCGAGCCCGAGCTTCCATTCTACCATATTGTTCGGAAAAAAAAGAAATTATCCGGTCGTGCTCGCGGTAAGGATAGGAGGATAATATAATGGCTTTTGTTTTATAAGTTGCCATGGGAGGAAAGTTACAAGTTACAAGTTTCCAGTTTCAAGATTTCCGCAAAATTCTTCTCTGTCTTGTAACTTGAAACTTGTAACTTGTAACTTGTATTTCTGAATACTAATTTTTATCTGCTCACCATTGATTTCCATAGTTTCCCCGTCATTCTCCGATGACTTTATCTCCCCCGCAATCACGGCTTTCTTCAATGCCTCGCCATATTGAACAAAAACTTTTCTCAGTTCTTCTGAATCGGTTTGATAAGTAACCGCGATGACATCGCCCGGCGTCAAGCCCGCCTTTTTGCGCCGACCATTGATGGTACGGACTAATTCTCGTAAATGACCTTCTAATTTTAATTCTGGCGTAATAGCCATATCGAGTTCAACTACAACGTGCTCGCCATCGCCTTTTTGGAATTCAACAGTCTTAACATTTAGTTCGTCTATAATAAGTTGAGTATACTCTTTATCAAGTTCTTCGCCTTTAACAATTATTTTTTGCAGCGGCTGCCTTATTTTAATTCCCTTTTCTGCCCGCTTGGCCAATCCAAGTTCAACTATAATCTTAGCCGCATCCATACGATTCATAATATGACCTACTTCTTTAATTTTTTGTTTATCAGGCCACTTGGCTAAATGAACTGATTCTTTGTTGCCTAATTCTTGCCAGACATATTCGGCAGTAAATGGCATAACCGGTGACATAACAAGCGCCAACTGCTCAAGAGTCCATCTTAAAGTTCCTAATACAGCCTTTTTGTCTTTTTCATCATCACCCTTAAAACGATCCCGCGATCGGCGCAGATACCAAGTAGATAGATCATTAATAAACCCAGTTATTGGCCTGGCCGCGCGATTTAAATCATAAGAATTATAAGCAATTGCAACTTCATCTATCAAAAGCCACGTCTTTGCTATCATCCATTCATCTAAAATATTCGCGTCATTCGGATGTTTATTCGGGTCATTCGGGTCGCTATATAACTTATAGAAACTCAAGACATTATAAAGTATCAGTAGCACCTTCTTCACCACCTCCTCCACCCCTTTTTCCGAAAAATTCAAATCCTCGGCCCGCAGAACCGGGGAACAGGCTAAATAATAACGCACCGCGTCAGCCCCGTACTTATTGAATATGGCCATGGGATCCGGATAATTTTGCAAGCGCTTGGACATTTTTTTGCCGTCTTCGGCTAACACAATGCCGTTGACAATAACATTCTTGAACGACGGCTTGCCCATAATAGCCACAGCCAGCACGTGCAGATAATAAAACCAGGTCCGGGGTTGGTCCACGCCCTCGGCAATGAACTGGGCCGGAAAATTCTGCTCGAATCTTTCCTTATTCTCAAAAGGATAATGCGATTGCGCAAAAGGCATGGACCCGGATTCAAACCAGCAATCCAAAACATCCGGAATGCGGCGCAAAGCCGAACCATTTTTGCCTTTGAGGGTAATCTGATCAATATAATGTTTGTGCAAGTCAAAACCAGAACCGTCTTCATTAAGATAATAGCCAAACGGCGCGGCAAACGGCGTATAGTCGCAAAGATAGTAAAACTTTTCCAAACTGCCTTTATTCAAGATTTGGTCAAAGGCGGCGCTGACAATGCCGTGCGCCACTACCACCACTGTCTGGCCAGCGTGTTTTTTAGCCAAGTCATTGATAAAATCACGGACGCGAGCTTCAACATCGCTGCCAGATTCGCCACCGCCCATTTTGTAGGCAAAACGTTTGGTAAGCGGCAAAGACAAATACTTTTGGTACGCTTCGTCATTATCCAAATCATCCTGGGTCTTTTCTTCCCACTGCCCGTTATTGTCTTCCAATAATCGGTCGTCAAACTCAATTTTAACGCCCAATTCCTCGGCAACGGCCTCGGCTGTCTGGCGGGCGCGCAAAATCGGCGAGCTGATGATGGCATCAATTTTTTCGCCTGACAGCGCCTTGGCCAAATCTTGCGCTTCCTTCTCCCCGGTCTTGGTTAAAGGATGTTTATCAAGAGCTGACGAGTGCGTGTGAGTGATGTTTTTCTCGCTCTCCCCATGTCGCACAAAAATAATCTTGGTAATTTTGGCGCCGCTTTCCGCGCGCAGCTCGTCAATGGAGCCAATGACTTTTATCTCTTTCCCATCCTCGGATTTCCAAACAGGCAAAACCGAGCCCCAGAACCGCTGGCGCGATATGGACCAGTCCCGCGCGCCTTCAAGCCATTTCCCGAACCTGCCCTCTTTGATATGTTCCGGCATCCAGGTAATGGATTTAGCCTCTTTAAGCAATTTATCTTTGATTTTAGCAACATTCACAAACCAGGATGAGGCCGCGTAATTCAAAAGCGGACTCTCGCACCGCCAGCAGTGCGGATACGGATGAGAGTATTCTTCCTGACTGAACAAGAATCCTTTTTTATCAAGATATTCCGCGATTTTTCTATCAGTCGAACTTGGATCGCCTTTGGGCTTAACTTCCAAACCGTTTAGGCTTTCTAAAGAACCGTCATCCCGAGCTTGCCGAGGGATCTCGTGGATAATCCCTGAGATTTCTCGACTCGGCGAGTACGCCTCGCTCGAAATGACGGAATGAAAGTCGAGCGTCCCATCCATATTCACGTGCTGGATGAACGGCAAATTCTTGGATTTGCCCAGATTCATGTCATCCTCGCCAAACGCCGGCGCGACATGCACAATGCCTGTGCCCTCCTCGGTGCTGACAAAAGGAGCCGCATAGACTTTGAAAGCATTCTGATGATTTTCTGTCTTGCTATTATCGTAATACGGGAATAGGGGCTCATATTCCAAACCAACCAAATCTTTGCCTTTTAATTCTTTAATAATCTCAAATTCCGTGTCCTTGAAAATATCTTTGATTCTGTCTTTTGCGACAACAAAGAGATCCCTCGACTCCGCGAGTACGCTTCGCTCGGGATGACATGGTAATTTAACAATTACGTATTTAATATCCTCCCCTACCGCCAACGCCGCATTGCCGGGTAAAGTCCAGGGCGTAGTGGTCCAAGCAAGCATATACACATTATG
>Ga0209343_10011003_pt1 | contig 10229 bp, 8 predicted proteins | sample RifCSPlowO2_02_FD_184026 | JGI IMG/M metagenome (GOLD analysis project Ga0209343, IMG submission 184026) | Groundwater microbial communities from Rifle, Colorado - Rifle CSP2_plank lowO2_0.2 (SPAdes) (version 2) | ecosystem: Environmental > Aquatic > Deep subsurface > Groundwater | place: Rifle...
GTTTGATGATTACGAAACGTAGTCGTCAAATCAACATGGCAGCACAGTATTATTTAAGCCCCATCGCCAAAGCGGTGGGGTTCTTCATTGGAAATACTTGACATAGGTTGGATACTTGATTAATATGTAAAGTACGATTAGCACTCGAAGGTCGAAACTGCTAACCATTAAAAAACACGAAGCCCCGTTAGAAGTCTTAGGCAGAAAAAACAGGTTAGATTTTTTCTGTTCTGCAACAACGGGGGACATAATTAATAACAAGAGTCTGTTCGAAAATAGCGTAGCGTTATATAAGACAGACTTCTAACGGGGTGAAAATCAAGCCATTATCGGATCATATTTTAATTGAGCCGATCAAAGAGGAAGAAAAAACAAAGTCGGGCATTCTGCTCCCGGAAACCGCGGAAAAAGAAAAACCCGAGCAAGGCAAGGTTATTGCCGTAGGGCAGGGCAAAAAAGATAAAACCGGGAAATACATTCCCCTTGAAGTAAAAGAAGGGGATAGGGTTTTGTTCACCAAATACGGACCCAACGAGATTAAGGTAGATAACAAAGAGTATTTAATTGAGCGTCATCAATCTCTTCCCCAGCTTTACCGTCACCATCCAGATCAACCCCTCGATTACACGCAGTGCCGTTGATATCAGTTTGGCCCAGAACCACATCAACCACAGGATTAGTTAGAGGGTTTCTCACCCTAAATACCCTGCTAGTATTTGGATGTGAAATCCATAAGAATTCACTGTTCTCAGTTACAGCCACACCATAAAAGGTACCTCTGTCACCGTCAATCTGACCTCCACCCAAAACTGGAATCGGATAGTTTATCCAAAAATCCGGTTCCTCACCAATACTTAAAGGTAAATTGTAGTGTTCAACCCTGGTTGGAGCAAAACCTGCAGTATGCGCCGCACTAACCCACAAATTATTATTTTTGTCTGCCTTCATCACACTACAGCAACCGCTAATAAACTGACTAAAGCTGGTAGACCCCAAACCCGCGTAACCATCTGCCGGTTGGCCATTTGAAAGTGATCCCGGATTATTCCAAAACATTATTCTACCCGCATCTCCGACAATAAGCTGATTATTAGAAATTGCTATACCCCGAGCGTTTACAAGCCCAAAAGCATCTTTTTGATTACCTGCCACACTTGAGCCAAACAGTCTTCGCGTCCAAGTATGGGCGGGCTGGCCCTGAGCAAAAAGCAAAACATCGTATCTTCTTGCACCAGCCCCTGGTGTCAGAAGCATATTACCATCCTTATCAATACCTATAGAACCTATCACATTACCTAAAACATTACCGTTACCCCTAGTACCAACCTCGCGAACTTTTGATTCTGTATTCATATCCCACAGTTCTACTACCGAATTTCCGAAATTTGATACCCAAATGCCCGACTGAAACGGATCAATTTCCAAACTAGTAGGATTCTTAAACCCCGTACCGAAGTTTCGCCCACTCATTCCGTTTGTGAACGGTGGATCATATACTAAAACCCGGTTGTTCACCTTATCAGCTACATAAACCTGACCCTCATCATTAACTCTCACTGCGGCTGGATGATTTAGCTCATCGAGAGCACTACCAGCACCTCTAGAAGTGAAATCGTCCTGTCCTAGTACCAAATTGGCCTGCTTTGAACCTTGAGGGAATCTTAAAACTCGGTTGTTAACTGTATCCGTCACCCAGAGATTTCCACTTGAATCAACATGGACTCCTGCAAGTCGGCCTTGATTGGATTTAAAACACAATGTTGAGGCATCAATAACGGATTGGCCCTTGTTGCAATCATTCCCACTAAAATCATTTTGACCCCACGCATCGTCAGCCACCTTATCTGTAGCAAAGGGGTCTATGTACTTCAACACACGATTGTTATGGATATCAGTTACATACAAATTACTCGCCGAATCAATATACATGTTCGATGCAGAACCTGCTTCTGATATACTCAATTGATCCTCATTTAAACCGCATAAAGTTGCCGCACTAGCAGGCGCACGATTCGGAAAATTTTGGAAACCCGAATCTCCATTACAAGCAGTCGAATTCATATTTGGCTGACCAATAACGATATCGGCAGAGCAGTTAGCAGGATCGGTAGTTTTTGATAGACAATTTTCCCAATTAAAGCCTAGTATTCTGCTATTACTCCCGTCCCACACATACATTCGTTGAGGCGAACTATTTCTGTCAATTATGACACCCCTCGAGCCCCACAGTCTGTTAGGTACTACTGTATTGGGAACTATCTCAGAGAATTCCGGTTTCCCAATTATAATGTCTGCCCACTTATCACCAGCCGCTCCTCTAACAACCTCCCCAGCTTGAGCTTCTTGATCACCTTTTTTTTGACCTATTAAACCCAAATCTTCAAGTCCACCTAATGGCCCTAAATATATTAAAGAAAGAAAGATAAAAATAGCGGCAATTCCCAGAGAAGTATATTGTTTTCTGTTGTCATTAAATTTCTTAATGAAATTAGACTGTGTATCCGAAAAGTTTGTTCCTAGCAACTTTGCCACCTATTTTCACAATAAGATTTTAGGCAGTTAATGTCAATTAACGTACATAAAAATTGTAAAAAAGTAAGTTTATCTTTAATCTTAAGGTAAGATGACACTACAGGTTAAGTACATTTTAGGTTTATCCAGCTTTATATTTTTCCTATTAATCGGCTATATTTCAATCTTTATATTAAGGGCCGACACTACCCTTCAAAGTTTGATGCAGATTTTTTACATACTGGCTATTATTATTGGAATTTCTTTAAAAACATTTCTCCCAAAAATTCCCAAAGATAAAAAAATATATTTCTATATAATAGCCTTGACTCCGGTAGTGGCTTTTATTTATTTATTGATATTTTCCACAGGTTCTATATTTAGCCCTTATTTAATCCTTACCCATTTTTTTACTATAGCTGTTTCTTTTTTAATATCACCTTTAATAGCTGTTTCTTTCGTTTTTGCAACAATCTCGCTGCTTGTTTACAACTCGGTACTCGATACAGCACTTAAAACCCTCTCCTCGCAAAACCCTTTTTTAGGGATTTTATATGTAATTAGTTACCTAGGCCTAATACCGTTATCATACATTTTGGCTAAAGAATATAAAGTTAAAGAGGAATGGGCCAAAATTCTCGAAAAACAAATTGCCACATCAAAAACCCAGGAAGAAGAGTTTCTCAAAAACATCAGTGAAGTAATTATTGTCATTGATGTTAATTTTAAAATCTTATATATAAATAAAAAAGCTGAAGAATATTTCAACTTAAATAATGACGCAATAAACAAAAATATTTATGAATTGTTTAAATTTAAAAATAAAGACGGTATAGATATATATTCTTATTCCCTGCCATTCACCCAAACTATACAAAGCAAACAACCTCAAAAACTATTAGATCTTCAAATAAAAACCAATGTGGGAAGCTTTAAAAAAATAGATATGAAAATAATCCCCGCAATAGAATCAGAAAAATCAATAGGGTTGATTTTAATAATACAAGATAGATCCAATATGGACACAATGCTGACCCAAAAAGAGGAAACTTCTACTTCCGCACTCCGCAAATTTTTAGAACTAATTTCAAATCAAAAAGATACAATTCAAACATTAACTCTTCCTCCTTCTGAACAACAAAAATTGGATTCATTAAAGAAACAAAACCAAACACTCATACAAGCTGCAGAAGACCTAATGTATACAATAAGGATTGAATCAGGAGAAATTGGTGTAATTTCAAATATATTCGATATAGGAAAATTATTGGATGAGATAATAATCAAAGAAAACAAAAAGGGCAACAGTACAGGTGTATTGTTATACCCCCGAATCTCCGAAAACAAAAAGGACATCCTTATGCCTAAACTAAAAAAGGTCGAGCTGAAATTTGCAAAAAGAAATTTCCCGGAAATATTTATAATTGGTGACGAAACCTCTGTTGAACAAAGTGTTACAAGGGTTCTAAAACTTCTTTATCTGACTAGTTCTAACAGTAGCCCAATTACCGTCGATGTGTTAAGAGACAAAGAATTAGCCACAATCAATTTAATTAGCCATAAAAGCGTTGTTCCCGACAAACAAGCTATGAATTTATTTGAAAAATATTACGGACAATTATCAGGGTTGCCCGAACTTAAACTTGGTTCAGGATTAGAAGGATTTATTGCTAAAACTATTTTAGAAAGAATGGGAGCAAATGTAACAACGTCTACAACTGGTGAAAAATCGCTGACTGTTATAATAAGATTTGGCGTTTATACAAAAGCACCCCCAACCTAATTTTTAGATTATTTTTCCGCGGCATTAATTTCTTGGGGCAGATGAATTTAAACTATTGTATCATGACTGATTATGCTACAGATTCGTGCTCGACTTTAAATCTATCATCCATCCAAGCTGGGGTTGGTGGAATAAACTTTGAGCCTTTTTCAGCAGGTAATTTCTCAATTAAAGTTTCTAAGCCCGATACTAATAAACGGGGGTTAGGATCATTTTTACCAATATCTTTAGCTAAGTCACCTAGATATTTTTTAACACCGCTGTAATCACCATCTTGCCTTGCCGCAAATAGCGCTATTCCTGCTTCACCTCTCAAACTCTGAACAACACTAAAATTAATTTTTCTTGTCGGCGCAGCTTCATGCCTTGCTCTTGCTAGATCCTCAGAACGCAACCAATATTCTAACCAATAAGCAGTATATCTCGAACCTAACTCAGCTGCACTCTCTTGCTCAAATCCATCAATATGTTTCTTCTTGATCTCCGTTTCGCAAAAATCTAAAGCTTTTTCAGTTGCATCCATCATCTCTTCGATTCTAATTACTCTAAGATCTCGGGCTTCCAGTTCCATTCTTTTATCCACTTTTTTCTCCTTGAGGCTTCTTCCAACTTGCAAATTTACAAGTGGGTCGCCACATGGCGAACCTCGCCTGCGAATCAATATAGCTACTTTCCTTTGTACTTGTCATTTTTAGCAGCATGATTAGGTCGTTTCCAACTTGCGTATTTGCAGGCGGGCCAGTTTTCGCAGCCCCAAAATGGCTTGCCTTTTTTGGTCCGCTTCATTACAACCTTCCCGCCGTCATCCGGACAAACTACGCCGGCATCAGCAGCCAGTGCTTTGGTATTTTTACAATCAGGAAAGCCACTGCACGCCAAAAACTTTCCGTACCTACCGTAGCGAACAACCATATCTTTCCCGCACTTATCACATTTTTCGTCAGTTTTCTCAACATCCACTTTCATTTTTTCAGCTTCTTCCAAAACCTTATCAACCTGCTTTTTAAACGGTTCCCAGAATTCTTGCATCATAGGTTTCATTTCTTTTTCTCCCCGGGCAATTTCATCCAGCTCTCCCTCCATTTTGGCAGTAAATGAAAGATCCACAATATTAGGAAAATACTTAACTAAAAAATCCACTGTGGTTTTACCAATAGGGGTCGGGCCGATTTTTCTATTTTCTAATTTTTCAATATAAAATCTGTCATACAAAGTTGAAATTGTCGGTGCATATGTGCTGGGTCTGCCGATTTCGTGCTTTTCCAAATCCCGAATTAATGTCGCCTCAGTGTACCTTGCAGGCGGTTCGGTAAATTTTTGAGTTGGAATTACCTTATTCAATTTTAGATTTTCATCTTTTCTAATTTCCGGCAAAACCTGTTCTTTTATTGGCGCTTTGCCGTAAACCTTGTACCAGCCGTCAAACTTTATTTTCTGTCCGCTTGCCCGAAACAGATATTTTCCGTCTCCTAAAGCTTCAATGTCAATTGTGGTCTCAGCGACAACTGCTTCTGCCATTTGGCAAACTACCGTTCTGTTGTAGATTAATTTATAAAGTTTTTGCTCATCCCCAACCTCCACCGAATCACTTACTGTATTCATATTTGTAGGCCTAATTGCTTCGTGTGCCTCCTGGGCAAGACGTGATTTAACTTTATATCGCCTCTCCTTTTCCGGCAAATAATCTTTGCCATATGTTTTTTCAATATATTTTCTAACCGAAGTAACTGCAGCCGATGCCAGATTCACACTATCTGTTCGCATATAGGTTATAAGCCCTTTTTCATAAAGCTTTTGCGCAGCGCGCATCGTACGCTTGGCACTAAACCCCAAATTATTCGAAGCCGCCTGCTGCATGGTCGAAGTTGTAAAAGGAGGATTAGGATATTTTCTGGCATCTTTGGCTTTTACCTCGATTACTTTGTAGTTTGCTTTCTCTAAATCGCCTACTACTTTATCCGATTCTTTTTTGTTACCAATCTCTGCCTTTTTCTCGTCTACCTTTACTAGATTTGCGCTGAACTCTTTTTTCACATCCCCCTCCAAATTTACTTCAACTGTCCAGTATTCTTCCGCCTTAAACGCTTCAATCTCCCGTTCCCGGTCAACTACAAGTCTTAGTGCAACTGATTGAACTCTTCCTGCACTAAGTTTGCTTTTGACCTTTTTCCACAGAAGCGGTGAAAGCTTATACCCAACAAGCCGGTCCAAAACTCTTCGGGCTTGCTGGGCTTCAACTAAATCACCGTCGATTTTCCTGGGGTGATTAAACGCATCCGTTACCGCATCCTTAGTTATTTCGTGAAACACTACCCTTTGGTAATTTTTATCCTTAATCTTTTCCTTTTGCTCAATAACTTTTAAAAGATTCCAGGCAATCGCTTCCCCCTCTCGATCCGGGTCTGTTGCCAAAAATAAATTCTCGGCAGCAGCTGTTGATTTCGTAAGCGCATTTACCATCTTTATTTTTTCTTTTGGAATAACGTACTTTGGTTCAAAATCTTTTTCCGTGTCCACACCGAATTCTCCACGCGGCAAATCCCGCACGTGTCCCATAGAGGCTATCAATTCGTAGTCTTTCCCCAAAAACTGCCCCAGGGTACGGGCTTTAGTTGGACTTTCTACTATTACCAGATTTTTCACAATTTATGTTTCTCCATAATTATTTAAATGTCACATGTCAACTATCAGTTGTCAATTGCAGATTTATGCCATCCCTCTTTTGTATCACGTCTGTCAAGATACTCATCAAAAATATAATCAATTTTTGCCAAAAAGCTTATAACCAAATAATATCTTGACTTTAGTAATTTAAATCATTAAAGTAATACTATCAATGTCACAAGTCTCCAAAAGATTCGTCCACAAACAAGTAGAATCAAAAATGTACGAAACGCTATTTGAAGCTCTTAAACACTTAAAATCCAAAGAAGAAATTCAATCATTCCTTGCGGACTTACTATCACCAATAGAAAAAACCATGCTTGCCAAAAGATTAGCAATCGCTGCGCTTCTCATGAGAAATTACGATTACCAAACAATCATGGACATGCTAAAGGTTTCAAGTACAACCATTTCAAGAGTCTCTTTAACTCTCAACTATAATCAAGGTTACAAAGATACTATAAACAAAATAGCCCGAAGCGAATCAACAAAGGAATTCTGGCAAGGAGTTGAACGATTGGCAAGTAGACTTATCTCAAGTAAAAATTACTCCGCACATGATGAATTTTTGAAGAAAAAGTTTGCCCACGAAAAGAAAATCCTGCTTTAGTAATTTAAATCATTAAAGTAGAGAATAGCCGGAAAATGAGAATTAACAACTCCTAGATCCCCCACATTCCTGCTCCGTAGTTTTTAACGAAACCCTTAATTTCCATTAGACCTAAAGCACTGTTTACTTTATCAATAGAAAATCCTGTTTCGCGTGCAATTAAATCTATATGCTTCGACTGACCGTCCAAGATTTCTAAAATTTTTGCCTGCATTTTATCATTTGGCTTTATACGTAAAGGAGAATCCTTTGCGTCAAGGATTCTCCTTTTTCTTTCTATATTAAGAATTTCTAGAATATCGACCGCTTCTGTTACCGGATGAACACCTTCCTTAATTAAATTATTGGCGCCCTCGCTCATCTTACCGGTAATCGGTCCGGGCACGGCAAAAACTTCTCTACCTTGTTCCGCTGCCTGTCCGGCGGTAATCATCGAACCGGAATCAATAGCTCCTTCGGTTACCAAAACACCAAGAGATAAACCCGAAATTATTCTGTTTCTTGCCGGAAAATTAGAAGGGACTGATGGAAATCCTAAAGGAAATTCGCTAACTATTGCTCCGTTTTCAACAATTTCTTCCGCCAGTCTTTTATTTTCCGGCGGATAGATTGTATCCAGACCATTTCCTAAAACGGCTATGGTTCTGCCGCCGGCATCAAGCGCTGCTCTATGTGCAATAGAGTCAATTCCTCTAGCCAACCCGCTGACAATAACTAAACCACTCATAACTAAACTGCTAACCAGCTTTTCGGTAACTTGCCTGCCGTAAATTGTTGCTCTACGCGAGCCAACAACTGCAATTGCCAAATCGTCTTGGGAAAGCAATGTACCTTTATAATATAAAACTGGAGGGCAATCTTGAATTTGCCGCAAATTAGCAGGATAATCACGGTCAATAGCTATAACAACCTTAATCCCGGCTTCATATACTTTTTCCAGATAAATTTTAGGGTCAACTTTGCTGCGAAACTCCAAAATCGAATCACGCGTTTTTAAATCAACCTTTAGTTTCTTGATATCCTCTGACGAAGCATTCCAAAATCTCTTGAGAGTTTTAAATTTTTTTAGAAGATAATTAAACGTCTGCGTCCCAACGCCAGGTATTGCGGAAGTTGCAACCCAATATGGAAGTTCTTTGGTCATATAAATAAACTATCTTCGAGTTTTCCTCTACTTGCAATAAACTCTGCTGCTTTTTGGGCTTGTTTTTTGCGGAAAGATAAAGTAGTCGAACCTTTACTGCCAATCAGCTCACGAACTAAACTCGCTAAACTGCTCGCGTCAAACGCCAGCGCTACATTTTTATAATTCTTAATCGCCGCGCGAATTAAGGCTTGCCCGCCAATATCCATACTTTCCGGGAAGTTTTTTTTATCAAGCGGATAAAGATTAACGATAACCAGGTCAAAAGGCTGCCAATCCCCCACACCCGGTGTGTCTTCAAGATGACTCCCAGACTCCACACCGGGTGTGAGCCCTGACACACCTAGCTTGTTCACCTCCGAGGAGTCAAAGTCCACCTCGGAGGTGTATCTTGCAAGTTTTTTTAGTTCACTTAAGTGCTTCCTCTTAGATCTATCCGCCAAAATTGCGGCAAAAACTTTCCTGTCAAGAGTCTTCACCCTTCCGTCAAAATCAAAACCACTGACAACAGAATTAGCCTTAAAACCCTTTTGTTTTAAGTATTCAACAGTCCCTTCTGTCCCCCAAAACCTAACATTGTCCAGCCCAAGGCCAGACCTTGTACCAGACTTTCGCCCAGAAAAAGGTCTGGCCTTTTGTCCAGCTTTCAGAATTTCCAATATTGGATCCAAAACTTTTTTATCAAAAACAGCCGCAAAAATATTACGTACGAAAATATTGTCCATTTTCTAAATTTCTAATTATTCTAATTTTTAATTGACCTAAAAAATTCTCAAGCTCCAAATTCTAAATTTTAGAAATTAGAGCAATTAGGTCAATTAGGTCAATTTTGTTAATGCCTAAAGTGCCTTACTCCAGTAAATATCATCGTTATCCCAAGTTTTTTGGCAGTTGCAATCACTCTCTCGTCGCGGATTGAACCGCCCGGCTGAAGGATAATAGAAATTCCTGATTTGGCTGCCAACTTAACACTGTCGTCAAACGGAAAAAACGCGTCGCTTGCAAGAACCGCCCCTTTGGTTTTCTTACCGGCTTGTCTTGTGGCAAGGTCGACACTATTAACCCGATTCGGCTGGCCAACAAGCGCCAAGTCACGGGCTATAACTATCGCATTGCTCTTTACGTGTTTGACAATTTTGTTGGCAAACACACAATCATCCAAAGTTTTTTTATCCGGCTTTTTACCGCTAACTACCTTCCAACGGTAAGGAGTCTCCTTGACATTATCAGGAGTTTGCACCAAAAAGCCTTCAAATATCCTTTTTATTTCAAGCCTATTGTGCGGTTTTTTGGCTTTAATAACTCTCATTTTTGTGCTTCTTTTTTTAAGTCTTTCCAAAACAGCCTTTGAATAATCCGGTGCAATAATTAACTCATAAAATTTGCCGCGCATTACCTCAATCATTTCCAGAGTCGGCTCGCGATTGACTGCAACTATTCCACCATATGCACTGACCGGATCCGCTTCGTAAGCTAATTTATATGCTTCAGTTAAATTTTTTCTCGAGGCAATCCCG
>Ga0209343_10011005_pt1 | contig 10227 bp, 7 predicted proteins | sample RifCSPlowO2_02_FD_184026 | JGI IMG/M metagenome (GOLD analysis project Ga0209343, IMG submission 184026) | Groundwater microbial communities from Rifle, Colorado - Rifle CSP2_plank lowO2_0.2 (SPAdes) (version 2) | ecosystem: Environmental > Aquatic > Deep subsurface > Groundwater | place: Rifle...
AAATCGCGGATTTCCTTGCAAAGCCGCAGCGGGTGAATCGGCACCTCATCGGAGCTCATCCGCTTTTCCTGCTCGGCTGTTCTGGCCTGGTCGATCTTGCGCAGGTATTTGACCCAACCGGAGTAACGACCGGCGTTCAGCTTACCCTGACCTTCGGTCACTAACTGATCGAGAACCGCCTTGGCGTCGCCAACAATCCCGACGTTGCAGGGGCGCGTAAGACCGATCTCGCCGGGGTCGATGTTGACTTGGATGACCTTGGCATCGCCGCTGAAACGCGGCGGCGTGAAGTGGCCATTGGCGTAGTTCATCCGTGTGCCGACGATCATGATGCAGTCAGCTTCGCGGAAGGCGGTCGTTCGGGCGGCCAGTATGGAGAGTTCGTGGTCGTCAGGGATCACGCCGCGGCCCTGCGGAGTCGTGTAGAAGGGGATACCGGCCTCCTCCACAAACTGCCTTAACTCCGCGCTGGCCTCCGACCAGATAATGCCCGAGCCGCTCACCAAAATCGGCCGTTCCACCTCGCCCAGGAGCTTGATCGCAGCCCGGATCGCGTCGGGGTCGCCCTCTGGACGGGCCTTGCTTGCCGAGGAGCCGGCCTCGCGATAATCGAGGGAGACCTCTTCGACCTCCTTGTAAAGTACGTCGCCCGGCATATCGAGGTAGACCGGGCCTGGTCGGCCGGTGGTCGCCTGGCGCAAAGCGGTGGCAACCATGTCCGGGATGCGGCGCGGGTCCAGGCAGCGGTCAGCCCACTTGGTGATCGGCTTGAAAATGCTAAGCTGATCGCACTCCTGGAAAATACCCTTGCCGGAAAGCGTCATGGGCGCAGCCCCGCCAAGCGCCAGCAGCGGCGCGGCATCAGCCCACGCATTGCCGACGCCCGTCACCAGATTCGCGGTGCCCGGCCCGGAGGCCGCCATGCAGACGCCGACCCGGTTGGTGACGCGCCCCCAGGCATGGGCCATCATCGCAGCGGCCTGTTCATGGCGCACGTCAATAGAACGGATACCCTCCTTCATGCAGCCCAATTCCGTGTCGAGCATCGGGGCGCCCATCAGGTAGAACATGGTGTCGATGCCCTGCTTGCGCAGGGCGCGGGCCAGGATGTGCGAGCCGTTTACCTTACCCATCGTGTTGCCTCCTCAGTTAGATGACTTTTTCCGCCTTGAGTCCCGCGATCTGCTCTGGCGTGTAGCCGAGCATCTGCCTGAACACCTCCTCGGTGTGTTGGCCGAGCAGCGGTGCGGCGACGACTGGCACGTTTGATTTGGACATCGTCACCGGCCAGCCAGGCATGGTGAAGTCGCCCCGGGTCGGGTGCTTGACCGTCACGAACATGCCGCGCTTGCGCAGGTGCGGGTCGTCGCGCAGCTCCTTGGTATCGAAGACCGCGCCGCCCGGGACGTTCACCGCGCCGAGTATCTCCATCACTTCGCGCTTGTCGTGCTTCAGCGTCCACTCCGTAACTATTGCGTCAACCTCCTCCCGGTAGCGGTAGCGTTCGAGAGGGCTATTGAAGCGCGGATCGTCCATCAGGTCTTCGCGGCCGATGACCTTGAGCAGGCGCTCCCACTGTTGGTTTCCGGCCCGGCTGGTGTAGATATAGCAGTAGTCATTCTCGCCGCCACCCTTGCAGCGATAGACCTCGCTCGGCGCGGAACCCAGAACACTCTGGTTACCGTGGCGCGGCGCGGACTTGCCGTAGAGGGCCAGGCTGGCGTAGGCGATGCGGCCGAAATTGATGACCGCTTCTTGCATCGCTACTTCGACGTGCTGACCTTCGCCGTCAGACTGGCGTTGATGGAGGGCAGCGAGGATGCCGATCGCCGTGTGCAGACCGGCTCCAGTATCGCCGAGGGTCGGTCCGGGCCTGATCGGGCGGCCGCCTTCCTCGCCGGTTGTGGCTAGAGAGCCGCCGACCGCCTGCGCGGTCATGTCAAAGGCAGGAAACTTCTCGTAGGGGCTGCCGGCGGAAAAGCCCTTGATCTGCGCGTAGATGATACGCGGGTTGATCTCCTTGACCACATCGTAGCCAAAGCCGAGCCGCTCGATCGCGCCAGGCCCGAAGTTCTCGACAAAGACATCGCCCTGCTTGATCAGTTCCCGCAAAATCTGCCGGCCGCGCTCGTCCTTGACATTGATCGTCACGCTGCGCTTGTTGGCATTGAGCAGCAGGAAATAGGGGGAATCGATGTTGGCGTCTTCTGTCGAGGCGCGGCGGCCTTGCTCGCCCTTGGTTGGCTCCTCGATCTTGATGACGTCGGCCCCCAGCCAGGCCAGCGTTTCGGTGCAGGAGGTCCCGGCCTCGAACTGGGTCATGTCTATGACCTTTACGCCCGCCAAGGCGCTCTGCTGCTTGCTTCTGACTGTTCCCTGATTCATGTTTTCCTCTCTCCCGAGTCGCCAATGCAACTTGTAATAGTAACAATGTCACGATAATAGCAATGCCGCGGAAATCACGGAAATTGCGCGTGTCCAAATTCGCGGCACGGCAATGCGCCACTGCTCGTCGGGCGCAAGAAAAGATGTATTATTTGAAGTATGTGGCAAGCTCGTTGTCGCAGGTGAACGGCAAGCGTACTTACTGGGAGGAGGTGGCGTGTGGCCAGAACGTGGCAACGAGTACTGATCGGTTTTGCGGCGGCGGCAGTTTCGCTTTCCGTTTTCGGGCAGGCTTATCCGACGAAGCCTGTGCGCCTGGTGGTGCCCTACGCGCCCGGGGGCCCGGGCGATACGGTCGCACGTATCCTGGCGCCTAAGCTCTCGGACGCGCTTGGCCAGCCGGTGATCGTCGAGACGCGGCCAGGGGGTGGTACCGCAATCGGCTCGGCGGTGGTCGCACGGTCCGCACCTGACGGCTACACGCTGCTGCAGGGCACGATCAGCTCGCACGCGACGAACCCTGCAATCAATCCGAGCATGCCGTACGACGCCATCAAGGACTTCGCCGCAATCGCACCGATCGTATCCTATCCTTTCGTCCTTGCGGTCAATGCCGGGCTTCCCGCGCGCACGATCGCCGAGCTCATTTCGCTCGCCAAGTCAAAGCCGGGTGCGCTCGCCTATGGGTCAGCGGGCCCGGGCACCATAAACCAGTTTGCCGCGGAGCTTTTCAAGCTCCAGGCGGGCGTGGAGATATTGCACGTGCCATACAAGGGCAACGCTCCGGCATTTGCCGACCTCATCGCGGGACAGGTGCAGGTGATGTTCGAGGTGAGCGTGAACGCCTTGGCGCAGGGGAAGGCAGGCAGGGTTCGCACCCTAGGTATCGCGAGCGCGCATCGCTCTCCGCTCGCGCCTGATCTGCCGACAGTGGCGGAAACGCTTCCGGGATTCGAGGCGGCGACATGGATGGGGCTTTTCGCTCCGGCGAACACGCCTCCTGCGATCGTCGAGCGCCTCAATCAGGAGATGACCCGGGTTGTCGCCATGCCAGACGTTCGCGAGCGGATCATGGCCCAGGGCGGCGAACTGCTCAGCAGCAGTTCGCGGGAGTTCGCGAACTTCGTGGTCGCCGAGCTCGCGAAGTGGTCGCGCATCGCCAAGCAAGCCAAGATAGCCGCCGAATAGGATAGCGGGATCAACCCAGGCGGCGACGGAGCCAGTCGCGCGCCCTCTCAATCGACGCGAACGTTCGCCTCGCGCACCATCGCGCCGAAGCGCTCGCGGTCGCGATGCACCATCGCCGCGAACTCTTCGGGCGAGGCCGCGACCAGCTCGGCGGAGATGGTGGCGAGCGCGGCGCGCATCTCCGCAGTCTGCATGATGCGTCCGATCTCGCGGTTCAGGCGCGTGACGATCTCGCGCGGCGTGCCGGCCGGCGCCCACACGCCGTTCACGATACTCGTATTCACATCCACCCCCGCCTCGGCCATGGTCGGGGTGTCGGGGAAGAACGGCGAGCGCGCGGCGCCGGCCACCGCGAGCAGGCGCAGCTTGCCGGCCTTGATGTGACGAATCGACTCCCCGGGGTCGAACGCGAAGTCGATCTGGTCGCCGAGCAGGGCAGTGAGCATCGGCGACGCGCCTTTGTACGGCACGTGGGTGGCCTGGATCTTCGCCGCGCGCAACAGCATCGCGGCGGCGAGGTGCGCCGTGGTGCCACTGCCCCCAGTGCCGTAGTTGACCTTCCCGGGACTGGCCCGGATGTGGGCGACCAGCTCGGCCACGCTGTGCACCGGCAAGCTCGGGCGCACCACCAGAAGCGCCGAGATGCGCGTAATCGAAACGACCGGCTCCAGGTCCTTGGCGAAATCGACGCCAAGCTTGTACAGGTGCGGGTTGATGACGATGACGTTGCCGCCCGTATTGAGCAGGGTGTAGCCGTCCGGGGCGGACCGGGCCACCAGTTCGAGGCCGATGTTGCCGGCCGCGCCGGGGCGGTTGTCGACCACGACCGGCTGGCCGAGCGCCTCGCCCAGCCCCGGCGCATAGATGCGGGCGACCACGTCCGGGCCGGTTCCGGGCGGCTGGGGGACGATTACTCGAATTGCTTTGACGGGCCAGGCCTGGGCCCCGGCGGACGGCGCGAACGCGAACGCAAATGCGAATGCGAATGCGAATGCAGCGGCAATCAGAAAACGAACGAACGTTTGCATGTTCTCCTCCTTGAGTATCGGCTGGGCGCTATCGGCGTGTTGCTAGGCCTTATTGACATTCAATATCAGTGGGTCGAGAAGTTGTCGCGCATCGCCAAGCAAGCCAAGATTACCGCGGAATAGGATCGCGGGATCAACGCAGACGGCGATGGGCCCGGCCGCACGCCCGCTCAATCGACGCGAACGTTGGCCTCGCGCACCATCGCACCGAAGCGCTCGCGGTCGCGACGCATCAACGCCGCGAACTCTTCGGGCGAGGCGGTGACCAGCTCGGCGGAGATGGCGGCGATCGCGGCGCGCGATTCCGCAGTCTGCATGATGCGTCCGATCTCGCGGTTCAGGCGCGAGACGATCTCGCGCGGTGTGCCGGGCGGCGCGAATACGCCGTTCACGATGCTCGTGTTCACATCCACGCCCACCTCAGCCATGGTCGGCGTCTCGGGAAAGAACGGCGAGCGCGCGGCGCTCGCCACCGCGAGCAGGCGCAGCTTGCCGGCCTTGATGTGCGGCATCGCCCCCCCGGGCTCGAATGCGAAGTCGATCTGGTCGCCGAGCATGGCAGTGAGCATCTGCGCCGCGCCGCTGTACGGCACGTGGGTGGCCTGGATTTTCGCCGCGCGCAACAGCATTTCGGCGGCAAGGTGCGCCGTGGTGCCGCTGCCCCCAGTGCCGAAGTTGAGCTTGCCGGAATTGGTCCGGACGTGGGCGATCAGCTCGGCCACGCTGTGCACCGGCAAGCTCGGGCGTACTACCAGAAGCGCCGAGATGCGCGTCGTCGGAGCGACCGGCTCCAAGTCCTTGGCTACGTCGAGCTTGTACAGGTGCGGGTTGATGACGATGGCGTTGCCCCCCACATTGAGCAGGGTGTAGCCGTCCGGGGCGGACCTGGCGACCAGCTCGACACCGATATTGCCGGCCGCGCCGGCGCGGTTTTCAACCAGGACCGGCTGGCCGAGCGCCTCGCCCAGCCCCGGCGCATAGATGCGGGCAACCACGTCCGGGACGGTTCCGGGCGGCAAGCTGACGATTAATCGAATCGGTTTGGCAGGCCAAGCCTGGGCCCAGACGAGAGGCGCGAATGCGAAAGCGAATGCGGCGGCAATCAGACAACGGGCAAACAGTTGCATGTTCTCCTCCTTGAAGATCGGCTGCGGGCTTTCGACGTTTTGCTACGGTAATTGGGTGCGCGAACTTTTCGGTGGTTGCGCGTGCGCGGTAGTCGGTGTTGACGCTTACCAGCGCTGCCTCACCGAAAGCGAAAGCCCGCTCAATCGACGCGGATATTGGTCTCGCGCACCATCGCGCCGAAGCGCTCGCGGTCGCGACGCATCATTGCCGCGAATTCTTCGGGCGAGGCGGTGACCAGCTCGGAGGAGATGGCGGCGAGCGCGGTGCGCATTTCCGCACTCTGCATGATGCGTCCGATCTCGCGGTTCAGGCGCGTGACGATCTCGTGCGGCGTGCCGGCCGGCGCGAACACGCCGTTCACGATGCTCGTATTCACATCCACCCCCGCCTCGGCCATGGTCGGGGTGTCGGGGTAGAACGGCGAGCGCGTGGCGCCCGCCACCGCGAGCAGGCGCAGCTTGCCGGACTTGATGTGCGGCATCGCCCCCCCGGGCTCGAACGCGAAGTCGATCTGGCCGCCGAGCATGGCAGCGAGCATCGACGGGTTGCCGCTATAGGGCACGTGGGTGGCCTGGATTTTCGCCGCGCGTAACAGCATTTCGGCGGCGACGTGCGACGTGGAGCCGCTGCCCCCGGTGCCGAAGTTGAGCTTGCCGGGATTGGCCCTGACGTGGGCGATCAGCTCGGCCACGCTGTGCACCGGCACGCTCGGGCGCACCACCAGATTCGCCGAGATGCGCGCCAGCGGAACGACCGGGTCCAGGTCCCTGGCCACGTCGACGTTGGACTTGTACAGGTGCGGATTGACGACGATGGCATTGCCGGCCGAATTGAGCAGGGTATAGCCGTCCGGGGCGGACCTGGCCACCACTTCGAGGCCGACGTTGCCGGCCGCGCCGACGCGATTTTCGACCACGACCGGCTGGCCGAGTACCTCGGCCAGTTTCGGGGCATAGATTCGGGCGATGACGTCCGGGCCGGCCCCGGGCAGCAGGTTGACGATCACTCGAATCGGTTTAACGGGCCAGGCCTGGGCCCAGGCAAACGGCGCGAACGCCAATGCGGCGGCAATCAGGCAACGGGCAAGCGGTTGCATGTTCCCCTCCTTGAAGATCGGCTGCGGCCTTTCCCGGTCTTGCGACGGCAATTAGGTGGAGTACAGCGCGAACTGCCCGGTAGTTGCGCGAGCGCGGTAGTCGGTCTTGACATTGACCAGGGCTGGTTTGCCGGAGGCGACGGCCCGCTCGAGGGCTGGCCGGATCCGGTTTGGCTCCTCGACATACTCGCCGTGGCAACCAAGGGCCTCGGCCATCCTGTCGAAGCGGGTGTAGCCCAGATCACGGCCCGGCTTGATGCCCTGCGGGTCGGCCGCCCAGCCGCCGTTCAGGCTGACCACGCACACGACGTTGATCTTGTGACGCACGGCCGTGTCGAGTTCCATGGCGTTCAGGCCGAAGGAGCCATCGCCGTGCAGCACCAGCACCTGTTTGTCCGGGTGCGCCACCTTGACGCCCAAGCCGAACGGCAGTCCGACGCCCATCGTTCCCCATGTACCGGAGTTAAGGCGGTGGCCCGGCTCGAAGGTCGGAATCGACTGGCGGCCGAAGTTCAGGATCTCCTGACCGTCGACGATCAGGTAGGCGTCGCGGTCGACAAAGTCGCGGACCTCCTTGCATAGCCGCAACGGGTGGATCGGCACCTCGTCCGAGTTCATCCGCTTCTCTTGCTCGGCCGTTCGGGCCTGGTCGACGTCGCGCAGGTGTTTGACCCAACCGGAGTAACGACCGGCGTTCAGCTTACCCTGACCTTCGGTCACAAATTGCTCTAGGACTGCCTTGGCATCGCCAACGATCCCGACGTTACAGGGGCGGGAGAGACCGATCTCACCGGGATCGATGTTGACTTGGATGACCTTGGCATCGGCGCTGAAACGCGGCGCTGTGAAGTGGCTGTTGATGTAGTTCATCCGCGTGCCAACGATCATGATGCAATCAGCTTCGCGGAAGGCGGTCGAGCGGGCCGAAAGGAAGGAGATCGGGTGGTCGTCAGAGATCACGCCGCGGCCCTGCGGAGTCGTGTAGAAGGGGATGCCGGCGAGTTCCACAAACTGCCTTAATTCCGCGCCGGCCTCCGACCAGATAATGCCCGAGCCGCTCACCAGAATCGGCCGTTCCACCTCGCCCAGGAGCTTGATCGCGGCCCGAACCGTGTCGAGGTCGCCCTTTGAACGGGCTTTGCTCATCGAGGAGTTCCCCTCGCGATTAACGATTGAATCTTCTTCGACGTTTTTGTACAGTACGTCGCCCGGCATGTCGAGGTAGACCGGGCCGGGTCGGCCGGTACTCGCTTGGCGCAGGGCGCTAGCCACCATGTCCGGGATGCGGCGCGGGTCCAGGCAGCGGTCAGCCCACTTGGTGATCGGCTTGAAGAGGCTGAGCTGATCGCACTCCTGGAAAATGCCCTTTCCGGAAAGCGTCAAGGGCGCGGCCCCGCCAAGCGCCAGCAGCGGCGAGGCATCCGCCCAGGCGTTGGCGACACCCGTCGCAAGATTGACCGTTCCCGGCCCGGAGGCCGCCATGCAGACGCCGACCCGGTTGGTGACACGCCCCCAAGCATGGGCCATCATCGCAGCGGCCTGCTCATGACGCACGTCAATGGAACGGATCCCCTCCTTCATACAGGACAATTCTGCGTCCATCATCGGGCCGCCCATCAGGTAGAACATAGTGTCAACGCCCTGCTTGCGCAGGGCTCGGGCCAGGATCTGCGAGCCGTTGACCATTCCCATCGCGTTGTCTCCTAAGGTGTTAGATAGCCTTTTCCAACTTCAGTCCCGCGACCTGCTCCGGCGTGTAACCGAGCATCTCGCTGAGCACCTCCTCGGTGTGCTGGCCGAGCAGGGGTGCAGCGACGACTGGCACGTTTGATTCGGACATCTTCACCGGCCAGCCAGGCATGGTGAAGTCGCCGCGGGTCGGGTGCTTGACCGTCACGAACATGCCGCGCTTGCGCAGGTACGGGTCGTCGCGCAGTTCCTTCGTGTCTAAGATTGCGCCGGCGGGGACATTGACCGCACCGAGTATCTCCATCACTTCGCGCTTGTCGTGCTTTATGGTCCACTCCGTGATCATTGCGTCGATCTCCTCCCGGTAGCGGTAGCGGTCGCTATGGGTCTTGAAGCGCGGATCGCCGATCAGCTCTTCGCGGCCAATGACCTTGAGCAGGCGCTCCCACTGGCGACTTTCGGCCCTGCTAGTGTAGATGTAGCAGTAGTCATTCTCGCCGCCACCCTTGCAGCAGTAGACCTCGCTCGGTGCGGAACCCAGAATGCTCTGGTTGCCGTTGCGCGGCGCGGGCTTGCCGTAGAGGGCCAGGCTGGCGTAGGCGATGCGGCCGAAATTGATAACCGCTTCCTGCATCGCGACTTCGACGTGCTGACCGCGGCCGATAACCTGGCGTTGGTGGAGGGCAGCCAGGATGCCGATCACTGCATGCAAACCGGTACCGGTATCGCCAATGGTCGGGCCGGGCTTGACCGGCCGGCCGCCAATCTCGCCGGTTGTGGCCATAGAGCCGCCGACCGCCTGCGCGGTCATGTCAAAGGCAAGATGGTTATGGTATGGGCTGCCGGCTGAAAAGCCCTTGATCTGCGTATAGATGATGCGCGGATTGATCTCCTTGACCACATCGTAGCCGAAGCCGAGCCGCTCGATCACGCCCGGCGCGTAGTTCTCGACGAAGACATCGCCCTGCTTGATCAACTCACGCAGAATTTGTCGACCGCGCTCATCCTTGATGTTGATCGTTACGCTGCGCTTGTTGGCATTGAGCAGCAGGAAATAGGGGGAATCGAGTTTAGAGTCATCGGTCGAGGATCCTCGGCCTCGATCGCCTTTGATTGGCTCCTCAACCTTTATGACGTCGGCTCCCAGCCAAGCCAGCGTCTCGGTTACGGAGGTGCCGGCCTCGAACTGAGTCAGGTCGATGACCTTCACACCCGCAAGCGCTTTTTGCGACCCGCCGTCGCTCTTGACTCGATCCATGGTCCTTCTCCTATCCTCTGCAGAGTTGCGCGTCAAAGAATACGCACACACAGTGTGCCCTTGCCATCAAGAAAAACAATTGACACGCTGATCGTATCAGAAGTTGGTTATGGTCAACTTCTTTCTCATATAGACGCTTTCCCACCGCCGCTTCCCCACCGCCTCGCGGTGGGATTCAAAACTCAACATACAAGAAAAGGCAACTATTCTTGTATTTCTTTGACGATGAAAATGCGAATCGTTATTTTTGACTTGACGCCCCCACCCCCGACCGAACTATAAACTGTTAGGATTTCTTCGGCCCGCACTCGCGTTACGATAACCGATACGGGGGGGATACATGATGTCTAATCGAGAGAGGAGGATTCTCATGAACAGCAAGTTGGAATTGGGTATTGCGAGACTCGCATTGCTTGTGGCGGTCTTAGGCGGCATGTCAGGCCATGCTCTTGCTC
>Ga0209343_10011007_pt1 | contig 10227 bp, 8 predicted proteins | sample RifCSPlowO2_02_FD_184026 | JGI IMG/M metagenome (GOLD analysis project Ga0209343, IMG submission 184026) | Groundwater microbial communities from Rifle, Colorado - Rifle CSP2_plank lowO2_0.2 (SPAdes) (version 2) | ecosystem: Environmental > Aquatic > Deep subsurface > Groundwater | place: Rifle...
CCAGGTGGCGATGAGCTTGAGCACCGAGACGAAAGCGACCGCCACGCCCAGCCCGACCAGCGCGCGGCCGGCAAGCAGCGATGCGACGCCGGGCGCCAGCGCAAACAGCAGCGAACCGGCCCCCGCGACGAGCGAGCCGGCGGTGAAGAGCTTGCGCGGGCCGACCGAATCCGCCAGCACGCCCGAAGGGAGCTGCATTGCGGCGTAGGGATAGAAGTAAAGCGCGGCGATGAAGCCGAGCGCCGTGCCGCTCGCGCCGTAGGCCTCGCGCAGGTCGGCCGCCAGGGCGCCCGGCACGAGCCGATGGAAGAACGCGAGCACGAACGCGGCCGCACCGAGCGAGTACGCGGTGCGCCGCAGCCGCGCGTACCGCCTCTGCTGACGGCTCAAAGAGGCTTTTTCAACCAGTGGCCGAGCTCGCCGATGACGCCGCGGCGGAACGTCAGCACGCAAACCACGAAGATCGCGCCTTGCACCACGGTTACCCATGCGCCGAGCTGCGCAAGGTAATTCTCCATCCCGAGCAGCACGAATGCCCCCGCCACGGGGCCGAACACCGTGCCCAAGCCGCCCAACAACGTCATCAATACTACCTCGCCGGACATGGACCAGTGCGCGTCGACGAGCGAAGCGAGTTGGAACACCAATACCTTGGTCGCGCCGGCCAGCCCGGCCAGCGACGCCGACAGGACGAAGGCGAGCAGCTTGTAGCGGTCGGTCTTGTAGCCGAGCGAGATCGCGCGCTGCTCGTTCTCGCGGATTGCCTGCAGAACTTGGCCGAACGGCGAATGCACGATCCGGTAGATCAACAGTAATCCAGCGGCGGACACCGCGAACACGAAGAAATACATCGCCCAGACGTTCGAGAGATCGATCAGCCCAAACAGCATGCCGCGCGGCACCGCCTGGATCCCGTCCTCGCCATGCGTGAACGGAGTCTGCAGATAGAAGAAAAACATCATCTGCGAGAGCGCCAGCGTGATCATTGCGAAGTAGATGCCCTGGCGCCGGATCGCGATCATTCCGGCCACGATACCGAGCACTGCGGCGGCGGCGGTGCCGGCGAGGATCGCCAGCTCGGGCGGCAGACCCCAGATCTTCGCAACGTGCGCGGAAACATATCCGCCGGTGGCGAGGAACATCGCGTGCCCGAACGAGAGTAGCCCGACATAGCCGATTAGCAAATTGAACGCGGCCGCGAACAGCGCGAAGCACATCACCTTCATCAGGAACACCGGGTACAGAACGAGCGGCGCAGCCAGAAAGAACACCGCCACCACAGCGAATGCCGTGCGATGATGCCGGAGGTCCGCAGCCTGCGCAGGCACGCCGGCCAAACGCTCCCGCGCGTCGGTCATCGATGGCCTATTTTTGCGTGCCGAACAGGCCCGCCGGTTTGATAATAAGCACGATCGCCATGACGATGAAAATTACGGTGTTCGATGCTTCTGGATAGAAGACCTTAGTGAGGCCTTCGATCACGCCGAGCCCGAATCCGGTGAGGACCGACCCGAGGATCGAGCCCATGCCGCCGATCACCACTACTGCGAAAACGACGATGATTAGGTCCGCGCCCATCAACGGATTGACCTGGTAAATCGGCGCCGCCATCACGCCAGCGAACGCAGCCAAGCCGACGCCGAAACCGTAAGTGAGAGTGATCATGCGCGGCACGTTGACGCCAAAGGCTCGCAGCAAATTCGGGTTTTCGGTACCCGCACGCAGGTACGATCCGAGCTTGGTCTTTTCGATCACGAACCAGGTCCCGAGGCAAACGGCGAGCGAGGCGACGACCACCCAGGCACGGTAGTTGGGCAGGACCATGAATTCGAGGTTGTGACCCCCGGTAAGCGCCTCTGGGATCGGATAAGGCAGGCCGGAGGAGCCGAACTCGTTGCGGAACAGCCCCTGGATGACGAGCGCCAGGCCGAAGGTGAGCAGCAACCCGTACAGATGGTCGAGCTTGTACAGCTGCTTCAGCATGGTGCGCTCGATGAGCATACCGAACAATCCGACCGCCAGCGGTGCGATGAGCAGCGCCCACCAGTAGCCGATGCCGGTCTTGTTGAGCAGGAAATACGCGCAGAAAGCGCCCAGCATGTACTGGGCGCCGTGCGCAAAATTAATGATGTTGAGCAGCCCGAAGATGACCGCGAGCCCCAGCGAAAGCAACGCATAGAATGAGCCGTTGATCAGCCCGATCAGGAGCTGACCGAACAAGGCCTGCGTGGGCACGCCGAAAATCGAGTCCATCAGGGGCAAGCCGGAGAAGGGCGCTCATCCCTCCTCCGTCGTTTCGATCGCGCTACTTGACGAGCGGGCAACCGCCTTCCTTCTCCGGCCGAAAGGCCTGTTCCGCCGGAATGGTAGCGCGCAGCTTGTAGTAGTCCCACGCGTACTTCGACTCGGAGGGCTTCTTCACCTCGAACAGATAAGCCGGGTGGATCTTGCGGCCGTCCTGACGGATGCGGCCCTTGCCGAACAGCGGGTCAGCGGTGGGCATTTCCTTCATCTTGGCGATCACTTTCGTTCCGTTGTCCGTCTTCGCTGCCTCGATCGCCTTGAGATAATGCAGTACCCCAGCATACACGCCCGCCTGGGTCATCGTCGGATATTTGCCTCCGTTCGCGGGCGCGAATCGCTTGGCGAAAGCACGGGTCTGGTCGTTCAGGTCCCAGTAGAAAGTCTCCGTGAAGATCAGGCCTTGCGCCTTCTCGAGTCCCAGAGCGTGAATATCGGAAATGAACACCAGCATGCCCGCCAGGTTCTGGCCCCCCTTCACGATGCCGAATTCGGCCGCCTGCTTGATCGCGTTGGTGGTGTCGCCGCCAGCGTTCGCCAGGCCGATGACCTTTGCCTTGGAGGCTTGTGCCTGCAGCAGGAACGACGAAAAATCCTGGGTGTTGAGCGGATGGCGCACCTTGCCGAGTACCTTGCCGCCGGATTTCAGCACCACCGCCTCGGTGTCTCGCTCCAGCGCATGGCCGAAAGCGTAGTCGGAGGTGAGAAAGTACCAGGTGTCGCCGCCGGTCTTCACGATCGCGTTGCCGGTGCCGTTCGCGAGCAACCACGTGTCATAGGTCCAGTGGATCGTGTTCGGCGAACACGCCTTGCCGGTCAGGTCGGCGGTCGCGGCGCCCGACACGATCAGCGCCTTGCCCTTGTCGCGGGTGATCTGGTTCACTGCGAGCACCACGCCCGAATTCGGCGAATCAAAAATCGCATCCACCTTGTCCACGTCGTACCACTGCCGCGCAATGCTGGTGCCGACATCGGGCTTGTTCTGGTGGTCCGCGGAGATGATCTCGACCTTCATGCCCTTCTTGGCGGCGCCGAAGTCCTCCACCGCCATCCGCGCAGCCACCACCGAGCCTGGCCCGGTGATATCCGCGTATAGGCTCGACATGTCGCTCAGCACGCCTATCTTGATTACGCCGTCGGAAACCTGCGCATGCGCGGTACCGCCGGCAAACGCCGCGAGAACCGCGGCCAGCAGAGTTTTCTTCGATTTCATGGTGTCGCTCCTTATCAAACGAACGGATTGATCTGCAATCGAGGGCACACCCCCAAGTATTCGTACACCCTGTCTGTCTTCTGCTTCCCCCTACGAGGCCAGTTCGGCCAATGTTTCCTCCAGGATCGTCAAGCCTTGGTTCAATATCGAATCGGGTGCCGTTAGCGGTACGAGGATGCGAATGACGTTACCGTGCATCCCGCAGCGCAGTACAATGAGTCCCTTTTCCGCCGCCTTGCAAACGAAGGCGCCTGCCAGTTGAGATGCGGGTTTGTCTTGTGATCCGCGCTCGATTAGTTCCAAGGCGCACATTGCACCCAGTGCTCGCACGTCGCCGATGCAGTAACCAAGATCGGCGTGGTCCTTGAGCGCACTGAATCGCGCCAAGATTACGGCCCCGATTTGATTTGCACGAGCGCAAAGATTCTCCTCTTCGATCACGTCGAGTACCGCGTTCGCAGCGGCGCAAGCGATCGGGTTGCCCGCATAGGTCCCGCCCAATCCTCCCGGGGAAACCGCGTCCATCACCTCGCGCCGGCCCGTTACGGCAGCCAAAGGAAAACCTCCCGCAAGACTTTTTGCGAGTGTGACGATATCCGCCTTGATCCCGCTGTGCTCAAGCGCAAACAGCCTGCCGGTGCGGGCAAATCCCGTCTGTACCTCATCAGCGACGAGAAGTATGCCGTGGTCATCGCAGAGAGCACGCAGATCTTGCATGAATTTGAAGGGGGCGATGTTGAACCCGCCCTCGCCTTGCACCGGTTCGATGACGATGGCTGCAACGCTTGTCGGCGCCACCGTGGTCTCGAAGAGTTCCTTTAGTGCATGAAAGCTGTCACTGGAAGAAATTCCATGGAATGAATTCGGAAAAGGTACCCGGTAAACGTCCGATGGAAAAGGACCGAATCCGACTTTGTAGGGTGATAGTTTGCCCGTCAACGCCATTCCCATGTACGTTCTGCCGTGAAACCCCCCGTTAAATGAGATCACTGCCGGACGGCGGGAAAAAACTCTTGCGACCTTGATCGCATTTTCGAGCGCTTCGGCGCCGGTCGAGAGAAGAATCGTCTTGGCGGGCTGGCCCACCGGTGCCAGGGCGTTCAGTCGCTCCGCAAGACGGACGTAGACTTCGTACGGGGTGACCTGGAAGCAAGCATGGGTGAACGCCTTCATCTGTGCTGCAGCAGCGGCCAAAACTTTGGGATGGCAGTGACCGGTATTCAGCACGCCGATCCCACCAGCGAAATCGATATAGCGCTTACCCTCGATGTCCCAGATTTCGGCGTTTGCCGACTGTGCCGCAAACACCGAGGTCGCGCTGTCGAGGCCCCTCGGAACCGCGGCTAGCCTGCGCTCCTGCAATTGATCCATCCTGCTCATCGACAGAGAGAATCCGTGCGTTGCGGACTCAAAGTTTAAAAAATTGCATATATTTTTATAATAAGATAATTAGCAGTACATTTATAATATTATAATCAGATGAAATGTCGCATATTAAAACTATTCTGGCAAGCAACATACTTGGAGATATTTAGTGGAATCAAATAGTTGGACGCGTGAATCCCCCGGCCTTGGAGCCAGCGCTGAACACGGGCCGCGCGACGAACGCCCCCCCGCATTCCTGGGGGAGCAGATCCGAGGTCTGCGCAACGCCCGGAATTGGACGCTTCGGGAGTTGTCCACGCGATCGGGTCTTTCCGTCGGCTTTTTGAGCCTGATCGAACGCAACCGCGCGAATCCGTCGATCAAGGCCCTTCACGACATCGCGCGGACCTTGGGCGTCAACGTCAGCTGGTTTTTTCCCGATGCCGGTGCGGGGTCGGAGATTGAACGGAAGTACGTCGTGCGCGAGGGACGCCGCCGGGTGCTGAACTTCGCGCTCGGTATCACTGACGAACTGCTCAGTCCCAATCTGAGCGGTCAGCTCGAATTAATTCGCAGCCGATTCGAGCCAAGTGCCTCGAGCGGCAGCGAGCCGTATACGCACAAGGGCGAAGAGGCGGGGCTAGTACTCTCGGGAGAACTGGAATTGTGGATCGGAAATGAGCATTTCCAATTGAAAGCCGGAGATAGTTTTACGTTCTCGAGCATGACGCCGCATCGCTACCGGAATCCAGGTAATCATGAAGCGGTCGTAATCTGGGCGATCACGCCGCCGTCTTACTGACGAGATCACCATGGACAGAACGCTGCCGGCACAGGCACGTGTTGTCATTGTCGGTGGGGGGATCATCGGCTGCAGTATCGCCTACCATCTTACCAAGCTCGGATGGCGTGACGTTGTACTGCTGGAGCGAGGAACACTCACCTGCGGCACATCGTGGCACGCTGCAGGTCTCGTGATGCAGCTCAGGACGACTCCTATCATGACGGAGTTGTGCCGATATACCGCGAAACTATTGGAGGGACTTGCGCAAGAGACCGGCCAGGATACCGGCTTTCGGCGCAACGGTAGCCTGCCTATTGCGAGAACACCGGAGAGATTTGTCGAGATCAAGAGATTGGCTTCGCTCGGAAGTTACTTCGGCGTGGAGGCTCAGGTACTCGGACCGAGCGAGGTAAAACGGCACTATCCGCTGTTAGACGACAGCAAGATCGTGGGTGGAGCGTTCATCCCGGGTGACGGGCAGACAAATCCGGTAGATACGACCCAAGCTTTCGCCAAGGGCGCCCGAATGGGCGGCGTCCGCATCTTCGATGGGGTGGCGGTCACCGGCTTCAAGATCCGCAAAGGGGCCGTAGCGGGCGTTATCACAAGCAAAGGGGAAATTACTTGTGAGTATGTGGTCAACTGCGCGGGCGTCTGGTCGCGTCATCTCGCAAAGCTGGCCGGTGTGAACGTGCCGCTCTACGCGGCCGAGCACATGTATGTCACGACCGAACACACCGAGGCCGCGATATCCGGCCTGCCTGTGCTTCGAGACACGGACGGCTACGTTTACGTCAAAGAAGACGCAGGCAAGTTCCTCGTCGGGGCCTTCGAACCCGTCGCGAAGCCACTTCCTATGAGTTCGCTGCCCAAGCGATTCGAATTCGGCGAGCTTCCGGAGGACTGGGAACATTTCGAACTGCCAATGTCCAAGGCGCTCGAGATGATTCCGATTCTGGGTACTCTCGGCATACGCCACTTTATGAACGGACCCGAGAGCTTCACGCCGGACAATCGCTTTATCGTTGGCGAGGCGCCGACGCTCAAGAAGTACTTTGTTGCCGCTGGATTCAACTCCCAAGGGGTGCTGAGCTCCGGTGGCGTCGGAAAGGCGTTGGCCGAATGGATCGTTGATGGCGAGCCGACGATGGACCTGTCGGAGATCGATATCGCGCGTTTTCACCCGTTCCAGGTGAACCGGCGCTATCTCCATGACCGGACTCGCGAGAGCGTTGGACTGCTCTATGCGATGCACTGGCCGTATCGACAGGTGGAATCCGCTCGCGCTGTGCGACAGTCGCCTTTGCACGAACGATTGGCGAAACGCGGGGCATGTTTCGGGGAAGTGGCAGGTTGGGAGCGTGCAAACTGGTATGCACCGGACGGCGTGGCGCCAATCTATCAATACACGTACGGTCGGCAGAACTGGTTCGAATACTCGGCAGCCGAGCATCGCGCGGCGCGCGATTCGGTCGCATTATTTGACCAAACTTCGTTCGCGAAATACCTCTTCCAAGGCCGTGACGCGGAAGAGATCCTGCAGCGTCTCTGTGCAAATGATGTTGCTGTGCCGCCGGGAAAGATAGTCTACACCGCCATGCTCAACGAGCGCGGGGGCTTCGAAGCCGACCTTACGGTTACCCGGCTGGCGGAGGACGCCTATTCGATCGTCTCCATCGCAGCCTCTCAGACGCGGGACTTCGAAAGAATTTGCCGATATATCGCACCTGACGCACGCGCCGTACTGACTGACGTGACTTCCGCGTACGCAGTCCTCAGCATCATGGGACCGAATTCGCGCGCACTGCTCTCGCGGCTCTCCAAAGATGATCTTACGAACGAAATGTTTCCGTTCGGCACGATGCGCGAGATCGATCTCGGCTACGCGAGGGTTCGTGCGTGCCGCCTCACCTATGTCGGTGAGTTGGGATGGGAGCTGCACGTTCCGACCGAGTTCGCGGCGAGTGTCTATGACGCCATCGTCTCTGAGGGCGACGCATTCGAGTTGCGTCATGCCGGCTATCACGCGCTGGATTCGCTCCGACTGGAGAAAGGCTACCGTTCCTGGGGGCACGATATTTCGCCTGGCGATACGCCCCTCGAAGCGGGACTTGGCTTCGCGGTGGCGCTGGACAGGAAGCAAGACTTCATTGGGCGGGATGCGCTGTTGCGCCAGCGAGACACCGGGGTTTCACGCCGTCTGCTCATCTTTACTGTCGACGATCCACAGCATCTGATTTTTCACAACGAGACGATCTACCAGGACGGAGTAGTTGTCGGGCGGTTAACCTCAGGCGGATTTGGGCATACGCTTGGCCGCGCGGTCGGGCTCGGCTACGTAGAGCGACAAAGTGGGCTCGATTCACGAGGCATCGTTCAACACCGCTACAAAATCGATATCGCGGGCGAGCGTGTTTCGGCGACGGCGCATCTCCGCGCACCATATGACCCGGACAACCGTCGGATACGTGCTTGAGGAGTCGATCATGAATTCCGCGAGACATGTCGATTTCGTCAAGTCCGGTCCGGTCGTGCGGCTCACCATCAACCGACCCGACACGCGCAACGCCGTCTCTCTGCAAACGGCCTTGGAACTGCGCGATGCTGTCGTACGCGCCGAGAGCGATCCGAGCGTGCGTGTCATCGTCCTTACCGGCAGCGGCGACCGCGCGTTCGCCTCCGGCGCAGACCTCGACGAAATATCCAGTGCGATGGACACGCCTCGCAAAGCGGCGAGGTACGACGCGCAGATCGAAGGCCTCTACGACGCGTTTCTTAGTTCGCGGCTTCCGATCGTCGCAAGAGTTCATGCACCTGCAATCGGTGGCGGGTGTTTGCTGGCGCTCGCGTGCGACATTCGCGTGGCGAGTGCGAACGCGACGCTTGGTGTCCCGGTTGCACGCATTGGGCTGATGCTCAGTGTGTGCGAGCACAAAATGCTCCTTGAAAATCTCACCCCATCGCAAGCGAAGACTCTTTTGTTCAGCGGACGGCGCCTGTCGGCACGAGAGGCTGCAGACTGGGACTTGGTCGATTTGGTCGTTCCGGCAGAAAGTCTGGACAAGTGCGTAGACGAGCTCGCGCACCAGATTGCCGCTGGCGCCCCGCGCGCTGTGAGTGCCGCAAAGCGTCTTGTTCGCGCGATCACGCGTAATGTGAAGGTTGCTGAGGTGTCCAAGACCTGCTACAGGGACGTCTATACGAGCAAAGACCTGCGCGAAGGCCTTGCTGCCCTAAGGGAGCGTCGCACGCCGGTGTTCCACGGAAGATAGCGGGGTATCGCCATGCTCACTGGTTTGCGAGTAATTGACGTGACGTCCCATCTGGCGGGGCCATATTGCACGTGGCTTCTCGGCGAGCTCGGGGCGGACGTGATCAAGGTGGAGCGACCTGATGGCGATCCGTCCCGCGCCGTCGGTCCGTTCTCCGACGGACAAAGCCTGTATTTTTCCAGTATCAACAGAGCAAAACGAAGTGTCATTCTCGACCTCAAGTCGACTGAGGGAGCCGAAATCTTCGCTCGCCTGATTCAATCGGCTGATGTCTTTGTCGAGAACTTGAGGCCGGGCGTGTTTGCGCGGCTAGGATTTCCGCCCGAGCGGATCGCAGCATTGAATCCTCGGCTCGTCTACGCATCAATTACCGGCTTCGGCCAGGACGGACCACTCAGGGATCGACCTGCGTTTGATATCGTCGTGCAGGCGATGAGCGGAATGATGAGCATAACGGGGCCCGAGGGCGGAACACCAGTCCGCGTCGGCGTCTCGATCGGCGATATCGCGGCGGGACTGTTTGCGACGATCGACATTCTTGCTGCACTGCTCGCGCGCAAGCGGGCAGCTGGCCCGCGCAGAATTGATATCGCGATGTTCGATTGCCAGCTGGCACTCATGGAAAACGCGGTTTCGCGTTGTCTAAATGCAGGTGAAATTCCAACGCGATTGGGCGGGCGCCACCCGTCCATCGTGCCGTTCCAGACATTTGCGACTGCCGACGGAACGATCGTGGTCGCCGCGGATGGCAACGCTGCGTGGACTCGCTTATGCCGCGCCATTGGGCTAGAGCAACTTGCGGACGAAGAGCGCTTTGCGAGCGCAGACAGCCGTGTAGTTCACCACGCCGATCTGCAGGCGCTGCTAGCCGCGCAATTTCGGCGACGAACGAGCGCCGAATGGCTGGAGATCTTCACCGCCGCCGATGTTGCGAGCGCGCCGCTAAACACCGTGCCCGAAGCGCTTGCTTCTCCCCAAGTGGCGGCGCGCCGTATGCTTTCGGAGGTGTCCCGTCTGAGGGGGGGCACATTGCGATTTATTTCCGCGCCGATAGGCCAGCGAAGCGGCGAGGCTAGGCGAGGGCCGCCGCAGCTCGGCGAACATACGGACGAAATACTCAAGGAACTGGGATGGAATCGCGGCGAGACCGCCCGCGCTCAAACTTTGGCAGACACCGAACAAGTTAGGAGGCGATGAGGCTATGCAAATGGTAGGCGTCGATGTGGGCGGCACGTTTACCGACGCCGTCTATTATGACGATCAAAGCGGCGAGCTAAGGTGGGCAAAAGCGC